>Ga0307378_10001504_pt1 | contig 37899 bp, 45 predicted proteins | sample UN1MG_FD_202238 | JGI IMG/M metagenome (GOLD analysis project Ga0307378, IMG submission 202238) | Soil microbial communities from Risofladan, Vaasa, Finland - UN-1 | ecosystem: Environmental > Terrestrial > Soil > Coastal area > Acid sulfate soil | place: Finland: Risofladan, Vaasa | collected...
AATACATAATCCAATTCTCTGAAATATACAATATAAGTAGACCCATCTGTCTCTAGTCTTACCAACCAGCTTGAGTCTAGATTTGCTTGACTTGTGTCTTCTGCATATTGCAGGCTAAAGTCTGAGGTAATGTCAATGTCTTCACCATTGATTATGTAGTAGCTAAACGTTTCCTGATCATATCCTAAGCCGAAGTCTTTATACTCGTTAATTTTGTTTAGAATGCTGATTCTCAATACACTCGATAGACTATTACTAAACGTAGGAATAATTTCTACAATTTCTGCATCTGAGGGGATTATCTCATTAATAATTACTGGACCCTGCTGTTTAAAGTCTAATTCTTCCTGATCGTATATTCCGTCAACCTCGACAGATTTAATAGACGACCAAATGTATTCGCTTTCCCCTTCAACCGACGGGGAACCTGAGACAATTTGTCTGTTCAAGTTAAAATACTGTCCAGTTCCTGCCCAATGCTTAACTAATGCACCTACACGAAGGTAATATCTATCCGATGATGGGGCAACATAGTTGCCGATAGTAAGGGCATCGCCTGAGATATTCTTATAGTATCCTGTTGATCCGTTTGACTGGGTAGATTCTTTATGCCAATAAACTCCAGTAGGTACTGTTCGAGGATATCTATCATAGTAAAAATGCAACATAGATTCTAAGTTGAATAACGGTAGAAGCTGTGTTTCGATAAAGTTTTGTATATCGCTCTTGTTAGCAAATTCAAAAGAGAAACTGTTTAATGTTTCCTCATTAAATATAATTCCGTCATCACAGAAAATGTTTGTGCTACTATACTTTCCTGTTACATCGCGCACGTCTAAGAATCTACTAATCCCGCTGCTAGTTCTATTAACTGCTTTAGACTTAATTACGTTTTCAAATAATGTAAACGGTAGGATGTTATAGTCCTCACCATTTACCATTCTGTTTTGTGTATAGAAGTTTTGTGGTGCCTTTTGTTTAATACTGTCTAGGGTTTCTCTAGCCCGTGCATTACTAACTGTATACTTTAAGCTAACAACAAGGGTTAATGTTTCTTGTCTGTTGTTCTTACTGACGTACGGAATAGTAATAACAACATTGCTAATATCGTTTGGAACTATTTTGTATGTTCTGGCATTACTTGTTCTGTAGTACAACCTAAACTTTCCCTGAGGAATTTCAGCAAACACCCCATTACCAAATGCTAAATCAATTTGGTCATTCAGTCTTGTGTTGACTTCATAAATTTTTCTATTCGTAGAACTTATTTTATTGTAAGCGATGTTAGTAAATCCTACACTAGGAACAGCCTGCCAAAGATCAGACACATTGCCGGCTTCGTCTAATTTGTAATACCAAACATCCGATCCGTTAATATTGTCAACGTTTATGTTAACTACTCTATTCGACAAACTTTCAAGTAAGTTAAGATCCAAGCTCTGTAAAAATCCTTGCTTGAAATATACAAACCAACCAGTGTCGTTACTAGAATTTCCTAGAGAATCGTTTCTGTTTAAAATACTAAATGCATCATTGTTGCCTGGATCCACTTCATAAATGTATGGCTGATCTAATGTAGTTGCGCTAATAACTTCGAAATCTGTATTTGATCCCTGCACCTCAGATCGGAATTTAAATATATTATCACCAGTGTTAGTATTAACTTTGTATTCATCTGTTTGTATATTATTAATATCTTGGCTGTTACCTGACTTACCGACTCGTTGTGTTGAAACAAAAGCTGCGTTTAGAATCGTAACAAATTGTTCTAGCCAATTGTCGTTCGTGTTGTCGTTCCAAAATACTGTAAAGTTAGTAAGATCAATTCCTTCACTGTCAATTAAAGACTCCGAAGTTCGTAAGCTATCAACTTTCAATAATCCAGAAGCAGGGTTGTTTCTTTTTCCTTTGTAGCTGATTAGTTTTGCTAAACGTAGAACGCTGTCGCGTCGTTCGGCTGTATCAATAAAGTTTTCGCGAGTATTTAAGTCTGCTCTAAAAGCTAGGCTCTGTCCTAAGTAAGCAATTAAATCAATAAGAGCAATATATTCGTCGCTCTCAATAAAGTCGTTAAAATCCTCAGGGTAATATAACTTTAGATAATCTATCATTGCCTTCCGTAAATTTTCGTAGTCGTACGCTTGGAAGTCAGCGTTCCTGAAACTTTGGTATATCTTTTTCCAGTCCTCAGCTACGAGTAAATTCTGTTGTCGTGTGGTTTCTGCCATGGGTTACCCTATTAAAACTATTTATTTAGATTGATAAACTACTACTTTATTAGTAAATGCCGTAGGCAGTAGCAGATGTCTTATCAAATTGAATTAACATCTTTTCAACCTGATTTGTATTAACATAGCTCAAGTCCATCTCAATTTGTATACCATGTTCAAACGTAGTAATTGTGATTGCTTCGGCATTAACCCGAGGATCATAGTTAATAACGAAAGCTACCTCTTTAATTATTGATTGTTTAGTGGACTCTGTAAAAGGTTCAAACAAAAAGTCCCAAATTCCACATCCAAATTTCGGATTCATCAGTTTCTCACCTTTTCTAATGTTAAAGTGATTCAACAAATCGCGCTTAACCAATGCAAAGTCGGTTAATCTAAATTTATGTGGGTGTTCTTGTGTAGTAAATCCTTTATATGTAGGCATTATACCAAATTTCCATCCTTAGTTAGTGAGGCGATCGACTGTCTTCCTAGATCAAAGTACGATTTTCCTGATGTATTGTTGGCATCGGTGCCTCCTCCGTCGCCCCATCTTACGCGCCATGCACCTGAACCGCCATTCTTGCTTCCGCCAGGGCCCAATAAGTGCGAAGCCTGTAACATACCAGCTACTGTTCCAGCATCGTCCCCGGGTTGAATTCCGCCTGAACGTTTTAGTGCATCATAATTCTTATTTGTGTAGCTTACAATCGCTCTTTCCTGTACTGCCGGTGCAGCAAGGAACTCCTCATCACTATGTACGCCGTCTTTTCCTGTCCATGCTTCTGGATACCTTACTGCCTTGGTACCATACATTTTAACATACTCCGGTTTAATGTATCCGTTATCTGCCAATGCGGCTGCACCCATTTGGTACTTGCCTAAGTAGTTACCATTTTTTGCTTCCCTTATACTGTAGTCACCACCGCTCTCTCTTTTGCCGACACCTGCTAGATAAACTTTAGTTTCGTCAGCAGTCAGTCCTTTAATCGGTACTTCCGGATCTGGCTGTCTAGCTAGATATGGTTTCAAGCTCTTTGATGACTTGCCAGTTGTTGCGGGAGACTTAGTTTGATCAGTTCCTCCAACTTTACCATAATTACCAGTACCTTGATTGATTGCAGGCACTCTGCCTAGTTCTCTATTAACTACACTAGCGGATAAAGATGTTATTCCGGTTCTGTTTAGAGACACTTTGTGGTGAGCAGGATCTGGCTCATGTATTGGAACTCTATCAACAGTTGAAGAGATCCTATTTTGAATTGTTTTATAGTTAGGCCCAACCTTAACTGAGTTTGGATACGACTTGCGTTTAATTCCCGGCAATGCAGTCACCGATTGTGTTCCGCCTGAGTTCAAATAAATCGGGTTGCCTTCTAATCCCAATGAACCACCAGATTTCATTGAGCCGCCGGAACCAGCATCAATGTTCAGTGCCGTTCCAGATTTAAGTAGTAATTCTGTATTAGCAGTTAATTGTATCTCTCCAGTAGTCTTACATGCTAAAATTTTCGAATCCGTTTTAATCTCACCTTCGGCTGCCACAAAAATTCCATTGCCTGCATACATGTTAATATTCTTATCTGCATGTAAGTTAATAGACTGAGCTGACCTTAAGCTAAAGTTGCCGTCGGCGAAGATTTCAATATCACCTTTCTCATTTAATTCAATCCAGGATGTACCTGTACTGTTAGTGATATAGATAAACTTTCCGGTGTCGTGCAGTAATACTTGATGCCCACTACCAGTTTTTATTCTAAAAAAGTTGTTCTCACCGAAGATGTCGCCGTCGTCCATAACAAACGTATGTCCACCTTTTCTGTACTTAGGAGTAACCTGTTCATCTGTTACAGAGTTTCCTCGTAATTTTGATTCTGCGGCAGGATCATTTTCTAAGTTAAATGTATCAGGACTTGGGCGACCAGGAGTACTAATACCAAACGTAGTACTTGGTGTCTGACGTTGACTACCACTTTTAATAGCGCCACGAAGATAATCAAATTCTAAGCCTTGATTTTCTAGTATACTAAATTGAGTCTTGTGCAGAGGTTTTTCTATTGATGCCCAGTTTGGATTAATATCATTTTCAGTAGATTCTGAGTATTCAACTACTGGTACTTGGTTAGGTCTGCTTGTCGACGGAATTGCTTGATCTATTTCATCTACTTTGTATGTAGAGGCACCGGTAGCACCCAAGCTAGGAACCATGTGATGGCTGTGTGAATCTGGAATGCAAGCAAACCAGAAACCTTTATTTAAATCGCCGTTGATAAATGTGAGCAGTACCCTAACACCTGGATCAGGCGGAACAAACCACATACCATAACTATGTTTTGTTTGGCCGAATTTGTTCTGTGGCGAAACTTCTAATTTATTAGTTGAATATTGAGGATTTGTACTTCCGTAAAACGGCGGAGCATAACTTACACTTATCCAATTTTCTTGATCATCTTTATTTGAGATTTGTGGAACAAACACCAACAGTCTACCCATTTTTTGTGTGTCTACCGTCCGTCTAACAATGCCAATGTATGTTCCAATCCATTTACCAACGTGAACGCTAGTTTCCTCTAGATACTCTGGTGTTTTATTGGGTCTTCTTCGATCAATTGCCATATATTATCCTGTGTCTCCATCATCTATAAAAAGCCCATCGTTCCTTGATCTGACTTGCTTAATCAGTAAGTCTTCGGTTGAGTTCAATATTCCTGCACCTGATAATCCGGCGGCGGCTAGTGTTCTATCTGCATTTAGCAGCGATGTAGCTTGTAATGTAGCATTATTTGTAACTGCATTTAAGTCATCGACTGCCTGGGCTTGTAATCCAGCAATTGTGCTATTTACAGACGTTAAAACACCCGATGTTACGGTCGACAACGGATCAGTAAGACCATCATATTCTGCTGTGTCAATTGCTCCAAGCCCTGCTGTCAAAGTGCTTGAGTTGGCGGTCGGAGCTTCTAAATCCGCCATAGATATTATGCTATCTCGCGGAGATGGTTTTACTTTGCCAGCAGCTTTTGATTCCTCGTCGTTATATGCCCTAACCATTGATAAATCTTGGGTGAACACCCCCTTACTAAATTCGCTTTTTATAGTTAAGACTTTGTATATTCCGGAAAAATATCTTCCTTTTATTCCTATGTCATCATCTGCGAATGTATGTAACCCTGTTGTTGTATTAATGTCATTGGCTAATCTAAAATTAACATTGACTAGCAGATCGCCGTCGTTAACTACTAAACTTCCAGACTTAAATAATCTTGGATCTTCTGCACGTTGAGTTCTTTCTAATAGAAAATCAAACAGTGCTTCTTGTTCTTGTATATACGACGGGTCACCGAGTATTTTCATGTCAATGGCTAGCATATCAGCCTTCGATGATGAATAGATATTATTAAACAAATCATTTACTCGTAAACTTTGTTGGTCGGCCTGAGTCGGGTCTATCGCGCCCTTACTACTCGGCACCAAAAGTTGTTTACCAGCAAGTTCACTAGTGCGGTCTACTCCGGCCGCCTCTTTTTTACCTCGCGGACGTGCTCCTGCGCCCAGGGCTCTGTCCGACTCAGAGTCGGAGTATGCACCTGCAGTTAAGAAACTATAAAAGGCTGTATTAAAATCAATTTTTAAATCTATCACATCTATGTTTTTACCGGTAAACAAATAATTATACTCCTTTATACAATCAGATTTCTTTGGGGCACCTTGGCCGCCGAACGGTAAACGATTACCATAATACTTAAACGGTGTAATTCCAATAGTGATCTTTTTTTGGTAGGCATTCATTTTTTTAATAAATGGTCCGAAAGTTATTGATGGCGTAATCTTAAAAAAGTTGAGTGGAGTAAGATTACCAGAAGACCTTTTACCTTGCCTATTATCTTGTTCTTTTGTATCGTCCGTTTCTGATTCAACTGTTTGTTTTAAAAAGTAATCGGATATTTTTAACAAGTCATTTATAATATCGATTATACTAGTACCGATAGGGAATGAAATATTTTGGCCCTCAACGGTTGGGTTCGAACCAGCTGCGGCTTGTTCTTTCGCAGCGAGCACCTTATCGGCCTCAATTGATCCTGCTTTATTTCTTAAGTTGTGTAATTGCTTTGACGATACAGTAATATTTTTCATTTTTACCGTTTTGTCTGCAGAGTCTTGCAAAAGAATATTAAAGATATATGGGATTTCTTCATACTTAAACTCATCCTTTGCCCATATCCAATAAGCATTTAATATCGATCCTAAGCCTGCATCACCTAATGTTGGAATTCTAACTCCTATTTTTAAAGGCACAGGAGGACTTCCGTCAGTAATAAGTTTAGAATCTTTGTATCTTTTTCTGGCGTCGTGATGTTTTAACAATTCCTTCGATAGCCTTTCAATTTCGCCTGCGTTCGATCCTATGAATGATTCTAGATTTAAGTTTTTACCGTTACCTAGTCTTGCTGGCGTTTGGATGTTTATATTAGATTCATCAAATGCAGAATGACTAACAACTATCCCAGTGATATTATATGTTGCACCATTATGATTATATCCCGCTTCAACCCGAATAATTTTTATTGGGATCCGACGCTGCGTTTTATCAATTTTTGTTGGGTTAAGATTTTCATCGTCATATCCGAAAAAATCAATTTGTAATAGGTAGATCATTTCAGTGGGATTGTTATACCCTAATTCATCAGCAGTTAAAGATAATCGATCTAATAGAGTTATTCCGTAAGGCTCAACTACAGTAAAGTCAACAGTTAAAACATTACTGCCTCTGCCCTTATTATTTGTTCCGACCACTGACTCCAGCGTCATTTTATCGAAATAAAAGTCATTTTTCCATATACGATGTCTTGTCAATCCTGTGTCGGCGCCGTGCCTACCGGCTGATGCTATTAACACATTTTCGCTTCTATATGTACTAAGACCGTTGGTCATTAACTCGTTGTATTGATCAATCTTCATCGCATGTAAGCTTAAACTATAGGTATATGTAGTAAAATTGTGCAGTACGTTTGGAATCGGATTAAATTTCCTGGCTGTTGTCGAGTTTGTCGATACTGCACCAGGGTCTGAGGGTCCACTAATTACGTTTGTGATTCCGTTGTTTATTCCGTATTCATTTTCCTGGAGGGCGGCATGGCGCTCTACGCCTGCCAACGCTGCATCGTCAGAGGATGCACGAAGAGCAGTAAATGCGCCTTGGAATTCGTCAGCACCAGGAAAGCTTGTTGCTGCTTTTCTTAAATTGTCAATTTGTGTAGTAACTAAACTCGTTGCGCCATCAGTTATTTGCTGAGGATTAAGAGCAGATATGATTGGTGCAGCGGCTTTTAAAGCTGCACTGCGAAGAAGCTGTTCACGTTTTGTTGGGCTAGCAACATTCTGAAATTGTGATGCTGTGACCAGGCCGCCAGTATTATAATCTTCAAATCTATGACGTCCGGTGGTCTGATCCTGACCTAAATAGTTTCTGGTATTTAATTGTTCGTCAGTGGGAGGAGTACTTAGAAGAACTCGTTTTCCAAGATTGGAATCGTAATAAACAAATTTACCAGTAACGTCAACGCTCTCAAATGTCAATGCCATTTGTTACAGCCCTAACGCATTTATTAGTTCTTCTTTTTTGGGTATAAAAATCTGTCTGCCTGGAAGGAAATCAAATATTGGATCTTTCAATAAGTTTGGATTTCTAGCAGTAAACACCCACCATAGTCTGGAATCTTGGTAAAGATCTGCCGCTAGTAAGTCTGGTTTATATTTGTACACTTCAGTAATTAGAAATACAACGTCATCCTGTAAACGAGGAATGTATCGAGGTTCATATAAATCTAAAAAACTATCTCCGTATATAGAAGTTTCGTAGTACATACTGGTTTTATTATAAGTTGCTCCCATTAAATGAAGCCTCTAGTAATCATCTCTCCACTAGCAAACTGATTATAATTGAATGTTGAAACCTGTCTTCTGCTGTAAATCGGCTGAACTGTGAATGCAATCATCATGTCTGTCGGAACTCTAGTATTATCTCCGCTAGCTGTAGCAGGTGCTGCACCGGGTTGACCTGTGACTCCGTAACCAGAATAATCAACGTTTTCGTCTGTGCCTGCGGAAATATAATCGACATCACCCGGCAATTGATAGTTTGCCATCTTTAATGCAACGGGAACATTATTAAAATGATGCTTACCGTATCCATTTAAATGCAGTATTGGTGGAGGGTTACCTGCGTTCTCTCCAGTACCGAAAAACATTTTTGTTGCTAGTCTACAAAATGTAATAACTGCTAACAAATATCTAGCTTCAGCTGCGTTCATCGCGGTGAACTGTCCACTAATAGTCATGTCTTGTACATCGCTAGACGAATAAAATAATGGTGTGTAGTTTGATTGTGTTAAACGTTGTCCCTGCCAATCAGCAGAATAGTTAATTGAAATGTTCGGTGTGTACGGAAATACTACTCCGTTGGTTTCCATCAATGGTGCCATCAATCCTTGCGAATATAAGCTCTGTGCTAAACCATCTGGAAATCCTATTCTTACTCGCCAGTCACTTTCAATCGGCGTACCGTTTTGATCTCGAAACGTCATATTTTCGGGGCTAAATGCTCGTGGAGGATTTTGTACCAGTCCAGTTCCACCGAAGAGCCTAGTGATTGCTCCGGTAATGCCTTGTGTTGGTATATGCCTGGTGAGATCACCTATTCCGGCCGTGATTCCGCCTGGAAATGACTTTTCTCCGGGTAAAATGCCTGCTGATAAAAAATCTGATAGCGCCATAATAAGTAAATATAAATTAGTCTTGCATTATTATTTATTTCCTTTATAATAGTACATTATTATCTACATAGGAGTTCCATGCGACACAACTATCTGAATAACAAAGACTTATTATTAGAAATACACAAGAGCAAAACCACGTATTGCGTCTATAAGAAGCCGGAAGACGCCGATTATGACATAATCTTAAAGAAACTGACACAAATTAACCCATCAAACATAAGAAATGCAAAGAAAAATAGAATTGATAGGCTAATGAAGCAACAGTTAGATCTTGTCAAGGATCGTAGCAAACTGAGGCAAATCAAACCGAGAGAAATACGGGACCAGGATCTAATTTTCCGTGTAATGACATTGGAGCATATACCCGAAGACATAGACAAAAATAAAGCGATAGAAGATGAGATCGATGCTGAGAATGAACCAGATGAGGCATTACTTAAAAAATTACAAATCGTTAAAAAATACGTTAAGGTAAATTTCCCGGCGTTCCAACACTATAGGATAGACAAAAACGGTCGGCCGCGCGTAGTCGGAAGATCACATTGGATTGGCGATTTTAAGACTGGTCACTTTCAGAAAGATCACGGCAACATGACAAATAAACTTGCACTAATGTTTATGAAGTTGTGTGAGCGTTATGCTACTAGAGGAAACTGGCGAGGCTATACTTACAACGACGAAATGCGTAACCAAGCATTGCTGCAACTAATACAAATAGGATTACAGTTCGACGAAAGTAAAAGTCAAAACCCGTTTGCATATTACACTGCGGTCATATCGAATTCGTTTACTAGAGTGTTAAACATCGAAAAGAAAAATCAAAACATAAGAGATGACATACTAGAAATGAATAACCTATCTCCTAGTTACACTAGACAGAACTCCGGAGGTGGCGGCGCTCATAGCGAAGAATATGAATGATCGCAACGAGGGCTGATTTTATTGCAATAATGGTTTATGAAGGTGGGATAGACGAGGGTGCTTTGTTTATGCCCGAGACTGACCCATTCTTAAATCCTGATCACACAAAGCCTCCAGCACATTGGTTTATTAATACCAAACCTATTGATCTTAATGAAGGTCGAAAAGGAACTTTTTTTAATTGGTGCAAAGAAAACCTCAAAGGATCAATTTTTTGTTATTACAGTCAGGGACTTGAAGAATGGTGGGGCTTCACCGAGAAAGATGATATATCTGTGTGGCTATTAAAATGGGGGTGAATTGAACACGAACTGTTTGAGTTCCGTGTAAATTTGCTATATACTTTAACACATGAAAAAACTTTTTAATAAGGCAATTGCATTTACAGATATTCATCTCGGCGCAAAAAGTAACAGTCAAATTCATAATAACGATTGCATCAATTTCGTTAAGTGGATGATCACCGTTGCTAAGAAAGAAGAATGCGAGACTTGTTTTTTCTTGGGCGATTACCATAACAACAGAGCAAGCATCAATATCATAACTTTGAATTATAGTTTACGATGTTTGGAACTTCTAAGTGAAAACTTCAAACAGGTGTACTTCATTCCAGGTAACCACGATCTTTACTATAGAGACAAACGCGATGTCAAAAGTATCGAGTGGGCAAAACATATTCCAAACATAAATGTTATTAATGATTTTACAATTATAGACAACGTTGCATTGATCCCGTGGATGGTTGGGCAGGAGTACAAACAAATTGCTAAGATAAGCGAACAGTACATGTTTGGCCATTTTGAATTGCCTCACTTTAAAATGAATGCAATGATTGAAATGCCGGACCAGGGGGAAATTAAGCGCGAAGACTTCAGCAATGTCGGGCAGGTCTTCTCCGGACACTTCCACAAACGACAAACAAATAAAAACATCACGTATATGGGAAATTGTTTCCCACATAACTACGCTGATGCAGGTGATACCGAACGAGGCTGCATGGTATTGGAATGGGGCAAGAAGCCGGAGTACCATACATGGCCTGATCAGCCTACCTATTCTGTATACGATTTCTCTACATTATTAGAAGACCCTGAAAAACTACTAAAGCCCAACATGCATATACGGGTTAATTTAGACGTTGATATTAGCTACGAAGAAGCGAATTTTGTTAAGGAAACGTTCGTAAAGACCTACAAACTAAGAGAAATTACGTTAATTCCTGCGAAAAAAGAATTGCATGAGTATGAGAACAAAGCTGAGATTAAATTTGAAAGTGTAGATCAAATTGTGTTTGGACAGTTAACCGCTATTGAGAGCGATCACTTCGACAAAAATATTTTGTTGGATATCTATAAACATTTATAATTGATGAGTATAAAGATAAAGAACCTAACAGTTAAAAACTTTATGAGCATTGGTAATGTTACGCAAGCTATCGACTTTGATCGAACTGACTTAACATTAGTACTGGGAGAAAACCTCGATTTAGGTGGAGACGACGCAGGTGCTAGAAATGGTACTGGGAAGACTACTATAGTCAATGCTTTGAGTTATGCACTGTACGGACAAGCTCTTACCAATATTAAGCGCGACAACCTAATTAACAAAACTAACAATAAGAACATGTTAGTTACTATTACGTTTGAATGCGAAGGAACATCCTATCACATTGAACGAGGACGGAAAGTAAACCTGTTAAAATTCTTTGTTAACAACGAAGAAAAGGAGATAACAGACGACAATTCTCAGGGTGACAGTAGACAGACACAGCACGACATAGAACGATTAATCGGAATGTCCCACGACATGTTCAAACATATTGTCGCCCTCAATACATACACCGAACCATTCCTTAGTTTAAAGGCCTCAGATCAACGTTCAATTATCGAACAGCTATTAGGTATCACTCTTCTCAGTGAAAAAGCTGAAGTATTGAAAGAGCAGATTAAGACAACAAAAGATATGATCGTTGAGGAAGATTACAAGATCAAAGCTAACCAGGAAGCAAACACAAGAGTGGAAGAACAGATTGACAATTTAAAGAGGCGTCACGTACTTTGGATTAAACAACACGACGAGGATCTAGCCAAGATTCAAAAAGCTTTATCTGCACTAGAGGAAGTAGATATTGAAAAAGAATTATCTCTGCACGAAACTTGGAAAACGTTTAACAATGAGAAGCGAGAGTTTAATACAGTCAATAAGGACTTAACTAGAACCATCAAAGAAGCAGATCAAATTCTCAAAACTGTAGAAAAACTAGACGTCGAAATAAAAAGCCTAGCTGAACACAAATGCTATGCATGTGGACAAAAATTACATGACACAAAACACAACAGCATTATCAAAGCGAAGAAAACGGAACTTAAAAAATCTAAAACTGAACTAAGTCTAGCAGAATCTAGCTTAGAAGAATTACAAAACAAAATCAAAACCCTAGGCTTTGAGGACAAAAAACTAGCGGACACATTCTATTCTAAATTAGAAGATGCTTACAACCACAAGTCTAGCTTCGAAAACTTAAACCATCAGCTTACGACTAAAATAGCTGCGCAAGACCCATATAAAGATCAAATTACAGAAATGACCGTCAAAGCTGTTGTTGAAGTTAACTATGATATGATGAATGAGTTAGTGAAGTTAAAAGAGCACCAAGAATTTTTACTAAAGCTGTTAACAAGCAAAGACAGTTTTATTCGCAAGCGTATTATTGATCAAAACCTAAACTACTTAAATTCTAGACTGGAAATTTACTTAGACAAGATTGGCTTGCCACATAGCGTAACGTTCTTAAACGATTTGAGCGTAGACATTAAAGAACTTGGACGTGACTTAGACTTTGACAACCTTAGCAGAGGTGAGCGCAATAGGTTGATACTAAGTTTAAGCTGGGCATTTAGAGATGTTTGGGAAAGTTTGTACAAGCCTGTTAACCTACTGTTCATTGACGAATTGATCGACAGTGGACTAGACAGTTCTGGCGTTGAAGCTGCTATGGGAATCTTAAAGCGCATGAGCAGAGACTTAAACAAGAGTATTTGGTTAATTAGCCATAAAGATGAACTAGCAGCAAGAGTAAATAATGTCTTGCATGTTATTAAGGAAAATGGATTTACAAGCTACAGTAATTATGTAGATGTGGGAGCAACAGCATTATGAAAACTGAACGGTTAGGACATTATGTCTCTAATAAAAACGAACGAACGTATGTCTGTTTTTATAGTGACCACTTAGCACTAAGTCCAGCGTACCCTAGTTTTCTACATGGGGTTGCAGAAATGGTTGAGAGTGGTGCTGGCTACGGTATGACGTTTTGGAAAGATGATGAATGCCAAACTATGTATGTCCGAGATATTACAGACGGTGAGCCTGGGCCTGTCGTTGCTTCGACAGTGTTTAGACACGTTGCGGAACAATCTTATATTTGGATTGAGATGACTAGTGTTAACAAAGACCATCGAGGACAACGCCTATATCAATTTATGCATGAGTACTATGAGGCCCTAGCAAAACGTTGGGGCGTTAAAAAATTGTCTGGCAATGTAAACGTAAACAATATTGCCTCAGTTAAACAACGTGAGTCGGTAGGATTTAAAACGAGATTATTAGTGCAGGATAAGATCATCAAATAATGAATTTGCACTTCGATCCTATGTACCATCAATATTATGAACAATACACTGAGGGATGGATTCGTGTACCCATAGAATCATTTTTTGGAGACCCACACGAGTATAGACACAGTGATTTAGTAAATGCTCTGCACTCCTTTAAATCCGACAAAGGGTTTGCAGTTATTAATCGGCGTGATCGGATAACAACCGTATTGTTTGAGAACGAATATGATGCTACAATGTTCTTATTGAAATGGAAGCAAACATGAAATACTTATATTCAACCGAGGGAATTAACACAGATAATTGGGTTACCGTTCCGTATACGGAATGGCGCTATGATGCAGATTTCAGACGATTATCGGACTTACTTGAGAATCATAAATCTGACAAAAGATTCACATTCGACAACCACGCCTTAAAATTTGAATCAGAAGAGGATGCTATTGTAATCTCATTAAAATGGACATAAATTTTTAGCGTTAATTTGCATGGTATAACTATGTTTACAAAGGAAACAACTATGAACACAGATACACACAACAGAATTATTGAATTAGTTGGAACATACACTAACGAAAACGAAAGATTCGTTACCAAAGGTGTTAAAGCATCAGCAGCTAGAGCCCGTAAAGCTTTATCTGAGATGAGCAAACTCCTAAAAGTACGTCGATCGGAGATTCAGGAAGCAAAAGTTTCATTAGTTAAGTAATTGATGCCAAGTCCGTCTAAAGCCAAAGGATCAAGTTGGGAAAGAGATGTAGCAAGATTCTTATCCAGCATGTATAACGAAAGCTTTATACGGGCTCCGGGAAGTGGGGCATATACGGGTGGCAAAAATGTCGTCCGTAAAAGTATTTTGCATGAAGGACAAATACGAAACTTTAAAGGTGACATTGTCCCAGGAGAATCGTTTCCAAAATTCAATGCGGAATGCAAATCATACAAAGACTTCCCGTTTCACTTATTTTTCTCAGGCCCAATTAGACAACTAGACGAATGGATTGATCAATTATTAGACGCAGCTGACGAGGGTGACTTTAATATATTGATTATGAAGTTTAACAACAAAGGCAAATACATAGCTACCGAAGCAAAACATTTCCCACCATTAGCCCAACCCTTAGGCATTCAGTACCACCATCAAAAAGATAACTCACTCTGGCAGATCACCGAATATAACAACTTTTGGCAATTTAACAAAGACGCCGTTAAGGCTCTTTGCACATAGTAGCACTGTTTGGTCGGCGTTGGTCGACTCTCATCGAGACTGCCGCCAAGGAGCGACGCCGTCGGATAATTTTGAGCGCTACAATAAACTAAAAAATTTAGGCTCTGTGAAACAGGTACAACCTAAGCTGACTATATTTCGATTGTTAGGGATGTTAGCGGTTCCGTTGGTATGACGAAGCTAGAGTAGGGGGAGATAGGCCAACTGCCTCCATGCTTAATTGCAATCTCTTTTAACAAGATGACTATGGACTCGACGAATGTCTATATCATATTTTGCCCGCGGACGGGCGAATTATGACCTCAGATCTGACGAAATATCTAAAGCTTACTATTAGGATACGGTACTAAAAGATAAAATGTCTGAGCGCTAGCGAAAGACAGATGTTCGAAGAACATCTTAAAAGAATGGCAGTCCGGTTTTCTTAGTAGTCTCGAAGTTTTCCTCTATCAACTTATGAATTGTGTCACGTTCAAATTGACTTAACTCATATGCAGTTTCATAGGACAAGCCGCCGCGCATGTACCATGTAAACTTAAACGCTTCGACAGTAAAGGCTTTTGACTCGTTCTCGTATTGCTCTAATAGCCCTACGATAGCGTCGTTATCTAAAATCAAAAGCCGTCGGCGAAAAAACTTGCATGATCAAACTCAAAGTTAGTAGAATATTCAAAGCTACATTCATCACATTTTATCTTGAACGGTTTAAGTGCCATAACCTCTGCAAAACCACTAAGAACTTTTTGTACTTCACGGATTACTTTACTATCTGAATTTTCATAGTATTCTATTATTTGTTTTTTATCAGTTACTTCTATTCCATCGACTTTAATAATCTCAGTACTAATTGATAGACTTTGAAGATTGATATTTAATAGGTTAGATAAACTGTCTTTAAGCTTTAAGCTACGATCCTTCTCGTCGAGATTTGGATCTTCAAGAATTCTCATTGTTTGTTCTTCTGCAAACTTAGCTTGATTCTCATTATTAAATTCAAAATAGTTTTGTGGACGAAATTTAAATTCTAAATCTTCAATTTTGTGCCACTGTGTGTAATCAGGCATTGCTAATTGTTCTAATGCATTCCTTAAATCTGCCGCATACGGTGAAACAGCTTTACATTCTGGACACGTTGAATCAAATTTCAACTCATGCCCATAACTAGCAATTCGTATTGCTATAAGCAGGTAATCGATATCTACGCTTGGCATTTCCCAGGCATTCTTAATACTAGGACAACAACTTTGAACGGTATTAACTGTGCTTTCTCCGTTAAGTAATGCGTCTGGAGTTCTCAGCATTATCTCATCTTTTGTTGTCATTGGATAAATCGGAATTTCTCCGTTGACTGGTAATTCGATTGATCCTTCCTTCCAATACATTCCTTTACTTGGTAACTTAACATAAATTGCTGGTTTTCGAAAGTGTTTAACAAGTGGATTTGGTTGCATTTCCATAATAATTAGATCCTATAAATATACTAGTATTTATTGGTATAAAAATGGCTGATTTTAATCCTGACGATCTAAACGACGCAATTGAATCATTAATTGAAACTCTCAACAAGTTTAACTCTAAAGTTGCGGATGCAGCAAAATCCAGACTTAACGTTGATAATGATTACGACAAACGACGAATTAAGAGTATGAAGACGTGGGATAAGTTATCTAAGGATACAACCGACAATATCACACATATGAATTGGGCATTTGGGAAATTAGGTAAAGATTCTGCCAAGTCCCTTAAAGATCACATAGCAGCTATTGAAGAAAGTATTAATGCGATTGACAAACAACGTGAAAAAGAAAAGGAACAAGGTGGGGATAGAAAAGAAATTTATGAGGAACTAACCAAGAAACAAAAAGAACTTCAGAACGCTTTAAAAGATTCCAAAAAAGCACTCACAGATGCCGGAAGATCGTTTAGCGAAGTTATAAAGAAACACATCAAAGGTGAATTGACTGCTGGGTTAACTGGTGTAAGTTTAGCAGCTAAAATGACTACTAAATCAGTTGTTAATCTCGGCGTCGGAATAACAAAAATCGGAGCAGTGATAGGAGATGTTACAAAAGGTCTACTTGATTCTGGTAGTGCTACATCAGTATCACAAACTGTATTTAGAGCTGGTTTAGATACCGCGGGGAAGGCTGGTAGTACTTTTGGTGACATGCTATCTAGGGCAGGTGACGCACTATTAATATTTGGTAAGGGTGGTTATATTAAACTAGTAGGACTTGCCCTCGAAGGCCTTGGCATTGGTGTAAAAACAGTTTCTGAAGGCGCAAGTAAGTTAGGCGGAGTAGTTTTAGAAACCACTGTTAAAGAATTAGAAAAAACAATTAAGACTTATAGATCGATGGCGGGCGCCGGCGCAACGTTCACTGGTGGCATGACTGAAATGAGAGATAGTGCGTATGCGGCAGGGTTTACACTACAACAATTTGGAGAAATTGCAACAAAGTCAGGGTCAACATTATCAATATTAGGTGTTGGTGTTACCGAAGGCCTAAAGATGATTGGCAAGTCAACTCAAATTATGAAGCAGGAAGGTACATTTGATCAATTACTTCAATTAGGATATGGTTTCCAAGAAATCGGCGAGCTTCAGGCAGAAGTAATTGCCGATATGAGTAGACAAGGTGCCGGACAAACAGTTACTAAAAGAATGGTTGCTGAAGAGACGGCTAGGTATGCTGAGAACTTAAGAATTATTTCCTCTATTACCGGAGAAGACGCTAAGAAGAAAATGCAAGAGGCTAGAGATTCTGCTAATGAATTGGCATTTAGACAAAAACTTGCAGGAAAGACAGCTAAAGAACAACAAGATATTTTAGAAGCAATGGCAGTTATGCCAGCAATTCAAAGAAAGAACTTTAAAGAATTAGTTGTCTTTGGCAGTGTTGTTAATAAAGAAGGCGCAATATACGCTAGTAATGTTCAAGGCGCAGCAGCTAAACAACAAGAACAACTTGCAGCATTCCACAACGGGACATTAGGTTTAGCAAAAGAAAATGAATTGTCTAGCAAATACAATAAACAAATTAGAGAAAGTATTCTTAACGATACACGAGGTTTAGCAATGGCAGCAATGTCACCGAGTGGGGCTTTTAAAGATGTTGCAGCGTTATTAGGTGAAGTATTAGATTCGACAATTAAAATTACTAAAAAATCAGTCGATGCTGCTAACGATCAAGTCACAGGAATGAAATCAGCAACTGATGCATTGACTACTGGAGTTCGAGACGCTGCCCATGCTGCACAGAAAATGGCACAGGATGTAGAAAAGGTATTTACAGATAGTAAAATATTTAATCTGTATACAAAAATGACCGTCAAGATGTTTGACATATTTAAGAATGCAGTTGTTGATCCATTAATGCACTACGTTGGCGCAGTTCGACCTGGAGAAGCAGAAGACGATGGCTTCTTTGGATCAGGAATAGGAATGAATGAAATAGCTACTGGTGCAGCGGTAGGTAGTTTAGGATACGGCGCTGGAAAAAAATTACATAATAGATTCGGCGGTATGGGTGGTGATAAAATGTTTGGTAGTGCTGCCAAGGCTGTGCCCTCAGTGACAGAAAAAACATTGCAAGGGTTGCGACAAGGCAAGGGTCTAGCAACAAAATTGGGTTCGGCAGCATCTGGAGCAGTTAGTGGTGGAGCATCCAAAGGAATATTATCTGCATTAACTAAAATAGGAGGAAGATTAATACCTCCAGTAGCTATAGGACTTACATTAAAAGGAATATATGATGCTGCTAGCGAATATATTCCTAAATTCTTAGATGCGAAATCTAGTGCCGAAGAAGGTGATGCCGCAGTAAAGTCAATGATGAGCAGCTCACCAGTCCGCGCACGAGCCAAGGGTTACGGGGGAACCAGTTTAGCAATGGCAGCAATGTCACCATCTAAAACTCCTCTTACAGACGTTATAACACCCGATGTTGAATCTAATAAGGAACTTGTAAAACAATTAGCCTCTTTAATTGACGTCAACAAAAATCAGACTGAAAAATTAGAAAAATCAATTGAGATGTTGCGCGACAAAAATTCTAGCCAATTGGAAGAATTAATTAGGCTGTTTGATAGAAACGTCGGCTATAGCAAGAATATAGTTGACAACCAGTAATAGAGTAAATAAACAACAGGAACAAATTAATAATGTCGTGGAAAAAACATTTTCGAATAATTGAAATTAATAACGTTAGCCCGTTCTCCAAAGACCAACGTAACATTGATGGCTTTGGATACAGAAACTATCAGTATAACCTTCCAGAGGTATACGTCGGGCATCCAAACAGATTAGAACGTTATAACCAATACGAACATATGGATTTGGATAGTGAGGTTAACTCAGCACTAGACATTATTTCTGAATTTTGTACACAGCTCAACATTGAGAACGAAACTCCGTTCGATTTGGTATTTAAAGAACAAGCTACTGATAGAGAAGTGAAATTACTTAAGGAACAACTTCAACAATGGTGTTCCTTAAATGAATTTAATAAACGTATGTTCAAAATGTTTAGAAACGTTATGAAGTATGGAGATCAAATCTTTATACGTGATCCAGAAACGTTTGAATTGTTTTGGGTTGACATGGGTAAGGTTATCAAAGTTATTGTGAATGAGAGTCAGGGCAAAGAACCGGAACAGTATATTTTAAAAGAAGTCGGCCCTAACTTTCAAAACTTAACAGCAACAATGATTAGCACAACGGATGTGTTTACTAACCATCCACAGTCTGGCGGAGCCAACAGTGCATACATTCAACCAAACACTCCTTACTCCTCAGGTGGTTCACGTTTCTCAGTTGCACAAAATGAATCAGCTATCAATGCAGAACACATTGTACATTTAAGTTTAACTGAAGGCTTAGATATTAATTGGCCGTTCGGTAATAGCATATTGGAATTAGTTTTTAAAGTATTCAAACAAAAAGAATTACTTGAAGATTCGATTTTAATTTACAGAATACAACGAGCACCAGAACGTCGTGTGTTTAAAATTGATGTAGGTAATATGCCTGCTCACTTAGCTATGCAATTCGTAGAAAGAGTTAAGAACGAAATTTGGCAGCGACGAATTCCTACTGCTACTGGTGGTGGATCAAACATGATGGACGCAACATATAATCCATTATCAATTAATGAAGATTACTTTTTCCCAGTTACTGCCGACGGACGAGGCAGTAGCGTAGATACATTATCGGGCGGACAGAACTTAGGTGAGATTGATGACTTAAGATACTTTACTAATAAATTGTTCAGAGGATTAAGAATTCCAAGTAGTTACCTTCCGACTGGCCCTGAAGATGGAACGGCACAGTTTAACGACGGCAAGGTGGGCACGGCATTAATTCAGGAATGGCGTTTCAATCAATATTGCAAGCGTCTACAAAACTTAATTATTGAAAAACTTGATTTAGAATTTAAAATGTTCTTGCGTTGGAGAGGCATTAACGTTGAAGGTAGCATTTTTGATATTAAATTTAACGAGCCACAAAACTTCTCCAACTACAGACAGATTGAACTTGATAACAGTCGAGCACAAGCATATACCTCATTAGAAGGTTATGCTTATCTATCGAAAAGATTCTTGCTAAAACGATTCTTAGGCCTGAGTGACGAAGAGATGGAAGAAAATGATCGTCTCTGGGAAGAAGAAGTTGCTGGTGACCAGGCAGGTGATGCAGATGATGTTGGTATGCGAGCAGTGGGTATTACCGGATCTGGCATTGATGCTGACTTGGACTTAACTAACGATCTATTAGGTGCAGAAGAAGCCGATGCAATGGGCGGTACAGGATTAGAAGGCTTAGAAGGCCCTGCTCCTGAGGGTCCCGGCGGACTTGCTGGAATTGCTCCAGCGCCAGAAGCTCCTGTCTAATATATTTGGTAAATAATTTAATGCATCTATTTGAAATCTTTGATTCGGAGACAGGAACTGACCAACAAGATCCTATGTTCTCCCCCGACGTTGACCAAAGTAAGTTAGAAATGTCCGACACTAGAAAGACACGTTTAACGCTAAGGCACATTAATAAACTGCGTTTAATGAACGATTTAAGAGCAGTGGAAATGCAGCAGAAATTATCAAAAATTAAAAATCAATACGGAATTAAACCAGAGGCCTCAGCACTTTAACGTTTCTTTCGTCAAATGACCCCAAAAAGCACCAATTACGGTGCTTTTTTTCATTTTCCAGTAAATAATTTTACAGTCATATTATAAAGGAACAATTATGAACAAGTATGAACAGATAGTTGAATTTTTAACAAACGGCGAAACTGATAAAGCTCGTAGTTTATTCCACGACATTACAGTTGAAACAAGCCGCAAGATTTATGAAAGTCTAATAAGCGATGAAGATTTTGCAGATGTAAGCAATGACAAAACTGGTGATATTATCGACGACATTACAGATGAAGTTGAGAACGAAGAAATTACAGATAGCGCAAAGACACTAGGTAAAGTTATTACTGCTGAAGAAGCAAAACAGTTATTGGACTATGTAGACGGTTCGATCAATGAAGGCGATCACGGAGAACTACTATCCAAAGTAGCAAGTTTCTACGGTGTTGCACAAGAGAGCGTTAAGGGCTCACTTGAGGAAAACAGCGATCAACTGTTAGATATTGCATACGGCAAAGTAGCTGAGGACGACGACGAAATGCCTATGGGCGATGATCCAGAAGCAATGGGTGATGATCCAATGGCAGATCCAGAAGCAATGGGTGATGATCCAATGGCAGATCCAGAAGCTATGGGAGACGAAGTACCAGCCGAAGGCGCAATTGAAGATAGAGTATTAGATCTCGAAGACGCACTTGATGAACTTAAGAGCGAATTTGACGCAATTATGTCAGACGAAATGGGTGATGATCCAATGGCAGATCCAGAAGCAATGGACGATGATCCAATGGCAGATCCAGAAGCAATGGACGATGATCCAGAAGCAATGGACGATGATCCAGAAGCAATGGGTGATGATCCAATGGCAGATCCAATTGAAAGCCGCAGATCGACACCGACATCAGCATCGGACCTAATGCGTGAATATATTGAGAAAGTAAATGCACCAGAAAACACAGAAGGTAAGGGTGTTGCAGCTGGCGGAGCAGGAGCTAACGTAAATAAGAGCTCGGTTGTAGCTGGTAAGAATGACATGGGTGGAACTGCTAAGAACTTAGTCAAAGGCGGAACAAACTCTAACCCAGACGGAACTACTCCTCCATCAACCGACAAGCCAGCAAACCTAAAGCACGCTGGAAGTTTCCAGAATGTTGCAGGTGGCAGAGTTAGACAGGGAAGTGCTAAAAGCCCAGTTACATCCGAGCCATCGGGTGTTAACAAAAGAAGCACTTTATAAGTAACTTAATAATATGACTGTATTATTGCGTGAACACCTTTCCTTCGACCAGGCTCAAATAATTGTTGAGAACGCTGGCGAGGGAAAGGATCTATATCTTAAAGGTATCTGTATACAAGGTGGCGTTAAAAATGCTAACCAACGTGTGTATCCAGTGGATGAAATTAGTCAAGCAGTCAAATCTGTTAATGAACAAATCAAAACAGGTTACAGTGTACTAGGTGAAGTTGATCACCCCGATGACCTGAAGGTTAATTTAGATCGCGTTAGTCACGTTATCACAGAGATGTGGATGGACGGGCCTAACGGGTTCGGTAAAATGAAAATTATTCCTACTCCAATGGGAAATTTAGTTAAGACTATGTTGGAGTCGGGAGTAAAATTAGGAGTTAGCAGTAGAGGAAGCGGTAATGTAAATGAAGCTTCCGGTACCGTTAGCGAATTTGAAATAGTAACTATTGATGTCGTTGCACAGCCTAGCGCACCAGGTGCATATCCGACGCCCATATATGAGGGGCTGATGAATATGAAATTTGGTCATAGGACATTCGAAATGGCTAAGGACGCCAGTGCAGACTCGAGGGTACAAAAGTACTTAAAGGACGCTATGTTGCGTCTCATTAAGGACTTAAAACATGGAAAATAAGGAGAACCATAAATGCTAGAAGCTATCAAACCATTAATCGATAGCGGAATCGTAAATGAAGAAACCAAGAATCAGATTCAGGAAGCTTGGGATAATCAGATCGCCGAAGCAAAAGAAAGTGCCAAAGCGGAACTTCGTCAGGAGTTTGCGAATCGTTATGAACACGATAAAGCTGTAATGGTTGAAGCTGTAGAAAAGATGGTAAACGAATCTCTTAGAGAAGAGTTAGTTGAATTTGCAAACGATAAGAAAAAGATTGCTGAAGAAAGAGTAGCGTTCAAACGCTATGTTCAGACTACAGGCAAGAGTTTTCAGAATTTCCTAGCAAAAAGACTAGCTGAAGAAATTAAGGAATTGAGAGAAGATAGGAAGAATCAGTCAGCAATTATGAGTAAGCTGGAACAATTCGTAATTAATTCTCTCGCAGAAGAACTTAATGACTTCGCAAAAGACAAGAAAGACGTTACTGAAACAAAAGTTAAGCTTATTACTAGAGCCAGAGCTGGTCTAGTAGAAATTAAGAAACAATTTGTTCAGCGTAGCGCCAAGCTTGTTAAAGAGGCAGTTACCAAAAATCTAAAAGCTGAACTAAAACAGTTTAAGAATGACATCAAGCTAGCACGTGAAAATATGTTTGGTCGTAAAATTTACGAAGCTTTTGCTGGTGAATTTGCTATTACTCATCTTAACGAAAACGAAGAACTTAAGAAGCTGAAAACCCAATTAGCGATTAAGGACAAAGTGATTAGTGAGAGTAGAAAAGTGATTTCCGAAAAGCAACAACTCGTAGAAGGCGCCCAAAGGGATCGTACATTAAACGAACTCTTAACGACTCTTACCAAAGAGAAGGCAAGCATAATGCGTGAACTACTTGAGAACGTGCAGACACCTAAGCTAAAGTCTGCATTTGACAAGTATCTACCAGCAGTTCTTAATGGCTCCCGTAGGTCATCTCCAAAGATGATCACCGAGGGACATAGAGAAGTTACTGGTGATAAAACTGCTAAGAAGGCAGCTGATTACGATAGTGTGAATAACATTATTGAGATTAAGCACCTAGCAGGGCTGAACAAGTAACAAATAACAAGTAAATACAAAGGAGAGAAGTACAATGAAACAACCATTACTAGAAAGCCGTTGGGGTGAAACCAAAGAAGCCCTGTTAGAGGGTCTCAAAGGGACTCGCCGCACAACAATGGCAATTATACTAGAAAACACAAGAAAGAAACTTGTTGAAAATGCTACTGCTGGTGCAACTGCATCGGGCAACATGGCAACTTTGAACAGAGTTATCCTTCCCGTTATTCGACGTGTGATGCCTACAGTTATTGCAAATGAGATCGTTGGCGTACAGCCAATGCAAGGTCCAGTTGCACAAATTCATACCTTGCGTGTCCGTTATGCGGATACCATGAACGATACCAGTCCTACAAACACTGATACCGTTGCAGGTGATGAAGCATTAAGCCCATTTAAGATCGCTACAGCCTACGCTGGTGATGCGGCTACTGCTCGCGCAGGAAGCACAGCTAGCTTAGAAGGAAATCCAGGACGTAGAATGAACGTTCAGATCTTAAAACAGGTTGTTGAAGCTAAGACGCGTAAGTTAAGCGCACGTTGGACCTTTGAAGCAGCGCAAGACGCTGAGTCAATGCATGGTATCGACGTTGAAGCTGAAATTATGGCGGCTCTGGCACAAGAAATTACTACAGAAATCGATCAGGAAATTCTTGGTAGCCTACGAGCATTAGCAGCAACAGAAGAAGCATACGACCAAGCAACAGTTTCTGGTACAGCAACATTCGTCGGTGACGAACACGCAGCTCTTGCGGTTCTCGTTAACCGAGTTGCTAACAGAATTGCTGCTCGTACACGTCGTGGTGCCGGTAACTGGGCAGTTGTAAGCCCACAGGCATTAACCGTGCTACAAAGCGCAACAACTTCAGCATTTGCGCGCACTACCGAAGGTACTTTCGAAGCTCCTACGAACACCAAGTTCGTTGGAACATTGAACAGTGCAATGAAAGTTTTTGTCGACAGCTATGCACAGGACACAGTGCCTGTATTAGTTGGATACAAAGGTAGCAGCGAAGCAGACGCAGCAGCATTCTACTGCCCATATATTCCATTAATGAGCAGCGGAGTTGTGTTAGATCCAGCAACGTTAGAGCCAGTAGTTGGCTTTATGACACGTTACGGATATGTGGAGCTCACTAATACTGCTTCATCGCTAGGTAACGCAGGTGATTATCTAGGTGAAGTTACTATTGCTAACCTATCATTCCAGTAAACATCCTGGAATATTAGCGTCTACAACAGGAAACCCGGTTCGCCGGGTTTTTTGTTGACTTGAATACCGCTGATCAAATAAATATTACATCATGCGACTAAATGAACTAACTCGTCCAAAATCTATAATCCAGGATATTACATCTAACTGTAAACAAATCCTAAGTCTGTACGCATCATTCCCAGGTAGGTATTTCTATAGAGGATCGAAAAGAAGTGGATCAATTTATAAAGGTAACTCTTATCAAAATCGGATTCCCAAAGATACAGATCTGGCCATACACAAACTTGTGGTGGACGCAATGATTGATTTGGGATTCGCTGCCCATCGAGGCAATAGTATTTTTATGACGGGTAGTCGAAATACAGCTAAAGAATTTTCATCTCCCATACTAGGTGGACAAATTTATATTATCTTTCCAATCGATGGATTTCATTATTCTTGGAGTTCTCAGGTAGATGATTTTTATAGTGATGTAATTGAAACAGCCGACATTGCATTTGGTACCGACGATAAGGACATACTCGAAATACTAGTCAACCTCGATTATAAAGACACCGACCTCGACAAGGCATTAAAATTTAGTAATTCGGCCGAAGTTATGGTACATGGTTCTTACTATGCTATCAATTCCAGTTATGAAAAACAGGTAAATGCATTTATACAGGGGCTGAAGTAATGCGGTTAAATGAAATTATTATTGAAGCCAAGACACAATATAATCTAGAATTATCAAAATTATATGCAAAATTTTTACGAACAGCAGATAAAACAATTCCAAAACAAATTAAAAAAGAATTTGGTGACCGAGAATATAATCTTTTTAAATGGTGGCTTGATCGAGGCTATCGCCACATTAAAGAATTATTAAAACCAGACAATAAATTGTTTTCTACCCCAGATCTAAAGACTGGTGTAAGTTGGTCAGCATATTCGTTACTAAGTGAAATTGTATCTTCTGATGCCGTTGATCCAAAAATAGTATTAACACCAGGCCAATATGCACTTCTAGTTAAAAAAGCAAAATTAGCAAAACAAGTAATTACTAAAGGACGACAATTTAAAGGAAAAGAAAAGAAAAATGTCGAAAAAATAGCCGCCTATACGGATCCAATTATTGTTAAGCAAATAGAGGAGAAATTGTTGGCGATGTACCCTCGTTGTAAACAAATTTTTAGCCTATACAAAAAATATCCTGGCAAATATTTTTATAGAGGAACAAACCATTTAATGATATATTACAATAAAACTCCACCAAAGGGACGCAGACCAAGAGACTCTGACGAAGATATCCATACGGATATAATAAAAGCGATGAAGGCTAATGGATTTAAAGCTCATCGAGGTAATAGTATTTTTATGACATCTGATATGGAACAAGCTGATGGATATGCGACTGGTCCTCCCAGCCGTGCAGGCCAGCCTTCACGCGGCCTTTACATTATTTTTCCATTAGATGGATTTAACTATTCCTGGAGTCCGAAAGTACAGGATTTTGAAGGCTTTTATAAAGATGACCCACACTCATTGGGAATTGATATTGAGAATGGTATAGATGAATATCTTAGACAGGCTGAATATACAAACAAAAGAATTGACGCGGCATTAAAATCTGGACATGAAGTTATGACTAATTCTAAATACTATGCAATATCTACAAAGTATATTCCTATTATAACTGATTATATTAAAAATATGAGATCTTAAAATGAGATTACATGAAATAGATTTGAAACCTGGGCGGTTAAATGAAATTCTGATTAATGGTGCCTACTACGCAATTAATTATAAGATTGGAGTAAATATGATATTAGAGGGAAAACAATGACTATTAATTATAAAGACCTAATACAAAAGAACTTTAAGCCGTCGAAGCCAGATGCTAGAGATCATATAGCAAAAGTGTCGGCGCCCGCAAGACTGCCTGTATCAATTGACTTAAAGCCGTGGGCAGACGAGGTAGAGGATCAATTAAACATTGGTTCCTGTACTGCTAACGCAGGATGTTCTGCATTAGAATTAGCATACCTACGCGCAGGACACTCGAAGGATTTTTCAAGGTTATATTTGTATTGGTTTACAAGATTACTTGGTGGCTTAACTGGTGACTCGGGTGCTTATCCGAGGGACATTGGTAGAGCTTTAAATAAGTACGGTGTTTGTTTAGAAGCATCTTGGGACTATGACGTAACTAAGTATGATGTTGAACCGCCTGCGCCAGCACAAGCTGAGGCAGTAGAATATTTAACAAAAGAATATGCAAGAATTATTGGTACACCGACAGACGTAATTAGTCAAATTAAAGACAGTTTAGCGCAAGGAATACCTGTGCTTACTTCGATGGCAGTACACGATTCATTTTTTTATCTGCGTGGAGATTGGAAAACCCACACATGGGATTCTGTTACGACAACTACAAATCCAATAGCAGGATATCACGAAGTTCTTATTATCGGCTATGACGATGTTTCGCAACGTTTTCTAGCTGAGAACTCTTGGGGTTCAAGCTTTGGAGACGGTGGATTCTTTGGAATACCTTACTCATTCATCGGCGGAGTAATTGATGAATGGTGGGTGCTAAGTGTAATTGCTATTGACTATGTCCCATTTACTGATGTAGATCCGCAGCCAACACCAGTACCTCCTGCACCAGTACCTCCTACACCAACACCAACACCAGAAGACAAAGAGAATGCATGGGTGCCGTATGTTGTCGGCGGCGCAGTTGTCCTATTTGTAATACTTAAAGCAACAGGTATTATTTAAGGAACACATGCGATTAGTTGAGATCGAAGACCCCTCATCCGACAAAGTAGCGACAGTGGCCAAGAGCATTTTAACAAGATGCTCTGATATTGTTAACTTTTACAGGACAATTCCTCGAAGCCCGGGTGATTTTTTTATGCGTGGAACATCTGCGCATATCAAAAACCCAGGGTTTTTTGGGGCGGTTGATTATTATAGATCTAGATCAAATCCAGATAGAAGCCCAAAGGATGTTTCCCTTAATGTGCATAATAAAATAGTCGAATGGATGGTGGATATGAAGTTTGCAGCCCATCGAGGCAACAGTATCTTTGTAACCTCAGATAGTAAAGAAGCACATGAGATGTACGGTCGCCTCTTTATTATTTTTCCGGTTAATGGATTTAGCTATACCTGGAGTAAAATGCACAAGGATTTCTTTAAGAGTATCGAACACAGCAAAGATGTACGAGAACAGATACTTGAGTTAGATATGGATAGCATACAGGACATAAGATGGTTTGATAACTTTTTTCAATTCCAAAATCACAACTTAGAACAAGCATTTCAATCTAAAAATGAAGTGATGATTAACGGCGAATATTATGCAATAAATAATAGTCACAGTGACTTTGTAGAAAATTCAATTATTGGAGTAAACAAATGAGAAATTTACTTATAGCAATTAGCTTTATGTTCTTAGCAGGATGTTCAACTTTCCTTCCACCTAAGCATGATAACATTATCTTTTTTGAGATGGTAAAAATTGACATAATGATGGAAGGTATCCCGTGCCCAGAGAATATGATTCCATATTGGCTGCCTTGGGCTGTTATCGCAGAAGATTTACAAATTTTAGTTAGGTATGCCGATTGGAGACATGACCCACAGTTAGATAACATAATTGGTATGTATAACAATGCTAAAAAGTTGTCTGTCCCTGACGTAATAAAAACACGGGCATTCTGCGAGCTGTCTAAAAAAGTAGCAAGAGAAAGAATTGGCGCCTTGCGTCACGCTTGGGAAGGAAGATAACAATGGACTTACAAAAAACATTAGAAGAATTAAAAGTATTAGGACCGCAAGCTGCATCAATTGCTGCCACGATACAAGAAGTAGTTCACAGCAACAAAAAAGGCGACATTACCAAAGAAGAAGCTGAATACCTTCTTAGCGAACTGAAAGAAGCTAAGGTTGCACTTGACTTAGCAAACAATGAGATCGCAACACGGTTAGCTGTGGAAGCTATTGACTTTGTGATGAGCGTACTTCTCTGAATTGGGAGCGGGAGAAGGAATCGAACCTTCCTGTTTGGGTCATGGTGTCATGCCGACATAATTCGCCTGTTTCCCGCAAATCTTGGAGCGTGGGGTAGGAGTCGAACCCACCTAATTCAAGTTTGCAACTTGATGCATAACCGCTCTGCCACCCACGCATTAATAAATTGTAAATAATCCTGCGGCCTGAAGTGTTAACCAGGCTAACTCTTTATCATAGTAAATCTCACAAGTATATTCATGTTCTGTCGCACCGATAGGTCTGTACCTAGTAATAGGGCCATGGCTTATGTTTCTTTCTTGTATGACTTTACAAGTCGGCTTATTAAATTTGATCCGAGCCATGATTTTTCCTCCTGTTCTCTCTTTCCATTGTATTGTTTATAGTGATCCTCGTTGGGCATTAATACCCGAAATTCTTCATGATGTTTTAATGTTAACATAGTTAAGTCTTTCTCATCTTCTAGTTCACAGATAAAGAATTCTTCGCCACAACTTCCGTATATAGGCATAATTTTTGAATGTTGATAATTCTTTAAAATCTTATCAAAATCATCATCCATGAACTCAATAAGTACAGGATTCTTTTCAATCTATGTTGCGTCATCTTTGGTTAAAACAGTAAGGTTAGCATTGTTATCATCATCAATTGTACAGAGACATTTTTTGAACTTGAGACTACCTTTTGTGTGATCGTTATCCGGTGTCTCTTTTGTTGTCCACGGCACATCAGCAGTTACATGATGAATGTAGTATGTTTCGCCCTTAGCTTTAATCACCCACATTGGAACGTCGGGATCTTGTAGGTGTTTTTTGTTAAAGTGAAACACCAGATTATCACATGCAAGTTTAATCATTATTTGGGTTCCTTAAATAGAAAAGGGCCGATAAACGTATTAGGTCTATCGGCCCTAGGGGGTCGCGGCGTGTCCGCCGAAGCGCAGGCCGCGATAAATCTGTTAATTGTTTAATCTAGCTCATATGTATATTTATACGCTATTTTTTAAGCGAAGTCAAATTTATATTCCCAGTTCGACAGGATCGTAAACACAAACGCCACGCAGACCTGCGCTATATCCATTGGTGAGAACGTTTTCACAGCCGCTCTTAGTGTTCATTCGTGTGGTAATGAGATTTTGATTTAAACCGGAACCACTAGCTGTAATAAACCATGCTACTAATAACCATTCCATACCTTTCTCCTTTTAATGATGATGTTGATCAAGTATCACGGCAACAGCGCCACCGATCAAAATTCCAATTAGTATATTGCTCTGCTGATGACGATACACAATACGGTTGTGCTCGTGGTAACGACGACTGTGTCTGTTTTGCATTCTGTGTGAATAGTAATAAGTATATCCTCGTTGATAATTATGCTTGTGGGCGTAGTTCTTATTATGATCTAACACGTGGCCACGTCCTTGTTTATGACGCGGAGAATCGGCTAATGCTGCACCCGAAACAAACAATGAGGTACTTAAAAATGCTGCGGCAATTAATTTGGTTAATGAGTTCATATAATCTCCTTCGACAGTGTACAAGTATACAACGAAATTCTATTGTCATCTGTATACAATTGTAACAGGATGTTTTGTTGCCCTACTTTCTATTTATATAGTGTTCGTTATCTTTGATAAATTCTTCGGCACATACAATCACTTCCTTAAGCCTAGCAAGCTTCTTTTTCATTTTAGCCAATCTAGATTTTGTACTGGCCTCAAAATCAAGGCTTATTAACCGATTACAATCTGAGATTGCAATCGACCCAAATATTTCGTGTCGTTCTTTTTTTGTTTTATTCTTATTCTCGTGTTTGTATTTGAATACCTCGAAACTTACTGCTACGATTCCGGTCATAGTCGGATCATCATTTAGGAAAGTTCGCTTGTGATACCTTTTTATTACGTTTGTCATAGTTTACCTTTATAATTTGGCGCGTCTGATGGGATTCGAACCCACTATTTAGAGTTTTAGAGACCCTTGCTTAACCATTCAGCTTCAGACGCTATGTTCGTTTTCCTATAATCTTCGCCATTGAGCTATGCGAACTAATTCATTCTCGAAATGTGGTGCAATGTACATAAAGTTTTAATCCAATTATCGCCGCCCGTAAATCCAGGCACCCCACATTCCTCACATGTTTTCATACTTGCGTGTTCTGCGTTAACTACCATGCTACGGAATGATTGACGTTGTTTAGTTTCGTAATCGGTGATGTTAACCTGCTCATTAAATGAATAATAAAAACGTAGGCCGCCGAACTTCTCTTTTATTTGGTGGATTGTCGCACCTAGTCGTTTAGCCTCAGCTATTAACGGATCGACAATATGATCCCATCCATTACCAACGTCAGCGCTCATAGTTAACTATAACAAAAATGTCCAACAAAGTCAATATTAAGCGTTCACCATATTGATAGCTTTTTCGGTAGTTTCGTTCACCCGTCTTGTCCATCCTCTGCCAAATGTATCAAAGTGGTGCAATGATTCGTAATATTCCTGTCGACTTTGTTGATACTTATGAACACTAACTTCGACGGAATGTTCAGTTACATATTCATTTACTTTGGCTAAAGTGTTCGGTCCAATTTGTCCATCATCAGCAGCTCCTACTAGATTTTGTAGGTACCTTGCGGCGCGACCCGGACCGGCGTTGACGCCAAAATCAAATACACATAGATCTAATCCTTTGGGAAGATCGTCACCGTGTACTTTATCCCAATAATTCTTTTTGTAAATTGGTGAAACGTCGGCAACTGTTAAAGCCCGCATTTCATCTACGGATACCTTCTTTCCAACCCAAGATTCAAAGACATGTTTGGTAACACCCAAATTAGTTGCTCCACCTGGATCTTTGGGGTGGTTTACAAAACCTCCCTCATGCTGTAAAATAATCTTAATGCATTCGTCAAAGTTGTTAGTTGCCATAACCATGTTTTTCCTTACTATAAATAGTATTTATTAGCGGATTACGGATTACAGATATGGACGATCTCGCATACAGAACAATCCAATCTTACAGTGATTGGTATGATATCCGCGAGCAGCTCAGGGACGTCAAGTTGGAATTCCCCGAATACTTTAAAGATATTGACGCGATTGTTAAAACGATTGAATATTACATCACAGCAATTAGCAAATTGCATGTGGGAATGAAACGTAAACCGTCCCCTGCTTTAGAACTGCGGATTGCAGAGAATTTAGAAAAAGCGAATGAACTTTTGAAAACATTTCAACAACACTATATGATGCTAGTTTTAGCTAAAGACAAACAGTAAATATTAACATGATTTCCTGGGGCATATCTGCCGACAGTCACGATGCCGCATTGGCGGTATTCAACGACAACAGTCTAGTTTTTGCAAGTGAAGCAGAACGCTTTTCGCGTATTAAAAACGACCGAAACTTACACGATGATTTAGTAGACTATGCATCCTCCAAGTTTGGTTGGCCACAAAAATTATATTGGTACGAAAAGCCAATCCTTAAATCATTACGTCAATTCAAAGCAGGACAAGGATTTGTTGCTAACGACATTCAACGTTATCTCAAAAGTTATGGGATAGTAGCACCGATCAATTATCAAAAGCATCACCGTAGCCACGCCGCAGCGGGCTATTTTACATCAACGTTTGATAACGCTTGCATCGTAGTAATAGATGCCATAGGCGAGTTTGAAACGTTAACATTGTGGCGAGCAGCCGGTCACAAACTTACTAAACTGTACACCTTAAGTTTCCCCCATAGTGTTGGCTTATGGTATTCTGCAATGACGCAACGTTGTGGGTTGAAGCCGAATGAGGAAGAATATATTTTGATGGGAATGGCAGCATTGGGCGATCCGGCGAAATTGCAATTAAGCATACAATACGATTTCTTTGACAGTATTTGGCCAATAAAATTTAAAAAGAATTTACACAGAGGATGTAAAGACTGGCGCCCAGACCTAACATCACAGCAAGACATATATGATATTGCTGCAACTACGCAACGGATTTATGAAACAATTTTCTCTGCCATTCTAGCATGTGCAAGAGAATTTTCTCACAGTGAGAACCTAGTCCTAATAGGCGGTTGCGCATTAAATTGTGCAGCTAATCCGATCGCATTTAAACACTTTGAAAACGTTTGGATTATGCCTGCGCCCGGGGATGCCGGGTCTGCTATTGGCGCAGTCTTATCAGCTAAGAACAGACACATAGAATGGCCGGGGCCGTACTTGGGATATGACCTAGGCTATACTGCTACCGAAGAACAGATTGTAGACTATTTAATAGAGAATAAGATCTGCGGAGTAGCAAGAGGCAAAGCCGAGTTTGGTCCTCGTGCGTTAGGAAATAGAAGTTTATTAGCTGATCCTCGAGGACAAGACATTAAAGACAAAGTAAATGAGTTGAAGCATAGAGAACAGTTCAGACCGTTCGCACCGGCGATCTTGCAAGAACATGCAGGAACTTATTTTGATATGCCAACATATGATTCTCCATACATGCAATATGTCGCTCGTTGCAAGAAACCCGATGAGTTTCCTGCTATTGTTCACTTCGACAATACCAGTCGTGTTCAAACAGTAGGAAAGAACGACGACCCAAGATTTAGAAAATTACTAGAGGTATGGTATGAAAGAACAGGTTGTCCTATGTTGTTAAACACTAGCCTTAACATTAAGGGCGAGCCGATGGTTAATAACGAGAACGATGTCAAAGCATGGTCAAATAAGTACAACGTACCCATTTTTAGTTAGTCTGCCATAAATATTGTTATCCATCGGAAGAGGTTTGATGGATTTATGCGGTACCAAGCCGCGTAGCCCTAAAACGGCAAAAGGAGAAAACAAAATGGGTAGACCACTAAAAATAGCAAAACTAAACGGATCAATCTTAGTTGATATCGCAATTCCCGGCGGAACAGCAAGCATCGGGGGTGTCGGTGGAGACACAGCTATTGTTGGATCACAGATCCAAGTAAGAGTTAAGATTGGAGCCAACCCAGAACTTGAGGGTTATATCATCCGTCAAAAAGGACGTAGTAAGTTCTTGGTGACTGACGGTACTAACACTGGAGTTTGTACGTTAGCTGATTCAGCTGATGGTGCGCTAGCAGATGACTTTATGTCTTTAACAGCAACTGATGATGGAAGTTCGATTATCAGAGCTTCGAGGATTTCCAATAAGTTTATTTGGAGTTTCTCGGATGTTAAATACCAATGGACATTCGGTGCAGCAGTTGCTGGACCACCAATAATTCTTAGCGTAGAAAATACTTAATATCTTTTTATTAAGTCTAAGGAGCCACTGTAGTAAATATACAGTGGTTTCTTTTTGGCTAAATTATGACAATAGCATTTGTATTAGGTAACGGAAAATCTAGGCTAGACGTAGACTTAAACTTGCTCAAAAAGCACGGTAAGACCTACGGGTGTAATCGCCTATATCAGGATTTCACCCCAGACGTTCTAGTTGCGACCGATCCAGGAATTAGCTTAGAAATACAAAATGCGAGTTATGCGAAGAGAAACGTCTTTTACACAAGAAAACCATTCGCCGACACAGGAGCAAAAAAGATCATGCTGAATTTTGGATTCAGTAGCGGCCCCGTTGCTGTGACATACGCAGCGCACGACAAGCATTCGCATATTTATTTGTTGGGTTTTGATCTAGCAGGACACAAAGGAAAGTTCAATAATATCTATGCAGATACACCGCATTACAAGAAAACAGGCGAAAAAGAAACATATTATGGCAATTGGGTTGGCCAAATTGTGGGAATTGCCAAACAGTATAAGAATAGACAATTTATACGGGTAATTAAGGCTGGGATTGTTACTCCAGTGAAGTTTCAAAACATATCCAACATTAAACACATGGAAATGGCAGAATTTTTAGAATTTATAAATAGTTAATATGAGCGAAACCAAAAAAACACTAGGTGGCTACGGCCTTTATACAGTAGATGCAGCGGGCAACGTTGCGGGAAATATTGATACTTGGTCCGACGAATTCGTTATTCACGGTAACTTGCAGGTAACAGGAAATACCGTATCACAATCCAACTTAGATGTTACTGATAACATTATTTCGGTTAACGTCGGAGAGACTGGAAACGGTGTTACTTTAGGAACAGCAGGTTTATCGGTTGACCGAGGAAACTTAGCTAATACTGCCTTGCTTTGGAACGAGTCGGTCACATCCTGGACATTGACAAACGATGGTGCAAACTATTTTGCAATCATGTCACAGGTTAGCGATGACCTTACTCCGCAACTAGGCGGAAACTTAGATACAAATACATTCCAAATTCAGAGTATTGGTGCCGCAGATCTTGTCCTAAATGCGAATGGTACTGGTAATGTTGTTCTGTCTGCTAATAGCACAGGATATATTATATTTGAAGATTATGTAAGATTAACTAAACTAGGAACAGATCCTGGCACAGTAGCAGACAATAATTTTGTATATCACAAAAATGTATCCACAGGTGGATCAGGAGTATTCTTTCAAACCGACGAAACTACAGTTTCACCCGACGAGTTGGTAAGCAAGACAAAAGCAATAATGTTCGGACTAATTTTATAATAGGATAAAACGATGGCGATAACAAACACTCTTATATCAACAACAGCAGCAAATGTATATGCTAGCGTAGGCAATACTGTAGTCGCTACTGTGTATTTCTATAACCAATCTGGAGCATCTGCGTTAGTAGAAGTTTTTGCAGTACCGGCCGGCGGAACAGCAAATGCCAACACACAAGTTTACGGCAATTTAGTTATTGTAGCAACAGATACTTATGTTATGGACGTAGAGAAATTACTTTTTAGTAATGATGATGCATTAATGGCAAATACCAACATTGCTAATACTGTAACAGTTACAGTCACATATACAGGAGCTTAATCCCGGTGGGAAGGTTCCTGAAGAACACAGAAATTCGTCAGGCTGACCAATATTCCGTAGTTGTTCCATTTGGTACAACTGATGTGCGTCCAACTTCTCCAGTAATAGGTCAACTTAGATATAATACAACGCTAAACGCATTAGAAGTTTATTCCTACGGCGTTTGGCAGAAATTCTCTATGGTCGGTAATGTAGAGATCGTTAAAGATATTTTTGTAGGAGATGGATCGTCGACTTCATTCGGTGCAATGACATATTCGTACGCATTTGGCGAAGAAGCGATGACCATGGTGTTTATTGGAAACACACATCAAAACCCAGCAATCTCCTATACCTACAACGGAACAACTTCTATCACGTTTACAAGTCCTCCTCCGCTAGGACATTCGATTGTTGTTTTACACAACTACACTAGCACAGATTACACTGGTGTGCCATTTGTCTCACCATTTGTTCCACCGTTTTCGCCAGACGATTTTGCAAGCCTCGTTGGTTGGTACCAAGCAGGGGTTGGACAAACAGATGCAGGTGGCGGAGCATGTTCAGCATGGGCAGACCAAAGTGGTTTAGGTCATACATTAAATAGTCCGGCTGGAAAACAACCACTCATTCAAGGCGACGGAACATTGCTGTTCGCCGCCGACGGCAATGATGGAATGCAAGCTGTCTTTACGATGAATCAACCTTCAACACAGTACATTTTATGTAAGCCGATCTCGTGGACAGGTACTCGCTATCTTTCCCATGGTGCTTCCTTCAACAACACCTATATTCAACAGGATGGAGCAACAAATCAATATCGAGTCGATATTGTGGGTGGTGATCCAGTAAACTACCTTTCTGCACCAACGGGCGTATATGCAGTGTTCTGTGCAGTTTATGATGGTTTGGCTACCAGCGTGCTTCAAATTGATGCAACATTCGATGTTGGAGATGCTGATCCGACAAACGCAACTGGATACACTCTTGGTAATCAAAGCTTTATTTCCGCAGGTACTGGAGCGAACATTCAAGTAAAAGGACTTCTTCTTTACAATGTTGCACATGACGCAGCAGAGCGAGCACAAGTTATCAGTCATTTACAGAGTCTAATATAATGGGACGATTTATTAAGAACGCAAATATACGTGGTGCTGACCAATACGTGGTTAGAATTCCGTATGGCGAAAGCACTGTACGTCCTGTAAATCCCAACGACGGACAAACTAGATTTAATACTACAACAGGAATATTAGAAGTATATTATAACAATTCTTGGCAAAACTTTACAATGGTTGGTAATACTACTGTCGTTAAAGATACATTTACAGGCGATGGATCTTCGATTGTGTTCGGAGCAATGAGCTATGCATATTCCTCTGGTGAAGAAACTCAGCCAGTAGTTTTTGTTGACAACGTACATCAAAATCCTAATGTGGCGTACACATTTGATAGTTCGTTTGCAATTACGTTTACTAGCCCTCCGCCCTCAGGCAAAACAATTATTGTTTTACATAATTACGCTAGTACAGATTACACTGGTGCTCCATTTGTTGCGCCATTCTTGCCCTCAGATTTATCAAACTTGGAGGCCTGGAACAGATTTAATGTTGGTATCACTCAAGCAGGGGGCTTTGTTTCAAAGTGGGATGATCAAAGTGCTAACGATCGACACTGGACACAGGTAATAGGTTCACTACAACCTAGTGTGTCTGCCGGAATTATTACATTTGATGGCATAGATAATGTTTTACATACTCCATTCGTTTTAGCTCAACCATTTACCATTTATATGCGAATAAATCTTATAACATGGGTCTACTATAAAAGTTTATTGGGATACAGTGATAGTAGTAATATAAGGCTTAATGGGCCGGGCGGGGCAACTACCGCAAACTGTGTTGCATATTTTGGAGGGTCACATACTGCAACAGATAC
>Ga0307378_10001505_pt1 | contig 37811 bp, 75 predicted proteins | sample UN1MG_FD_202238 | JGI IMG/M metagenome (GOLD analysis project Ga0307378, IMG submission 202238) | Soil microbial communities from Risofladan, Vaasa, Finland - UN-1 | ecosystem: Environmental > Terrestrial > Soil > Coastal area > Acid sulfate soil | place: Finland: Risofladan, Vaasa | collected...
CAGGCTCAATTGGCGTAACGTTAATGATCGTGCCTTGTCGAGCATATGTGCTCTTGCCGTCAGTCAGTCCCATTATGTTAGGCGGCATTGTCAGCAATTCCACACTCACGCCAAGAGCGTAGGAGAACGGAGGCAGCACAAAGAACGTGGAGCCATTTTGCTCAATGGGCTCAGCTTCCACCATTAGCTCTTTGTTGAAAGCCTTCACATCGAGGGGTTCTGGCGCAACAGCGCTTTGATTGACGGTGTTGTCAATGACCATGAAGCCCTTTGGCGAGAGCATGAGGTCATATCCAGCATGGCTCAGTCCGTATGAGAGGGCTTTGGTGCCATTGTCAAGCTCTCTGGTTTTCTCCCCGACGAAAGGAAAAATAATATCATTTTCAGCAAGAATGCTGATTTCCTTGTCATTCAGAAGCATGGTTTTGAAGAAAAGAAAAGGGCGCATTAGCGCCCTCATGAACAATGGAAACGAAGCTCAGAACAGATCGTCTGAGGAGCCAGAGCTGCTGCCAGCTTCTTCATTGCGCCAGAAGCTGGAATAGGCCTTGGGGCTGTCCTGCATTTTATTGACAGTCACTTGGCCCTTGAAATGAGGGGAAGTGTCCTTGTCGCGCTTGTCATTGTTCCACAGCGCCACGCGGAAGGAATAGTTTCCTTGAGCGTTGGGGCCTTGCTTTTTAGCGGCGTTCAGAATGTCGGAAGTGAGATCGACGGTGCCGCTAAACACGGGCAGATTGCCAGAGGGCATGTAGTGTTCCTCAAAAGGAGAGTGGTTGGCCCTGGAAGGGCATTGCCAGCATAACGCCAGCATGAACAGAGGTCAAGCGCCCCTGTCCATAGAAATTGTTAAGGGGCGCCCGCCTGGGTAGTGCTCGAAGAAGAACTGCTGCACTTTCTGCACCATGATGCCTGCCTGCATGGCAAGCTCTCCTGCTGAGAGGCTCACGATTTGCGCTTCTTGGGAATGGCCAGTATCAGGATCATGAATGGCAATGGCACAATGTGCCTCGTTCACTTCTATGTCATACATCTGCTCGATGGCCTGTACGTAGGCACCAAGCTGCATGCGATAGTCGGCCAGTTGCGTATCAGGCTTCTCCTTGTAGCTTGTCTTCCAATCCAACAAGGCATAGGCTCCGCTGTTCATTTTGGCAAGCATATCAAAGGTGCCTGAATAGCCAATTTCTTGCACTGGATCATACCAAGCAATGGCACTTTCCACAAGCAATGGACTGTCAACACTCTCAAGAAAGCCCATAATGCTTTCAAAATAAGGCACGTATTTCTCATGGGAATCGAGATGGCATTGAATGTCTTCTCCATTCCATAGATCCTCTAGCACTCCATGAAGCCAGTTGCCCCTGTCCACTGCATTACGAGTGCGACGATTAGCTTCTTCATTGCCCACTTTCTTGCGCCAATTCATTAGCGCTGCAATTTTGCCAGGCGGAGAACACGCGCTCGCAATAGTTGTCACAGAGGGCAAAACAAGTTCGGCGGGGACATTGGGAAAATCGCCGCAAACGTAATAACGTTTCTTCTGAATTTGTAGCCGGTTGGGTTCGTAACGGGGAAATGCTTGCATTTGAAGGGAGGAGAGGCATAGATCGTAGCAGGCCATTATCGAGCATAAGATTTTGTGCAATAGCTTCCAGAAACATAAGAGCCCAGTGGACAAGATGGGCCATCCTTGGGAATGGACCATTTACTGCGATTACCTGCACTTGGCATGCAATAGCTTCCTGAAACGTAATAACCAAGAGGACAGCTATGGCTTGCTTTTTGGATGGGCTGTGCTTGTGCCAAAGCGGAACTGGGCAGCAATGTAAAGGCAAAAAGGAAGAAAATGGTTTTCATTTCTCGTTCACGTCCCAGAAGTAGTCGCAGCCTTCCTCCGTGAATGGAGGCGGAGCGAAATAGCTCTGCCAATCGGAAGCAGGCGCCAAGTAACGCCAACAGTCTTCCTTGACAGGGCATCCATCGCCCGAGCACTTGCCAATATCGGCCATGAGAATACGATGTGCAGTTTGAGAAAGAAAAGTTCGATCAGCCAGAGGAAAATCAGCAATAGTCTTGAGCAATGCAGCAATGCGACGATCACTGCTAAGCGTATCCTCAGGAAAACTCCAAAACGCTTCATGGCAAGCATCAATCAATTGACGATGGTTTTGCATCACGCTTCCGAGGAGGGAGGCTTTCATATTCATCAATCACTTCATGCATGGCTTCCATTACTGAACTTTCAAGAAAGCCACAGGCAAGCAAGAAGTCCTTGAAATTATGCACCACTTCTGGGCAGTAAATGTTGTGGAAAGAATAGGAGATTTTTGTCTCTCCATCTTCCTGCAGGAAACTAAAGCGGCTCACGGGAAAATCATCACGGCGAGAGTTAGTAGAACCAAGAAGAGAATTGTGCATGAAAACAAAATGAGAAGGAACAAACCAAGCGGATCATGAGCTAAATAGCTCGGGAGGAAGCTCAACAATGGGAAGATCATCATCGTCAATGCAAACAGTGCCAGCAAAGGCCCGCGCTAGGCGGGCCGCTGCTAGATCTATTTCTTTTTTGCGACGAATGCCTTCATGCCTTCAATGATGGCAGTGGTTTCTTCCAGCCCCCTAATCTTGTTGATTTCTTCAGTCATTTCAGCTTTGGTAATGACAATTTTCTCTTCCTTGGCCCATAGTGTCATCATTGATGCCACCACGTTGCCAAACTGCTGCCAGCTCTTCACTTCCGTGGCACGTGCCAAGCCAATGCTTTCCAAGGAGGCCTTGCCTGCTGCCATTGAAGCCTTCTCGTCTAGATGGCCGAGGGGATTGGCTTTGCACACTGCCATGAGAGCCGCCTTTGCATCGAAAGGCTCAGAGGCCCCTGTATCAGCGGCGGTAGCAGTCCCTTCGCTTCCAGCAGCAGCAGCGCTTGCTTTAGGGGCAGCCTTTGTGCGTGCAGGCGCCTTGGGCGTGTCCTGCTGCAGTGCCGGCTTTGCCTCTTCCTTCGGGATGTCCTCTCCGGCATAGAGACGAAGACCAAGGCCCGTGAACGTAGCAATTGCCTTAACGCTGGCACGTTGGATGTTGTCTGAGATGGCACGACCATCAAGCTGCTGAATTGAATTGTGCTTACGGTCCATCACGGGGAACACCAGCGCAGGTGTGCGCTTAATGCCGTCCGTCAGATAGGGGCGAAGGATGAAGGCGCCAGGCTCGCCAAATACGGGCCAGCCAATGGTCTTCTCTTCAAAGGCCACAAATAACGTCGGGAAATGCTCCTTCAAATAGCGGAAGGCAAACGGCCACGACAGATAGGAGAGGCCTTTGTAGTCCTTTTCAATGTGAGGACCAATGTCAGGCGTGTCGTAAGCAGCTTTAAAAGCTTCAGCGCTGATCTCCAAGGGAGTGAAGACGCCGTTATAGCGGTCCATCATTGCTTGTTTTGCGGAGTCTTCCATGCTGGAAAAGTCGGAGGGGGAATAGGTGAGAAAGGTGTGGTTCATTCTTCAGGAAAAGCGAAGTGCCAATCAAGAAGATACTCTTCGGTTTCTTCGTCAAACGAAAGATTTAGGCCAACCACGCCCACGCCAGTATCGGAAAGAAAGCAATCAAGGCAATGAACCACGTCATGGTCCATTTGCTTCATGCGAGAATGAAGCTCAGGAATGGTGAGATTTGGAAAGTCCATCAATCAACGGGAGAAACGGTTTTGTAGCCAAAGCCTGAAGGCTGATATTCGCCATACATGATGACAAACATCTTCTCAGGATTTTCAGCCTTGTTTACGATGCTTTCACCAGGAAGCGGCCAGTCGCTAATGATACGTACGTCCGTAGGATCTTCAAGGAATTCCGGGGAATAGTTTTCGGTCAATACGCCCTCTTCCCATAGGATCTTCACTTCTGTGTCGGCATGCTCAAGAAGAAATTCTTCGCAAGCAAGCTTAAGCTGAGAAACTTTCATGATCAGTCGTTATAGAAGATGACACCAAAGAAGCTATCCGAAGAAGGTTGTTGCGCCTCTTCTTCATCCATTGGAACGCCAGGAAGCGCGTCGGAGTCTCCATTCAAAATGCGAAACTTAATCGAATGAGCGTCGCTTTCCTTTTCTACGTCAAATGCGTAGCTATGAGAATAGGCGCAGATGTTTATGTCGCCATATTTCTCAATTGCTTTTTGCAATTGCTCAATCAACTTTGTAGCCTTCATAATCTTCAATGGGGGCAGTGGGAATAGCGTGGTCTTCAACTAGGGAAAAGGCACCATCCGAAAGAACAGCATTTCCTTCCCACGGAGAAGTGGTACGAATGAGACGTTCTATCGTCTCGCTGAGGCTTAGCCGTGCTTCATGGGCAATGTCCTTGAGATGGGAGTAGGCAGTGTCAGTGAGGGTGAAGTGGCGACTCTTCTTCGGTTCGCCGTGATCAATGGTCATAAAACAAAGGGCCGAGAAGGTAGCCAATGCTGAAGCCGATAATGGCGGCCAGCCAAAGCTCCATGGTTGTGCCTTGCGAGGGACATGGCCAATATAGCCGTTATGGCCAGCCCGTCAAGGCTCGGGAGCTGAAGGGCGCGTTAAGAATTGTGAAAGCCTTGCAGCAGCAGGATTCTGGTGCTAGAACACCCTCATCTCACCTTCCCCCATGACCTTCTCCATCCTCGATCACCTCGAACAACTGGAGCCAAGCAACGAGCCAGGCAAGTATCAATGCCCTGCATGCGGCGGGAATGATTTCACTGTCAACAAGGGCAATGGGGGATACAACTGCTGGCACGACACCAGCCCTGCCCACCGTGCTGAAATCCGCGACGCCTTAGCCCCGCTCACCAGATGGGAGAAGCCCCCTCGTGACGCTGGCAACTATTCGTTCGTCTACAAAAATAACAATGGAAAGGAAGTAGTTATTGTTCATCGTGACGACACTTCAGGCTCCAAGAAGATTTGGCAAGATTTCCCTACCATTGATAAAAATGAGAAGGGCCATAAAACCCAGCTCAAGGAAATTAAGGCGAATGTTCTCCCTTATCGTTACGACGATGCAATAAATAAAAGCGAAGAAACTGGTCTTCCCATTTTCATTGTTGAAGGAGAACTTACATGCGAAGCAGTGTGGGCTCTTGATATTCCCTGCATTACGTTTCTCGGCGGCAGCAAACAATATCGCACTAATGGTGACTATTCAAGCCTCTTCCGCAACAGGAAGCTTGTTCTTTGTCCTGATCGCGACGAGCAGGGCGTTGGTTTTATGGCAGAAATTGCCAATGATAATCCTGGAGCAAGCTGGCTTTATGCAGATCCTCGTTCCTGGGAATGGGACAATCTTCCTTCCGGAAATGGCTACGACTTAGGCGATTACATTGAAGAAGGGGCTAGCAAAGACGATCTCCTCTCTTCCATTGTTTCCAAAAGTCGTCATCAAGGACAGGACGGCAAGCCTGCCTACGAAGAAATTATTTCCACCATTGAAAATTTTGTTGGCCTCTACGCCAATGATTCACGCATTGCTTACGAAACTGGCAATTGGCTAGAGCAACGTGGCGTGAAGATGAATCAGCAGAATGTTGAGAAGATCATTGCCGAAGCAAAAGAACGCATCTATGGCAGAGAAGAGCTTGAAAGTATTGATGCACTGTCCATCGCCAATGCTGACAAAGCTCGTGAATGGTTGATTGCTGGCATCATCCCCCTGGGAAGCGTTACGTTACTTGCGGCTGGAGGCGGCACTGGCAAATCAACAGTGGCATATAACTGGGCGCTCAATATTGGCCTTGGTACAAAATGGAGCGGCAGGCGTTGCATGAAGGGCAAAACGCTCATTTGTCAAAGTGACGAGCCTCTCATTGATACCAGCGAAAAGCTTTCCGTTATTGGCTATCAAGACACTGCCCTTGCTCCTCGCACCATTGAATTTTGGGAAACCTGGCGCTTTGCTCACATGCGACAGCTTGAAGAATACGTGAGGAAAGAACGCCCGCTGTTCGTGGTGATTGACAGCCTCACTGCTTGTCTTGCTGGTATGGACGTGGACATGGTGAAGAGCAACGCTGGTGACGTTATTTATGGCTTGCGTGATCTTGCTAATACGTATCGCTGCTCCATCCTCATTCTCCACCATTTGAACAAAAGCGGAGGTCTGCGCGACTCAACAAGCTTTGTAGACAACGTTAGTGAAGTGGTGAAGCTCACGCGTTCTGAAAGCTTCGATCCGAATGAATTTACGCTGGAGTGGATGAAGAGCAGGAGCGGCCTCACAGGCAAGCACGTGCTCAAGCGCGACAACCTCACATATGGTTGGCACTATGCAGGACCAGTTGGTGGCTCCTTGGAAGAGCTGAATCAAGTGGTTAACGTTGTGGAAATGCGCAAAACTGAACGCTTCACCAAACAACAAGTGGCAATGCTGTCAGGCAGCTTTGACACTGGCTCCACGGGCAAGATGCTGGAAGTGGCCAGGCGGCAAGGTTTGATTAGCAGCAGCTTCAGCGTTGGTCCCAATGGAGAAAGGGATAGGGTTTACCATTCGTGGGATTACGTTGAGCCTGATCTTGCATTTGAAGATGCTCCCGCTCAGGAACAAGCTCCACAAGAAGAGCCTGTTTCCATGGTGACAAATGAAAATCTTCCCGCAAGGGAAGACGAGGACGATTGGTTCTAACTGTCTCGCAATAGGAGGGAGGCTCTATTGCTAGCCTCCCCGCTGCCTACCGTAGCGAGCAGCTTTTTCTAGTATAAACAGAAAGCGCTTGCACATCATGAAAATTATTTGGGACCAAGGCGAAAGCAATGCTCCGTTGGAAATGGACAAGCTTGAAGAAGCTAGAGAAGTGACGGCTGCCTTCTTTCGGAAGCTTCACGAAAAACTGGAAGCGGAAGATCTTGAAGAAGACTACGAAGACGAAGACGAAGAATGAAAAGGGGCCTGATGGCCCCATTTTTTTGCATGTACCAGTTTCCCTATTGGTCCTCTTGTGGAAATTTGGTGGGGGGCTGTACACTGGTTCCGGAATGTCCCGCGTGCATCCAGACATGCTCAGCAGGGCATGAGGGGGCTACCAAGCCTAAGCTGCCTGGCCAGCGAGGGCAAGCGTAGCCCCCCAGGGCGGAGCGTTCAATCATCAGGCCAAGATCACCTAACAAAACGATCAAAAGCCAGACGATGCCTCAAACTTCCGCAATGCCGTTCAAGACATAGTGGAGCCCCAAAGGCGGAACGTTCTGGACAAAAGGCATAAACAACCTTCAATCGTCTAAAACGCTCCTAACATTGCAAAGGACATTTCCAAAGCAATGCTTCTCCCGCCTAAGCCAGTAGACAAGCTTCCCCTCCTAGAACACAATGGGGCAGAAATTTTGCCTATTGTCCATCACGGTTTTTCAAAGCCAAGCAAAGGGCCGCAACCAGCGGCCCGAACAATTTATGGAGCAAAGGATGAAAATGGCGAGCGCCATTGGCGCTCTAGCTTGCATGAAATCAAGCAATTGATTGATAGTGGTTTTGCCACTCAGGAGCAGGCTAATGCGTGAATTTTGCACCAATCCAAAAGATTGTATGGCTCTCGCTTATGAGCGTGAAGCTGAACAAGAACTAGACGCTCGCGGACTAGATGCTGCCTATGCAGAAATCGTAGATAGCTTCCATAAAGAAATGGAAGAATTCGTCAGGAAGTATTGCCCTAAAAAGCTGAACGATCTAGATGATCTTCTTGAAAAGGCCTTTTGGCAATATCATTGATTGTGGGAAAACGGGGCGCTTTGTGCGCCCCTTTGCTTAGCTATGGAAATCATCGTGCCATTGTCTGATGCTGAATGGGAAGAGCTTTGCATGCTCAAGAAAGCCATAGATGATGGTCCCGCCACTGTCGTGGCTTCTCGCATGGAACGCTTCACTGAATTGTTTGTTCGTACTCTCCATGGCAAGGGAGATACAATGCGTGAAGCAAAACGATAAACAATGCCTCGTCCTGAAATTGAATTTGTCACGCCTGAAGAAGAAGAAGCTTATGCACGAAAAGCTTTAACTAAAGCAGGCATTAGCGAAGCGCAATATGATGCCATTCGTGAGCTAAGGGTGGATCGAAAAGCTGGCCAAGTTTATACCAAAGAGATGCTTGGTATGAGGCGATGGATGGTGCAAGAATTGTTGGCGGCAAAGATGAGCAATCGCCAGATTGCGAATGTACTAAAACTAAGCAAAGAAACAGTTAATGGGGATAGGCATTTCAATAGAGATCTTTATACGCAGGAAATTCTCAAGAATCAAGACACGCATAGGGCTCGTTTGTTGAAAGAGCAAATGGACCTTAAAGAGCTTGCATTGGCAAGCTTCGAAACTAGCAAGCGCAAGAAGACAGTAACCATCATGGATGGTGGTGACGATGGCGGAAAGGAAATGGTGAAGATAGAAGAAAGCGCTGGTGATGCGTCCTTCCTTAACGTGGCGAAGAATAGCCTGGTGGAACAAGCAAAGCTCTTAGGCCTCAATGAAATCAAGCCAGTAGAAAATCAAGACACTTCCTACAGGACATTCCTAAAAGACCTTTCCTCCACCATCGAAAAAGAAAAGGAAGCCAAGGCTACGGAAGAACGGCGAAGCAATTCTCTTCCTGCGTCTGCTGAGACTATCAGCTTTGATGCGGAGCCAGAAGAGGAGCCGTTACCTGAGACGATGCCTTTAGAAACAATTAACCAAGACGACTATTGACAATGCTCCCATAAGGGGCCAGCATGGGCGAAATCTCCTCCCTTCCATTGGACCAATTCTCCACTGTCGAAGACTTTCTCAAGCAAGCCGTTGCTGCCAAAGATGGCAAGCGTGAAGCCATTGGCCAAGCCATCTCTCCTGGTCTCCAGGACCATGGCACCGTAGGCATCCCGCCAAAGCTTGCTGCCACCATTGAAGCCATGCTCCAGAAGTATGGCGACGAGAGCTACAGGCAGATTGCTCTGTTCTGTCTTGGTAAATGGTTTGAACTGCACATTGGCATGTTTGAGGAGCTAATTGGAGAAGAGCCCAGCATGGCTTGTAGCTGCCTGATGGATGCCACTCGCATTGCAGACTCTCTCCATCTCCTTTCAGAAATCAATAGCATTGGAGGCGATGGTGGATGGAAGCCCATGCTTGAGCAAACACTCAGTCAACACATCCTTGAAGAGCTTGAGGAGGAAAGTTGGTAATGGCCTCAATTTGTCGCACCTATTGCATTACCACTTATGAAGGGAAGAAAATTGCCCTGGGGGCAATTTCAGCAAAACAAGCCGAACACTTTCTTCTTGCAATGCGTCCCGATGTAAAAATTGCAATGATCGAGGAGATTGTTCCTCTTCCTGAACCGCCAGAACCATGACCATTTCCTTTCATTGCACTGATGCCACTGGTCATCTCCGTCTAGGACAATTTTGTTTTCAATGGAGGAATAGTTTCCTTCTTGGCACTATGTACGATGGTTTTGGCGAAAGCTGCCTAACCATTGGTTCTCGTTCCTTTCGCTTCGGACAATTCCGTTTCGCTTAACCATGGACTACCAGCTCTCTCTGGTTGAAGAGCATTCCCTGCCTCGTATGGTTCACATTTGCATTCCACCTCAGCTTCAAGAAGAAGCTAAGGCCCTTGCCATGGAAAACCCTCCCATTCATCCTGCATGGCGTAAAGCTCAAGCTAGGGGCAGGCATTTTGTGATTGCCACGAACGAGCTTGATGACATTACGGAACTAGCAGATTTTGCTCGCACCAACATTGAAGAGCCTGAAGGGCCAATGACGAAGCCTAAGCGCCAGGCCTATCAAATTCTGCTGGACAGGGCTTACAGGCACGCTGAACTAATGCCAATGGGGAGCTGCCATGCCATTGCCACTAAATGGCGCGACAAGCCTCTGCCCATCACTAAGAATTTGAGTATTGCCACGCAGGCCTTGCGAAAGCCAGCCCGCGCTTTGTAACGATTTATGAACGGCCCCCTTGATAGGGGGCTTTTTGATGGCATACTATGGCCATGTGACGGCGAACGTCGCCAGCCCTCCGCTTTTCCATCGTGACCGTCTTGTTCAATCACCTGCTGCCCAACCAGCCCGTTTCTGCTTTTAAGGATGGTGATCTGGCGATGAGCTTTGGCCAGCCAATGATCACGCGCTCTTTTTCCATGGCCGATCTCCAGGAATACATTTGCACTATTGAACGTGCCATTGATGAAGAGCCTAATGTTGTGCAGCAACTAGCTCTTAATCGCATTCGTTGTGCTTTCGTGGTGAGCCTTGACATGCTCAAGGAGAATCATGAAGAGCTTTGCAAAGAAGCTCCCACTGGCGCTGATTTTGAAGAATATCTCATGAGCTATAACAATGCAGTGAAGGGAGGAGCATTGTGAGCACGCCCAAAGATAGGCTTACAGACGCTATTTTTGAATACTTTGACAATGACAATGGCGATCAGCTCATTAAAGATCTCGCGGAATTGTTGGCGCAAGATAGGGATCATCATCTTAGGAAATTTCGCGCTGTCTCTCATGCCTACGAACAGCTCTTTGGCCAGCAATTCTGAGGTTGATTGGGACCACGACAAGCGAAGCGTAATGCAACTTGCTACTGCCAAGCTTGAGCGCAGGCTTCAATACTGGCGAGAGAAGGAGCAGGAGGAAATCCTCAAGCGCTATCGTCTCATCACTTCCATCTAGCCAAATTGCCAATTTCTACACACTTCTCTTCCTGATGACTAACAACATCTACCCACCCGATCATTTACTCAGAAAGTGGGAAAGCCTCGTCATTGACGAAGAGCAAAACGTCGATGTTGTGCTCTGCGAAGCGTTCCAAGCTGGCTCTGATCAGGAGCTAGAGGCGTGCTGTGAGTGGTTTCTACTGGAAGGGTGGCATCCGGACCATCCAAACAAACTCCGCGCCGCCCGCCGCCCCAAGCCGCCGAACTTGAAGGAGCAGGCACTGCAGGCTCTAGCACATCTCGAAAATGGCGCTCATTGCTCAATGGATACAACTGAGTCTGCTCACTACATTCGCCGCGCTCTTGAATCCCTGCCCTCTTAGTCCGATCAACTAATGAACCCACAAGAAGCAGGCTTTGACGGTGCTAATGGCATCCGCCTGAACCACCCAGCTCTACCCAATGGAGGCATTTACAGGCTTCGACGAAACATCAATCCGCCTTGGGGATTTGACAAGGATTGCCGCAATCAGCTTGTATGGCAAGAATCAGAACCGCCTCATCTCTTTTATTGCAATAGCGATGGTGAGTGGTTTGAATTGTCATTTACACCGATCCAACACTAGTCAGGCCCACTGAGGGTTTTGCTAATTATCAGGATTTCCAATAAACGCCATTTATCAAGAATCCTGCTAAGGCCCCTCAAGGGGCCTTTTTCTTTGCCCACGTAGTATCACCCGGCAATGGTTCAGTGGCATATTCAAACGTATCGTAATCCGGCTCGTTACGAGGGTCATAAACCTCCCCGCTTGCCATCCATCGTTTAAGCCTTTCTCTTTCCTGCTCTGCAGAAAGCTTCATGATCGGCTGGTTCTGTATTGCGCGAGTCTAGCTGGCTTTGTATAGACAAAAGAAAAGGAAGGCTTTCGCCCTCCCTCTCTTTACACCCTCCGATTTTTCTTTTTCCCATCAGTTGCGTAGGGAGATGATGCGCCTCGCAGGAGACCATGCAAAAACTCCTTGGCTAAGCCATACGGCTTCGCCCGCATCATCAGAAACGCCCATCCTCACGGCTCGCCCGAAGACGAGAGCAGCAATTAAGCCGCTAGGGCCGAGTGCTTCAAAAGCATAACACGCCAAGTCCGTTCGGCAGCAACGCGCAGTTTCATGGCACAATAGGGGCTGCCTTGCCGGAGACGGCATGGCCCTCGCTAGTTCTTTCTTACTAATTGATGAAACGTCTCTTTCTTTCTCTCCTGCTGCTCTGTCCCCTCCAGGCGCAAGCAGCAACGCTCCAATGTGGTGCAGCCTCGCACTATGGCGTTGGCGATGGCTATCACGGGCAACGCGCAGCAAATGGTTCCCGCTTTGATGCCTACGCTCTCACTGCTGCCCACCCCTCTCTTCCATTTGGCACCAAGCTACGCGTTAAGAATCGTGACAATGGAAAAACAGTGGTGGTGACAATCACAGACAGAGGCCCATACTACGGAGGCCGCATTCTGGACTTGTCCTACGGCAGCTTCTCTCGCATTGCCAGCCCCTCGCAAGGCGTTACAAACATTTGCATTTCAAAGCTATGAAAGACGCAGCTTCCTTCCTGCTCGTGAGCCTGGTGTTTGGTCTTGGTGCCTTTGCCATTGCTGCTTCTCCCCATGTGCAGCCCAACAAAGAAGGCCTTGACAAATGCCTGCTGCTCCACCCCGAACGCTACTGTCGCATTGCCAACGGCTTCCCCGTGAAACCGCTTGACAGCTCCGCCCAATAGCCCTTATAGTTCCGTTGGTTGACGGGAGGCCCGCAAGGGCCTTCTTTTTTCCACTTCCATACCCCCCCCCTGGCGACAGGCTCCTCATGGACAAAACCTCCCGCATTAAACAGTTCATTTTCAACGCTGGCCACAGCATTGTTTCAGTGGAATTCGTCAAGGCAGATGGTTCCCTGCGCAAGCTTCAGTTCAATCCTTGGGACACCAAGGAAATCAAAGGAACGGGCACGGCAATCAAAAAAACCAGTATTGTTCGTTGTCGTGATTTCTCCATTGCTCGTAAGGAAGGGCAAGGCGCTTGGCGTTCGTTTGATTGCGAGCGCGTGACAAGTATCAAAGCCAACGGTCAAACCCTCGTCTTCTGAACAATGCGCCTCTTTCGTAAAAACAAACCACGCATGTCAAATAGAGACAGAGTGTTGCTTTCTCGCCATTTACGTCCCGAAGGGCGACCAGTGGCAGAAGAACTGATGGAAGAAGACGGCGTAATGCTTGAGCGTCTGTTTAATTACATTGGTAAGTTAGAAGGCGAAATAAAAAGCTTGTCCATTTACATCCACTCCCGAAATCTTTGAACCATGCCTCTCACAAAAACGCAACAAGCCATTGCCAGAATGGTTTCTGACAATGCCAGCCATAAATGGCAAGACTATAGCGCCAATGATCGCTCTTCTGCTCGCTCTTTTATTCTTTCCCGCGCTAATAAGCCCGCTTATAAAAGCAAGAAAGACTTGCTAATCACGCTTGCAGATGCTTTGCAAGATGATATTTGGAAAGTGCTTTAATGGCCCTCAAGGACAATAGACGAGAATTGTTTGCGCTTGTTAAAAAGCATGGCTTTGTCTTGCGTAGACAAACGAAGCATTATGTTTTTAAGCATTCTTCTGGCAAAACGCTTGTCTGCAGCAAAAGCACTACAGACAGGCATAGCTTAAAGAACGTGGAGCGCGACATCAAACGGCTTTTGTCTTTGTAACGGTTTGTGACAAAGGGGCCTAGCGGCCCCTTTCTTTTGTATTGTTCCCTTGTTCGCGCCCAAACCATGACCACAGTCCCCACCATCCACCTCAACGGCACCGGCTTCACCACACTGCGTGATGAATACGCTGCTGCCTACGATGCCATCGGAAAGGCAATGGAAGCACTTGCTGCAGCCACTCTCAATGGGCGCGATTACTATCCGCAGGAACCTGGCGCTTATTACAAGGCTCGCGCTGAGCGTGATGAAGCCCTAGACAAGCTTCGTGATGCCAGTATTTACGTTGGCGAAATGCTCGCTGGTATTTGCGACCAGCAGCGATAGTAGAGCTGGGCTAGGCTTCACGAGGCCTAGCCCTCACAGCGTGCTCCATCGCTGGTAACGCCCACAAAGAAATTGTTGGGAACACAAATACTATCATGCCTTTCCCCATTGGAACCCTCGTTGATCTTTACGATTCAGGCTTTCAACAATGGAGAGGCGAATATACAGTGGTGAAAATCACTGACACTGGCTTGCATAAAATCAAGAATACAAAAACCAATAGCCAGCAATTTGTCAAGGAAACTGTCCTGCGCATTGGCAGGCTTGGGCCATTCTCAATAAAGAGCCTCTATTGAGAATATTGCGGAATGTAACAGGCCTCGACGCAGGCTCCGTAATGCTGTATTGTTCTCTGCATGGGCGGCGACGCCCTTTCTTCGCTTTCCTTCCGTGGCAATCATCAACCACTCCGTCGAGCAGCTCACCGGCCCTGGCTACTGGACCAAATTTGAAGGGCTGGATCGCATCAAGATCACTGTCACCGTGCCGAACTGGCACCAGCCTTTCCCCACCCAGCAGAGAGCTGGCGCCGAGGATCCTCGCTCCCTTGAGCTGATTGGCCTGCTGCACGTTTGCCAGAGCTGGTATATCAATGGTCCCGTGATGGATCAATGGACCATCAGCACGCTCTCTGGCCCCATCAAGGTGCCTGCTGGCACTCGCATTGTTTCTGAGCCCGTACCTGAGCAATGGGCAGCATGGGAGCAGGAAGCCAGCGAAGGTACCAAGCAGTGGTGGGCCTATTCCAACGGACGCACGGCCTTCTGTTAAGCATTGTTGCAAAGGGGCGGAAACGCCCCGCTTCTCTTTTATTGTTCTTTCATGAGGCGCGAGCCTCCCTCTCGGCTAACCAGCAATGCCTGACTTCCTGCAAGACCTCAAGAACGGCAAAACCCTCAAAACTCATCACCTTGCCACTGGTGTTTGCCGCGCTTATAGCTATGACGCTAAGCACGATGAAGTGTTTGTTGAAACATTTGTTTTCGGCAAGCCTGGCGCCACTTCTGAATATCAAAGCTGGACAATGGGCATATTGCAGCTTCCCCTGGCAAAGCGACATAGCTCTTTTCAGACCAACTATTGAGAACCAGCCATGTCTTCCTATCTCGATAAGCTCGAAGCAGATCGCCAGGCTCAGCACAGCGGCTACGGCATTCAGCCCTATCTCTGCGCTGATGGCTCCCGCAAGTGGGAAGCCTATGGCTGGGAGCGCACCACAGAGCTTTCCATCCACACCACTTCCTATGGTCTCTTTGACCACAAATGGGAAGCTGAACAATTCTTCAACTCTTGCATTAACGGCTGATCATGGCCTTTCCCGTTAGTTTTGTCTCGGAAGATGAATATGGCGTGTCCTATGCTGCACGCACTTTCTCTTCCATTGAAGAACTCTATGACGAAATCCATGCTCTTGATGAGCTTCTTGATGAAGCTTCCGTGAGCAGAGCATATGTGATTAGGGCAGCTCTAGACCAGCTCAAGCAACTTGCCCTTTCCATCAAAGAAGAACCTCTCGCCACTTACGACCAATGATCACCACCATCAAGACTTTCCAGGACAACGGCCCGTATTTCTCCGCTACTAAGGGCAGCTACCAAGCAGCTACGCTACAGCAGCTCATCTTCCACATCAGGCTTGCCATGGAAGACAGAGAGCACATCATTGGCATCTTTGGGGCTGATGGGGCCTGCAAGGGCATCTGGCAGCTCGATATTGAAGGGCACGTGGACAGCGCTGGTGATGCCATCGTGGACCATGAAGCCTATGAGCTGCTACGCCCTGATACTAGGGAACAATGGATGTGGGGCAGGCTTCAGGAGGCCCTGGCCTAATGGGAACCAATTATTATCTTCATTCTCAGCAATGTCCTCATTGCGGCATTGCGTTAGAAGATGAAATGCACCTTGGTAAAAGCTCCGCTGGATGGTGTTTTAGCTTGCACGTTTACTTGGAATTAGAACTAAATGATTGGGAAGATATGTGGCAATATATTTGCTTTTGCGTGGAAGAAGACGGCCATCACTTGGAAAATGAATATGGCGAAATCATTTCCCTAGAACAGTTCTTTTCCATCGTCTGGGACCGCCATGAGCAACAGCCTCACGATGCAGAATGGCTACGCAAGAACCATGCAAAGCCAGGGCCTTTTGGCTTGGCTCGTCATATTTTTGACGGGCAACATTGCATAGGCAATGCAGGCTTAAATGCCCCTATTGATTATATCATTGGAGAATTCTCATGAGCAGACAAATGACGCTCATTGGCCGCCTTGGCCCCATTCACTATCAAGAGCCTCCCAATGGCTCCGCCCATGCTTCCTTTGACATTGTTATCGACAGAGGCTCTAAAACTACTCCCGTACCTTGTGAAGCATGGGGCATCCTTGCAGAACAAGCTTTTTCAATGGACGAAGGGAGTTTAATTGGCTTAATTGGCACGCTCACCATTGATCGCACTGTTCGCATTGAAACCATTGAACATCTAGGAAGGCCTCTCTGATGATTCTCATTGATTTCTTTAACGAAGACTGTTGCAAAGGCACAGAACTTATTGAAGGTTGGTATTACTACAGCGACAGCGACGATCAAATTGTTGGTGGGCCGTTTGAAAGTGAAGAAGCGGCCATCAAGGCCGCTTTTGATGGGAATGGCTGGTAAAAATTTTGGAAACGATGGGAAGCGGTATAAAGAGACTTGCTAAAAGGCGGTATAGGGACTCGCCAGAAAATGGTATGGGGACTTGCTGAAACGCGGTATTATATAGACACTCTAAATAGCGCTTTTTCTAGTACATTTGTACTACTGGATAGTACGCCTGTACTACTGCTGCAATTGAGAATCATTCGCAATAAAGACTAGTACAAACGTACCACTATGCGGCTATGCTCCTATGCGCATACAGGCATACTAGTACAAACGTACCATTATGCTCCTATGCGGCTGTGCGCATACGATCATTCCAGCTTCCTGCAATTGAGAATCATTCTCAACTAGCCTCAGGCTCCTATGCGGCTATGCGGCAAAGCGCATACATTACGTTTTGTTTCAATAGGCCAGAGAGCCTCTGGCCTCCCCTCCTCTTCTCTTTATCGTCTCGATCGAGGCCGCTCCTCCTGGCCTCTGTCCCCTCGCTTCTCTTCTCATGCTCGCTCTCTCCCCCCATAGATTCCCCTCCTTCCCTCCTCTGTCTGACGCGATCGAGGCGCTCTCTTCTCTGCCATGGCAGGCTCTCGCCTCTCGCTCCCTCGAGGCTCTCCTCTTCTCTCTGGCTCTCTGCCATGCTCTCGCCTCTCGCCTCTGGCAACAGAGAGGCCGCTTCGCTCCCTTCCTTCGCTCTGTTGCTGCTCTCCTCGAGCGCCTCGCCGCTTCTCTGCCCGAGCCTCTCTCTGAGGCCTCCCCTCGCGCTCTGTTGATCGAGGCTCTGGCTCAAGCTGGCGAGAGCTCCTCTTCTCTGGCGAAGGCCTCCCGCTCTGCTCTGCTCAAGCGAGCCGCTCGCCTCGGCCTCCTCTGAGGCTCTCCTGCTAGGGAGGCCTCGAGGCCTCCCTCCTCTCCTTCCTTTCTTTCTCTCGCTCTCCTTCCTATGTCGACGCACGAGCTCCTCGCCTCCTCCCTCTCATGGCCTCGCTTCTCCTTCTCCTCTCGCCGCGAAGCTGCGCTCTACGCTCGCAAGCTTGAGGAGCGCCTCGCCTCTCCCGCTCCTCTCTCTGCTGTTGATCGCGAGGAGCTCGAGGAGGCTCTCGAGGAGCTTCTCTCCCTCCTGTTCTCTCCCCTCTCCTGAGGCTCTGCCATGCTCCCCCCTCTCTCCCCCCTTTCCCCCTCTGAGCTCGCCTCGCTCCTCGCCTCTGTTGAGAGCGAAGGGCGAGAGCTCTCCCCCTCTGAGCTCGAGGCTGTGCTCTCGCTCCCTCCTCGCTCTGAGCTCTCGCCAGAGGAGAGGCGCCTCGCCACGATCGAGCGCCTCCTCCCTCGCCTCTCTGACGGTGAAGCGATCGAGAGGCTCCTCCTCGAGAGGCGCTCCCTCCTTCGCCTTCGCCATGGCGTGCCGCTCTCTGTTGAGCTTCCCCTCTCTGTCTGCTCTGCTGATCTCTGCTCTCCTTCCTAGTGGCTCTCCCCTCCTATCAGCGTGCTCTCCTCCTCGATCGAGCCGAGGATCTCGGCCTCGCCTCCTCTGGCCTCCCTCTTGTGCTCGAGGAGCTCGCCAGGTGGCTCCCCTCTGCCACGCTCGAGGCCTTTCTCTCTGACCTTGAGGAGATCACGGCGGATTGTAAAGAGATATGACAATCCGGCCGGGAGGCTCTGGCCTCCCTCTCCTTCCTTTCTATTGTCTCCTCAGAGGCGAGCGATCGCCTCGCTCTCTCGCTTCTCTTCTCATGCGCTCCCCTCTCTCCTCCTTCGCCTTCTCTGGCCTCCTCGGCCTCGGCTCTGTCCTATTCGGCCTCTGTTCTTTCTCCTACGCGAAGTGGGCCTCTGAGGCTCCTTCCTCGCAGGAGGCAGCCGCTCACGCTCTCCCCTTCCTTCTCTTCTCAACTAGCGGCGCCGCTTCCCTCCTTCTCTCCGGTGCTGCTCTCGGCGATGGCCTCGCTCAGAGAGGCAATCGCCGCTCTCGTCTCTCCTGAGGCTCTGGCCTCTCCTTCTCAAAGGGGAGGCCTTCTCTCTGTTCGCTCGCTTCTCTGCCATGCTCTCCCCCTCTGCTCTGGCTCTCTCGAGCGCTCCTCTCCTCTGTCTCCTCGCTATGTCGCGAGGCCTCGAGCTCTCCTTCTCTCAAGGTCTCTACGTTTTAAGCGAGCGCTCCTGCCTCTCCTCGGCCTCCTTCGCCTTCTCTGCTCTCTCTGAGCTTGAGGCCTTTCTCCTCTGGCTCCCTGAGGCCTCGGCCGAGCTCCTCCTCCCTTCGCTCTCCCTCTGAGCTCCTCCCCTCTCGCTCCTTCGCTTCTCTTCTCATGGCCTCTGCTCTCCTCGCTCCTCCCGCTCCCCTCAAGCTCGGCCGAGCTCCTCGGCTCCCTGCAGAGCTTCGCTCCTTCCTCTCCCGCTTCTCTCTCTCCTTAGATTCCCTCCTCACCTATGGGAGCGCCAACGCCAAGCTCGCGAAGGGGAGCGGCCTCGCCTTCTCTGCTCTGTTGCATCTCCTCCCCTCCCGCTCCCTCGCTCGAGCTCTCTCCCCTTCTCTGCCCGGCTCTGTTGCCGTGAGAGGAGAGCTTCCTGGCTTGAGAGAGCTCGCCGATCGCGAAGGCCTCACCGCTCGCGCTCTCCTCTTTAACGCTTGCCCTTTCTCTACTGAAAGTTGCCGTGATCTCTGTCTCGCCTTCTCTGGCCATGGTGGCCTCTCTACGGACGTGGCCTCCTGCCGTGCTCGCCGCTCCCTCGCGCTCCTCGCTGATCGCGAGGCCTTCGCTCGCTGTCTCCTATGGGCGGCCGGCCTCTCCCATAGAAAGGCTCGCCGCCTCGGCCTCCCCTTCGCTCTGAGGCTCAATGGCACGCAAGAACTTCCATGGCAGGAGGCTTGGCTCGCCGCTCGCCTCTCAACAGAGGAGGCCGCTCTCCTCTCTGAGCTATTCGGCGCTCCCATCCCCTCAGGCATCCGCACCATCCCCGAGGCGCTCGCCTCTGTCCCCTTCCTTTCTCTCTATGACTACGCGAAGGCGCCTCTGTTCGGCTCTGCAGGCCTCCTCGCCGCTCGCGAGGCCGGCGTGCACGTGACGGCTTCCTTCGCTGCTGATCAGGAGCGCTGCTCCTCTCGAGCGATCGACGCAACAGAGGCCGGCTTCTCTGTGGCCGTGCCAATCCTCCTCCCTAAGGGGGAGCCTCTCCCCTCCTCGCTCCTCCTGCGCGATCAGCACGGCCGAGAGGCGCTCCTCGAATGCATCGATGGGGATGCAAACGATCTCAGGATGCTCGATCCCTCTCCCGCTCCTGGCTTCTCTGGCCTCGCTGTGCTCCTTCGCCTCAAGCGCTCGCGAGGAGCGAAGCCCGAGAGCGCCTCTCGCTTCGCTCTCCCTCTCGGCTCTGGCTCCTGGCAAGCTCTCCCTGATGGTGGCTCCTTCGCCTTCTCTCGCTCCTGAGAAGCTCTCGCCTTTCTCCTCCTAGGGAGGCCTCAAGGCCTCCCGCTTCTCTTCTCTTCTCTTCTCATGGCCTCGGCTCCTCTCCTTCCCGTACGCTCCTCCTCTGGCGCTCTCCTCGGCTCTGTCTCCTCTGGCGAGCTCTCTCCTCTCCTCTCCTCTGTCTTGCGCTCCTATTGCGAGCGCCTCGCCTCAGAAGCTCGAGCCTCTGCTCTCTCTCGTGAGGCCTTCGCTCGAGGAGAGGCTCCCCTCCCTCCCTCCTCTGTCTGGCTCCTCTCTGACCGCCACTAGGAGCGCTCCCTCTCATGCTCTCCCCTCGCTGTCTCCCTTCCTCTCCTCTCCCTCGCTGTCTCCCCCTCTCTCGCCGCTCCTTTCTCCTCCTCCTCTCCCCTCCTCCTCGCCTCCCCCTCTTCTCTCGCTTCTCCTCTTGGTCTCGCCGCTCTGGCTGGCTCTCCCTCCTCTCCCTTCGCCTCCCTGGCCTCTGGCTTCTCCTCCTTCGCTCTCGCTCAAATCAGGAGCGCCTTAAGGAGCTTCGCCTCCCCCTCCCATAGCCTCTCGGCCTCCTTAGGTTGAGAGGCCTTCTCATGCTCTCCCCTCTCGCTCCTGTCTCGCTTCTCTGCTGGTCAAGGGAATATCCCCTATGCGCATAGCGTCATAATGGCAAGAATAGAAAAGCCGACCTTAGAGGTCGGCTTTTGGCTGTCAGTCTAGAGGGATCTCTAGGCTCTCGAGCTCGGCGATCGTGACCTTGACGCTGGCTAGCGTTTTGGCTGTTTTCGCTTGGCTCTGGCGATCCTGCTCCTCGAGCTCGCGAAGGCGAGCGGCGAACAGGGAGGCGATCGAGACGGTCATCTGAGGAGGTTTCAAGGTGCGGCGAGACGGTCGCCCGTCTCATGCTCAAATCTAGTCGAAATCTTGCCAGATTCCCGCAATTGTCATATTTCGTAACATTAGTTTTTCTGATGGTACAAACGTACTATTATGCGCTTATGCGTGTAGGCGCATAGAGCAGTAACCGGCTTATGCGTGCAGACGCATGTGGGCATACCTCTTCAAAAAGTGCAATTAAAAATGATCTACTTTTTTCGACTTTGTAGCACTGCGAACATATTCCACAAGGAGGAGGAGGTCGTCTAGGTTCATATTGCTTTTTTTGGCATTCCATTTCCAGCCAATAATTTTGACATTGCCTTTGACATAACCTTGAGACGAGTCGATGCGATCTAGTGACGGCGTTGCGAGGGGCAGAAATTTGTCCGCGTTTAACTGCCTATCCCAATCAAAGGGGAGTCCATCCACTGGACAATGATCAGTTGCAATGGATTGCAAATATTGAAGGTTAATATTAAATTCAAGGTTATTTTCCTTTGCTCTGGACTTAGCGCTACGAAGCATTGTTTTCAAATAACCTTCCTTCCCTGTTCGCTGTTGCTTTAGTTTTGCAAGAATTGTCTCGCGATTAGATTGATAAGACTCTCGCTTAGATTGCTTAACGCGATCTTGTTGATTTCGGCGCTGCTTTTGCGCTTTTAGCTTGTCTGGATTATTTTTCCCCCATTCGCGCCGCGCAATGCCATTGCACTCCAAGCAGTAGCTACCTAATCCATCTTTTTTAGTTTTATTTTTCGTAAATTGCTTAGCCGAAACAATTTGCCCACATTTGATGCACTGCTTTTCCAAGAGAAGCATGATGAACCTATTGCTAGCAAAATCTTAACAAGCAAAAAGCTAGTTGCCACACGCTGAATCAAGCCTCGCAGAGGCGCAGATGAAGCGTTCAAGACAATGGTTAAGCTAGTGAGCCTCCCCAAGGAGGAGAACGATGGACAAAGAACAAGACGAAACAATTTGCATCACTTTCCTTTCCATCGCTCTTTTTCTTGAGAAGGCGGCCCCAATGGCCGCCGTTGCTAGACCCTATTGCAATAAAAAGCTTTTTAACACTCTCCTGGCAGCGACGCGCACGAAGGGAAGCCCTTTACTTAGGAACAGGACCAGCCTTTTGTTTTTCGCTGCTCGGAGGGAATGCTCGCCTTTGGGGCTCGCGGTCATGATCGAGCAGCTTGCTTAGCCTTTTGTCAGTAGACGCTCCGCCCTTGGGGGCTACGCTCGCTTGAGGCTCTCGTCTGAGGAGCGTCGTCTTGCTGCGGAGCATTCCAAGCAGTTGTCAGCGGCTCCGCTAAGGCTATCGTATCTCGCACTGTGGCTCAAATGTGGCGTTTTCAGTATCGCTATGATACATTTCTCCAAATTTCTTTCGCTTTTTTTAAGATTTCAATGGGGAGAGGAGATGCGGCGGAAGAATGTATTAAAAACGACTTGCACAGTTCTCGATAACGACTAGCGTGAGATGATCTTCGCAAAGCATCAATGTTTGGTCTGCCTGATCGCCAGCCATTTAACATTGGCCCGTATAAATTGTGGCCTTGCTTTAGCAAGCCAGAGTTTCGATGGTTTGCCGCCATTGATGGGAAGCCTCATTATTTCCGCACGACGAACGAGGCTCGCTTGTTCGTAAACGATTTGCTTTCCATGGAAGACTCCGAAGGGCTTTGCGATTGAGGCCGTTTGCGCTAGCCTGCCTTGGTTGATTCTCGGGGGACCATGGTCCCCTTTTGTCGTCTTATGAAGCTGAAGGAAAAGGCAAAATGTGAGCCGATTGCTCGGACAGGACGCGTGCAAGATTGGCTTGATGACCCTGAAAGCAGGCTTGCCGTTAGCTGCACCACTTTTGTAGTGGATGATTCAATGGAAGGGCCAGATGGCATTGAGGCGTCGTGGCGCTTTGTGAGCCATGCTCTTCGTAATGCTGCTGGCGCCGCAGTGCATCTTTCTGAACTGCGCCCCAGGGGCGAAGATAATGGCAAGGGGCTAATTGCTAGCGGGCCAGTAAGCTTTGCAAAAATTTATAGCAAGCTCAACGAGATTCTTCGTCGCGGAGGGAAATTTCGCAATGGTGCAGTTACTTTGCATTTGGACTATACGCATCCTGACGCCATTGAATTTGTTTCCACTTCTCGCAGCGAGCTTCCTTGGGCAAAACGTTGTTTGAACGTTGATAATAATTTTCTTTCTGCGTCGTCTCCTGAGCTAATTAATGCCTGTCTTCGTGCCATCTCTTCTGGCGATCTCTGGCTCAACAAAATCCGCTACGACAATAATGGAAAGCGGCTACGGCCAAATGTTTGTCTTGAAGTGTATCTTCCGCATCGTGGCACTTGTCTTCTTCAGCACGTTAATTTGGGCGCATGTACGTTGGACAGCGTTGCGGGAGCTTTTGCGGAGGGAATGAGGCAGCTTTGTGCTCTCCATCCCAATACTGGCGTTGGGGACACTGGAGAATACCTTCCCCCTTCCATTGACAAACAAGTGGGCCTCGGCATTCTTGGCTTGGCTAATTTTCTTTCCATCCATGGAATTAGCTACAAAGAATTTGGCGAAGCCCTTGATGCGTTCCTGATGGATGACCCCCATCCTTGGGCTCACCATTGGAAGGATACCGTGGTCGGAAAAGCCGTCTACGCTCTGCATCAGGGGATTGGCGCTGCTGCTGACATCGCACGTGAGCATGGCATGGAGCGGGCATTCTGCATTGCTCCCACTGCTTCCTGTTCCTATCGCTATCTCGACACTCGCGGCTTTACCACTGCCCCGGAAATTGCCCCTCCCATTGATCGTCTTGTGGATCGCGACAGCGAAACCATGGGCGTTGAACGTTTTGAATATGGGCCGGTGGAGATTGCTGAGGAAGTGGGCTGGGCTGATTTTCGTAAAGTTGCTGATGGCATTTGCGAGCTTTTCCACCGCACTGGCTTGTTCCATGGTTATTCAATGAACTGGTGGTCTGACATGGTTTCTTGTGATGAAAGCTTCATTCAGGAATGGCTTGATAGTCCGCAAACTTCTGTTTATTACGCCCTTCAAGTGCAAGCTGGCACTCAAGCTAAAGACGATGTTGGAGTAGAATTAGGGGAGAGCCTGAGCAGCTTCTTCTCCCTTGAGGAGAGCGAAAGTTGTTCACTGGATGGGGGCTTCTGTAGCTCTTGCGCTGAGTAGTCCCGATTGATTAACGGGCAGCTTTTGCTGCCCTTTGTTGTCTCTTTTCACCATCGTTTGTAATCGAAATGGCAGTTCAAGATTATTTCTCGGCAGTTGCTCGTAAGCGTCCTTGGCAGGCAGTGCCTGTTACGAAAGGGGAGTTTGTCAATGGCTCGGAAGAGACCATTTTCCGTGCATTGGCCATTCGTCATCTTGAGCTTCCCGTTAAGGACATGTTGCTAGAGGGGCTTGAGCGCGAGCTTCCTAATTCTCCTGGTCTCGTGGAAAGCATCTATAGCAACATCAAGGATGAGGAGCGTCATGATGAGGCTTTGAATTACGTTGCTGCTGCCCATGGCGTGGATGAGAAGGCAGAGAAGGAGGCTTTCAGGATTCGTCAGGCATGGGCTGAACATCCTGCCCATCCCATGGCAAAAGTGGCTGTGCTTGAGCGGAGCTTGTTCTTCACTATTCTTCCTTTCTTTCGTTTCAATGGAGACAAGGGGCTGCGCACTGTCGCGACGGACATTTCTCGCGATGAGATTTGCCACGCCTTTTGCCACACCAAAATCTGCGAAGAGGCTGGAGAAAAGTATGGCGAAAGCTTGAACAAACTGCGCAAGATGACTGCACTTTGGATTTATGACAAGCTTGGCACGTCGTCCAACAAATATCTGGACAAAGATTTTTGGCTTCGCCAGAGTGATGCGTTGTTCATTAATGGCAGGGCTCCTGAGTTGAATGAGACCAGGGCTAGCACGGTTCCGGCGTTCTTTGAAACAAATGCGCTAAATTTGCCTGCCTATGGCAAGGCTTAGTGCTATATTGATCAAGTTCCCGCTCTGCGCTAGTATCGGGCAGACAGAGCCTAAGCCTCTGAAGCGATTAGCGCTTGTTAATCGCTTCACGCTTAGGCCATCCGGCCCTGAAGTGTTGGCACACGTTAGGCAGATAGCCTAGAATTCCGTGGTTCGATTCCCGGCAGCGCCCTATGGCCCGCTATCGCATTGTTCGCCGATGCTCGTTTGTCGAGGCGGGAGTTCCAATTTTTGAAGTGGAAGAGCGCTCTTGGTTTTGGTGGGAACCAAAAGGAATTTTTGAATCGCTTGCTGCTGCGGAAATGCGAGTGGCCAATTTGATTGCTGCTAGTCCAATCAGGCGTGAAGTGGTGAAGGAATATAGCTAATGATCAACTGCTGGCTCACGTCAGACAATCATTTCTGCCACGAGAAAATGTATAGTTTTCTCCGGCCAGATGGAGAGAAAGTGCGTCCGTTTGCAAATGCAGAGGAGGGCGATGCTTTTATGGTCGAACAATGGAACAAGCAAGTGAAGCCCAAGGATCGCATTTATGTATTAGGCGACGTGGCAATTGCTCGTCGTGGCTTGAAAACGTTAGAGCGGCTCAATGGAAGGAAAGTATTGGTGCGTGGCAACCATGATATTTTCAAGCTGCAAGATTATGCACAATATTTTGATGACATTCGCGGGTGTTTTTATCATCATGAATTTATGATGAGTCACATCCCATTGCACCCTGAATTATTTGAGCAGCGTTTCAAGGGAAACATCCACGGTCATTTGCATAGTGGCAATGTAAGACTTCCTGATGGAAGCCTAGATAGGCGCTATCTTAATTGTTGTGTAGAACAACACAACTTCGCGCCCATTCATTGGGACGAGGCGATGCTTTATTTCTCCTCCAATGACAGAGCGCCGAACTTTCAACACGCCCCTGCGTGAGCCGCTCAATCCCATCATTTATCAATCGTTGCGAGCCATTGATTGGCACAATGCGCAATATTTTCTCACCATGGACCAGTGGCATCTTGAAAAAGCTGCCATTATTAGGAGGTATGTGACAGAGCTAAAAGCTTGGATTTATGAGCAGGAGGAAAGGGGCGTGGCGAGTATGGGCGAAGGCGCTGGGAGCGAAAGAGAGCAATTGTCATAAGGAAGCGGACAGAGTTGCTCTTGTCCGCACATTTATTTTTGCTTCGTATTTAATTACAAATGTGGCGATTGTGGCGAATGCTTGGCGCCACTGGAACGATGGGCAACCGTCTAGTTGCGTTCAAGCATTAAAAAAGGGAGTTTAAACTCCCTTTTGTTCAATAGTCAATCAAAACCAATGAGGCCTGGGCGCGTAAGCAACGCCACGGTAGACGAGGCTTGCATGTTGCGCTTCACGTAGACGAGCGGCTTTTTCAAGCTGCTGCTTGATGAGGGCGAGTGGGTTCATGATGGTTCCCGATGATGCTGGTCCCGTTCCGTACCAGCTAGTCATGCGCCCCTTGCGGGGTGAACGTACCATCAGTGTAGCAAAGGGGAGGCTAGAGGAAGTTGAGGGTGCCGAGCGGGGCTTCAATCCGCTTTATACGGCATTTCAGAGCAGGTCGGCCTGCTCCCCTCTTCCCCTTAGCAAAAACAATGGCGCCTGAAACCATTGTTCCTTGTTGATCCAACGCTGGCCAGCGTGCTTCGCGAAAGCTTTGAAATCATAACATGCCTTGACTTAGGCGTCATATTCCCTCAGGGACTGCTCCTCAGGAAAGCTGCGGTCTCGGCAATAATCATCCTCGTCTCCCCCATCGCTTTCCAACAATGCAGCAAGCTCAGCTTGCCTCAATTGCTTTGCATGTGTTTTGAGCTTAGGCAGAAGCGTGGGAATGTAAAGATGCTCAGCCCCCAGGAGCTGAAGGCAAGTTTGCTTGCTAGTAGTGCCATTCATTAGAAGTGCAACGAGAAACTGGGTCTCTTGCATAGTTAAATTGCAGCTCATCCGTTTATGAGAGAACTATTGCTTGAAAATCATACTAAGAGAATTGTCTACGAAATCAAGCTTTCAATCCAGCCAATATCGTCGTCTTTACTTGCAGCAAGAATTGCACCTGCCATTGCAAATGCCAAGTCGTCAATTCCAGAGGCTTTACCACCAGTTACGCTCCATTGTCCACTGGGTTTATAAATGACAGTGAGATTTTTGAGCTGCATGATTGCCTTTTCATGGCGATAAACATTAATTTGCCCTGCATTGAACAGTTCTCGCATTTTGCTAAATGCTTTCATCTTCGAGCTAACAGTCCAAGTGAGCTCTGTGATAGGAAGGTCGCTAGCAAGGCTTTGGATGGTGCCAGCACTGTTGAACTGGTCCATGACGATGGTGTCAAAAACGTACAGGCGGTGCTGCTCTTTAATCCAATCTTCCACTGCATTAATATTCACCTCCATTCTTCCATTGATTTCAAAATCAGCCACGAAAGAGTGGAATTTGTCTACGACTAACGTACCGTTCTCATAGTGAACAATACAAGCAGTGTAGTCGTCACGGCCAACGCCACCACGGGCGGGGTCAAGAGCAAGAACATAAGCTCCTTGAAATTCAGGGCGGGGTGGTAGAGCCGCTCTACGGCCATCAATACAGGCATCAACAACATCGCTTGCAACAAGGGCAGAAAGATTACTAGCGAACTGAGCGCCATATTCAACTTTAAACTTCTCAGGGTCGCGCTGTCTCTCTGTATCAAGAAACTCTTGCGAAATACTTGGGTTCATCTCCCACGTTGGGAGATTCACTGCTTGCATGAAAGGGAAACGGCCTGAGCTTGCTTCTTTGAAATGTTGATAGAAGATGCCGTCCGTCAACCATGGAGAGGAGAGTTCAAGGATGCGCCCTTTCCCTCCGAACTGAGCAATGGCGGGAGAAAGTGCGTCATAAATGCCACGACCTCCGCTATTGGCATCGCCTTCGTTGGCAAAAGCTAGCTCGTCAAATACTGCGCCTGCACAAGCAAGGCCACGAGCAGCTCTTCCTGAAGTGGGAATAGCCTTAAACACGCAATTGTTGCTTAGTTCAATGATGTCGGCGGTTTCGCGGACAATCTCTTGAGCGAAGGGGCTATCAAGAATGAGCTGGCGAATGTTGTTGAGAGCAATTCGCGCCTGGTCTTGGCTGTTGGCGACGGTCACGATGTACCATTTTTCGCCTTTTCTCACCTTTCGCCTATAGGCTTCTTCCAAGACGAAGCACATATAAACGCAAGCAACTGCTGCCATGACAGTCTTCCCTGATCGTCGCCCAAGTGCCCACACTGCATGGCTCTTATCGGGCTGGAAGAACGCATCAAGAATTTGCGCCTGTCTTGGATAGAGATCAAGTTTGAGCGCGTGCTTGGAAAAATCTGAGCATTTAAGCATGGCGCAAGTCTACAAGAGAATGCAATTCACAGGAAGGCACAAAATATGCAGGCCTTCCTCCTGCAGGGTCTTTCTTCCATTGTTCTTTCATTGCGTCTTCGCTCTTCATCCATCCATGGAGAAGAGTTGTTTTGTTTTGGATTGTAACTAACACTAGTATTTTCCCAGGCCTTTCGTCTAGTTGGCAAATGAGATCGTAGCTATGACGCGAGCGTGTCTTAATGTCAATATTGGGAGGAAGATCGGAAGATCCCCGTTTTGCCTCCGTTTCTTGGTAGAGAAACTCCCGTAGCTGGAGATAATCCGCCACGGCAAGCTCGCCTGCAGCGCCAAGCTTGTGGAAGAACAATGCCCTGTCACCACTGGCTGGCCCTCCATTGCGCCCCTTCAAGCCTTTTCGCTCATTAACGCGCTGCCTGCGGAGGGCTTCTGCACGAACAAGCGCTTTGTCTTCTTCGCTGAAGGTGAAAACAAGCGGAGAGCTGGCCATAGTGTGCATGAGCTACGTGCCAATGTAGCCAGCTTCTAGAATAAAAGCAACACATTATGGCCATAAAGGAAGCTTATGGAAGGCGAAGCAATTGATCTTGGTCACGCCAGCAGCGATGGACTAAGGGCGGATGGTCTCCAGAATGTGCTCATTGGCATGGGCACAGGTCGTGACAAAAGCCAATACACTAAAACTACTGCCACTGTCTTCCTGGCTCAAGAAGAGCTAGAAAATCTTTATGGTGAATGGCTTCCTCGTCGTATTGTTGACATTTATGCTGATCAAGCCACTCGAAAAGGCTTCAAAGTATTGTTTGGCGGAGAGGGCGTCAGAGCCGAAGAAGTGCAGGGAATTGAGCAAGTAATTGAAGACCTCTACATCCTTGAACATCTCAACCTCGCAGCGAAAAACTCCCGCCTATATGGGGGTGCTTGTCTACTTCTCTTTATTGATGATGGTCGTCCCGCTCACATGCCTGTCGATAAACGTAATATACGTCGTATCGAAGACATTGAATGTCTTGATCGTTGGCAAATTGCACCAGTCATTAACGAAGAAAACCTCTACGACTATTCAAAAGCCACTTATTATCAGATCATCTCTGGAGATTTAATTAACCAGCCACAGCTCACTTACATCCATAGGGATAGGATTTTGCGTTTTGACGGGGATTGGCTGCCCTATCGCATTAGACAAAGGAACTATGGCTGGGGTATGAGCAGCTTGCAGACTGTCTATGACAGCTTCAAGCATTATTGGACTGGTTTAAATTCAGCAGCAACGCTTCTCACGGAGTTTGACATCTTTGTGCATAAAGTGAGGGGACTTGCGGCAATGCTTGCGGCTGGGAAGGAGAGTTCCATTCGTGATCGTTTGCAAGTGAATGATATGAGCAAGAGCGTTTATCGCGGCTATGCGATTGATGCGGAGAAAGAAGAGCTTGAATTTATTAGCCGCAACTTTGGTGGCATTGGAGAAATCTTAGAGAAGCTGCGCGTTGATATTATTGGCGCCAGCAAGATTCCTCATACTGTTTTGTTTGGTGAAAGTCCCGGCGGACTTGGCTCCACTGGCCGTAGCGAAGAGCGTGATTTCGCAAAGACGCTAGCTGATTATCAAAGCGTTCATTTCAAGCGGCCCATGAAGAAGCTGCTTGAATACATCATGCTGAGCAAGGAAGGCCCCACAAAAGGAGAATTGCCTGAGTCGTGGCGCATTGCTTTTAATCCATTGTTCGAGCTTAATGAGCGCGAGATGGCGGACGTAAGGGCGCGTGTAGCGGCTGTAGATGGCCGCTACATCCAGCTAGGAGTATTGAGTCCTAAGGAAGTGGCAGACGCCCGCTACGGCGGTTCTGAATGGAGCATGGAACTTACGCTCGATCCCAGTGTCGTCCGAGAATTGCCCACTCAAGGAGGGGGTGGTTCCACCCAGAAAGGGGGTGGCCTGGCAGTGCCTCCTGGTGGGCGTGATCCATTGGACGAAGAAAATGGCACGCTTCCCATGGACGGAAGCAGGGAAGTAGAAGACAGCAGGGAAGATTCGGCTGGTCTTTATCTGTCGGGCGATCTTGAGCACAAGCGCGAAGAGAAGGAAGATGCTGAGTTCAAGGACAAGGAGCTGCATCAACAGGCCATTGCAGCAGCAAAAGCAAAATTCAAGGTGTGGCCAAGTGCAGTTGCTGGGGCTTATGTCACGCAAAAATACAAGGCTCTTTACAAGCGCAAGTATGGTTCAATGGAGGGAGCATTCAAGGGCAAGAAAGAAACTGCTGAATATTTCAAGAAACAAGATGCAATGGAGCCAATGAAAGTGGAAGGCCTTGTGCTTTCTGACGTGGACGAGGCTTCGCTAATTAGTCAAGAAGACATTGATGCTGCAATGAACCAATGGAAGGAGGAAGCGCCAGAGCGTTTCAAGGATATTCTGGAGGCTGAAGATGCAAGGCCTGAATGATTTATCAACGTTCGCTGCCGTTCTTGAACAGCGCCTTGACCAATCCTCATGGCGCTACGACCCCCTTGCTGGCCGTTATCGCGGAAGCAATGGACGTTTCCTCAGTCAGTCTGCCGTGGAAGCTTTGGTGGATGGTCGAGCTAACAAGCTTGGCACTTTGCTACGTCGTCTTACAGACATGCTTGGCCGCGGCGATATTACGTTGGTTCAATGGCAGCAAAGCGTAAGGGAAGCCCTTAAGCTTGCCCATACGCAAGCTGCAATTATTGGCAATGGCGGACGGGATAATATACAGGCTTCAGACTGGGGCCGCATTGGTCAAAGGCTTCGTGCGGAATACCGTTACTTGGAGGGTTTTGCTCGCGATCTTTTGGCTGGGAGCGTTTCTACTCCCATGGCTCTTGCTCGCGTCAGCATGTACGCTCAAGCTGTGCGCGGCTCTTATTGGGAAGGAACTACAATTCGCCAAGAAAAGCAAGGCTACAGCCTGATGCGGCGCATCCTCGATCCTCAAGCGAAACATTGTGACGATTGCGTGCGCTTTGCAGCACGAGGCACTGTCTCCATTGGAAGTCTTCCCATGCCAGGACAACGTTGCGCTTGTTTGAGCAATTGCAAATGCAGAGTACAGTATCTGCGTCAGCAAGCCCCTGTTGTACCTGTTTGATTTCGAGGATTAGTATTGGGCAAGCTTATTTTGTCCTATGGCGAAAATTTTGTACTGTGGAGATTGTGGAGTACAAACGGGGTTTGGTCGCGTAGCAGAATACCTAATCCCCGCGCTGGCGGAGGAGCACGAAGTGCATGTGCTTGCAGTGAACTGGCACGGCGATCCCTCGCCCATGCAAGAGCATTGCAAGATGTACCCAGCGATGCCGCACGGCTCCGATCCGTTTGGCTCCCATCGCATTGCCGATATCATCAACAGGGTGAAGCCTGACCTTGTGTGGGTGACGAACGACATTTGGATTGCTTTGAATTTATGGGAAAAAGCAAAGCCTCTGAAGGAAAGCATCGGCTTTAAATGGTTCGTTTACACTCCCATTGACTCTTACGGCTTGCTCCCAAATCTGGCTGCTCCAATGATGGAATGGGACGGCTTGGCAAGCTACACGGAATTTGCCAAGAAAGAGCTGGAGATTATGGGCTATACCAAGCCCATTCGCATCATTGGTCATGGCACGGACTTTGCAAAGTTCTTTCCCATGGACAAAATGGAATGCCGCAAGGCTCTTGGTGTGCCAGAAGACGTGTTTATCGTTTTCAATGGCAACAGAAATCAGCCGCGCAAGCGCATTGATCTGACCATCAAGGCGTTCATTAAATTCGCTAAGGACCGTGATGATGCACGTTTGTGGCTCAATATGGGAAGCAAGGATCTTGGCTGGCCAGTTATTGATTTGTTTAAGCGCGTGGCACGTGACGAAGGTTACGATCCCACGAGCAAGCTTATTTTGACAAGCCCGCATTTTTCAGTGGATAACTGCCTTTCCATTGAACAATTGAATCAAGTGTATAACGCTAGTGATATTGGCTTGAACACTTGCATTGGCGAGGGATGGGGGCTTGTTAATACTGAACATGGTGCAACTGGCGTGATGCAGCTTGTACCAGACCATACAAGCTTGGCTGAAATCTTTGATGAACTGCCGCGTATTGAATGCAATGGCAGTGAAACCGACAGGAATTATGGTCTTGAGCGTATGCTGCCCGATCCTGAATGTGCCGCGAATCTGCTTGATTACTACTACACCAACAGGGACATTCTCAAAAAGCATGGACAGTGGTGTTACAACCGCCTGCATGAAGAGCCTTTCACTTGGCCCTACATTCAACAGCAGCTTAAGGACGCAATTAAAGAAACGCTTGAGGCCAAGCCTGCAGCGCCAGAATTCAAAGGCTTCGGCGCCCCCGCAAAAATCAATTGATAGCCATGCGAATTTCACAAATTTTTCTTTCCACCAATCCATCGGAAGAGCTTAGCCCTTTCCTGAAGCATGCCACTGGCACCATTGATGCTTGCTTCCCAGAAGCTAAGCACGTTATTTACAACAACGATTCCCTGCGTGCTTTTATTGCTGACAACTATGAAGAGGATGTGTTGTGGGCATATGATTGTTTGCAGCCATTTTCTTACAAGGCCGACCTTGGACGGTTTTGTTTGTTGAACAAGCTTGGCGGATGGTATTTTGATATTGGCGTGAGAGCATTTAATGCTGTGGACCTTGGGGATCGCATTGAATTTTTAGCTTTCCGCGATATTCAACGGTTTAGTTTTACAAGCTGGGCATGTGCCACTACTGTGCTATTCTCAAAGCCGGACAATAAGGCTTTGCAAACTGCCATCGAAATGATTGTGGCGAATTGCAAGGAGCAATACTATGGCATTACGCCATTGTGCCCTACTGGTCCCACGCTGCTCGGCAAGGCTCTTGCTGCGAATGGAAGCCAGGTCAATTTTGTCTATGGCGACTATTTGGAGCTGACGCCCACGCACGGGCAAAAAAACCGGGCTTTTGTCTTGCCTGATGGTACCATCATGGCTTGGAGCAAGCCTGCAGGTGGTGGCGACCTCACTGGCCTTGGCGCTAAGGGCGTTAACAACTACAACCAACTCTGGCAAGAGCGGAAGGTCTATGGAGTTGTCTGAGAGTACAATTTATGCCGTGTGCATTCCAGGCGAGAAAGTGCGCTACACGGCGCGTTCTAGCATTGTTCCCATTATGGGAGGAGCGTGTCGCCTAAAGGATGGTGAACGCACATGGTTACGCTCTGAGGGGTATCAGTTTGATGATGAAAACGCTTTCTGTTCTCCATTGAACGACCGATGGGGAGAACTTACGTGTATCCATTGGATGATCAACAATGCCAAAGAGCAAAACATTGGCAACGCTCAGTATCGACGCAATTGGCTGGAACCGGAAGATCAATGGTACGAAGATGACGTTTTGTACGTGCCAGAAGCTGCAGAGTTTAGTTGCTCGCTAGAGCAACAGTTTTATGGAGGGCACAAGGACTTTGACGCCCCTGCCATTTGTCGCGAAATTGCTACTACTGGCAAATGGATTTTCACCATGGAAGAGAATGAAGCGATTTGGGCCCAGAATCGCTTCATTGGCTGCAATATGGCGCGAGGTAGCAATCAAAACTACAAACAGTTTATGACAGTACTATTTAATGCTTTGATTCCCATCTGGAACAAGCACGAGAAACAGTTCATGAAAATCCAAGGCTATGACAAGAGGGCTTTGGCCTTTATTGCTGAACGTATCATTACTGGTATGGTGCTTTATCGTGACAAGATCCTGCCTGGCATGAAAATTGCCACGGCTCCCATTGGTTTCATTCCGTAATGGCCCATCGCGAACAAGGTGAATATATTGCTTCAGTGAAAGAGCGCCATCCTCAGTTTTTCAATGGAGGGCGCGTGCTGGAAGTGGGGAGTCTTAATATCAACGGGACAGTGCGAAGCTTCTTCAATGCAGATGAATACATTGGCTTGGATGTAGGTGAAGGGCCTGGGGTGGACGTGGTGATGAGCGGGCATGAATACAAGAGCAGGCATAAGTTTGACTGCGTTATCTCCTGCGAATGTTTTGAACATAATCCATTTTGGAAGGAGACGTTCTTGAATATGGTGAAGCTTTGCCGTAGGGGCGGGCTTATTATTTTTACTTGCGCCACTACTGGACGCCCCGAGCATGGCACTGAACGTACAACGCCTCAAGATAGCCCTTTAACCATTGCGCAGGGTTGGTCGTATTATCTCAATCTCACGGAGGAAGACTTTGCTTCCATTGATCTTGGAAGCTTGTTTGCGGAGCATTCTTTTGCCGTGAACGAGAAGGCTTGCGATTTGTATTTTGAAGGCATTAAAGCTTAGACTGTAAAAAAATCTTTAGGGCGATGACCAGCAAAGAAAAGCAGGCGAAAATTCGTCGTGTAATGAAAGAATATAAAAGTGGCATTTTGAAGAGCAGCAGCGGTGAGAAGGTGAAGAGCCGGTCTCAGGCAATTGCCATTGCTCTGCAACAGTCTGGTATGAGCAAGAAGGACAAGAGCGATGCTTACTGGGATGCGTATGTGATTGAGATTGAAAAGGAAGAGCCGGAAGAGGAAGAAGAAGAGGAGGAAGAGGAGGATTCCTTGGGAAAGGACTGAGGGGAGACGCTGAAAGTTTCTCCCCTCCTGCTGCCGTGCGAAGCGCTGCACGTCGCGGTTTGGAACTGCGCAAGAAGCACGGCAAAGGCGGCCTGACAACACAAGAAGCTGGCAAGCAGGGCATTGGCAGTGGTGTGGCCAGGGCTACGAGCTTGGCCAACGGGGAGAAAGTGAGCTATGCCACTATCAAGAGGATGGCAGCATTCTTTTCTCGCCATCGTAAAAATAAGAGCGGAGGAGAAGATGACGCGGGATTTATCAGTCACAATCTCTGGGGAGGTGATGCGGGAGAGTCCTGGGCTCGTCGCATCATTAAGATGGTAGAAAGTCGCAATACAAGCCAATGAGCGAATACGTACGCGTCATCGAGCAAGAAGATGAAGGCATTGGCGTGATGCAGGCTCTCTCTATTCTTTCTGCCAACGAACATCGCAATACTTCACGATGGGAACTAGTGGAGAAGCAATGCTTCAAGAACGGACGCCTCGACGAAACCCACATTTATGTGATGAGCGTTTACGAAAAACCTGATGAACATTTTGAGCCCACTAAGTTCCTTACGTTTGAGATTGAGGCCATGGCCAAATCATACGTGATGGAGGGCATTGAAGCTCAGCTTGCGGATATTCGTGGCGATGATGATGGCGACGAGGATTAATCTCTTCGCGTGTTGAGAATAAATGAAGGGTAGCCCATTAGCCACAATACGCTTATTCCATAGAGACCACTGAGAGTACGAATTTGCACGCAATCAGGAGCGAGTTCAGCGCGTTCCATTCGTGAATAAGAACTCTGGCTTGTGTGTAAAGCCTCTGCAACGTTCTTTTGAGAAAGCCCGCTATTAAGGCGGGCTTCTTTAATGCGAGAAGCAATGAGAAGGCGAGCCTGTTGATGAGGCATTTTAAGCACATCGGCATTGCTCTTCTTGAGGAACAACATTTTCTCAGTCAGTTCTGAATAGTAGTTTTTATAATAAACTATGTTTGTTGGTAAAGTGAATGTATGAGCACCACATCTTGCCGATACGATTTCTCTCCCATTGAGAAGTATGAGGTGACGCCCGAGGGTTATCTTCGGGCTTGGGCCTCGATTGCTCGCACGGGAATTCAGCTCTATACAGACGCTGATGGTTCCGTGCGTCGTGAATACAGGCCTGAAACAGAAGTGGCGTCTCCCGATAGTCTTGCTTCCTTTGCGGGCAAGGCAATCACTTCTGAGCACCCGCCAGTCCTTCTAGATGCCGACAATACTAAAGACTACCAAGTAGGATTTAGCGGCACTGAAGTGGTGTATGACAATGGTTTTGTCAAGGCTGTGATGACAATCACGGACCAAGACACCATTGAGCGCATCATGCAGGGCGATGCTCGTGAGGTAAGCGCTGGCTACAGGGTTAATTATGATCCAACGCCTGGCGTTACTGATAGCGGTGAGCATTACGATGGCATCCAAAAGGAAATCCTTGGTAATCACATCGCCGTTGTTCGTCGGGGCCGCGCTGGCCCGCAAGTGAAGCTTCATCTTGATCGCCAAGATGCCGCTGATCCATCTTTAATCCCCAATAATGAGGATCCATCTATGACTGCAAAAGTCAATTTTGATGGCGCCGAGTTCGAGGTGAGCGAGAGCGTTGCTCTGGCGATTACCAAAGAACGGGAAGACGCCAAAATGTCCTACGAGGACATGAAGAAAAAGTACGACGCCATGATGTCTGAAGCTTCCAAAATGAAGGAAGAAATGGACGCCATGGAGAAAGAACTCAAGGGCAAAATGGACGCTGCCGAAGGCCGCGCCGACGCCCTGGCTGAGCAAGTTGAAGAACTCAACACTGAGCTGGCTGCTGCCAAGGAAATCAATCTTGATTCCATGGTGGAAGAGCGCGTGGCTCTCATCGAGAAGGCCAAGCCCGTTCTTGATGCTGCCTATGATTTCGCTGGCAAAACTGCCCGCGAAGTGATGGTTGATTCCATCAAAGCAGTGCGTGGTGATGAGCTCGATCTCTCCGAGAAGAGCGACGACTACGTGCAGGCAATGTTTGACACTCTCTCTGAGGGTCGCAAAGATTCTGCCACCACTGATGAGCTGCGTAAAGCCGTAGCTTCCATTGCTTCTCCCATCTCTGCTCCTTCGTCCTATATGGACATGCTGCAGAATGCTTGGAAGAAGCCCCTTTCCATCTCCAAGGAGGCTAAGTAATTATGGCCGTAACTTTCTCTGCCTCGGGCTCCCCGACTGCTGGTGGTGTGCAACAGACTTACGCTCTGGAGCATGACGCACTGCTGGAAGGTCAACTGTCCGACATTCGCAACAACACTATCATCACCCGTGTGAATGAGACTGCTGTCGTCATTCCTTTTGGCAACGGCGTGGTGTATGACAGCACTGGCACTGGTGGCCTTGGTGCTAAAACTCTTTCCGCTTCTGGCGACACTTTCCTTGGCGTGAACGTCCTCACTTATGTGGACGAAACCGCTCTGGATGCCAATAGCCGTCCTGGCGTGAAAGTGGATCAAGCCATGAACGTGGCTTCCGAGGGTGCAGTGGCTGTGTATGTGCATGGTGCTGTTAATCCTTCCACTGTGGTTCGCGTTATCCACACTGCTACTGGCGTGAAGTACGCTGGTCGCTTTAATAACGCTGCCATTGCTGGCAAAACTGCCGTGCTTTCCAACGCTCGCTATCTCACCACTACCACTGGTGATGGCGTGGCCATCCTGGAACTGAACGGCCCTTCGTTCACTCTCACTGGCGATTCTTGATAGGAGGCTCTTAACAATGTCTGAATTCCGTATGGATGATGCGGGCCTGTTCCTTGAGCGTCAGCTTGAGCACATTCGCCCCCAAGTTTTTGAAGTGCAGTATGCGGATATTAAATATCCGACTGTTCTGCCCGTCACTGCTGAAGCTGGTCCTGGCGCCCAGACCTTCACCTATCGCATCATGGACTCCACTGGTGAGTTCCGTCTGATTGCGGACGCTGCTGATGATCTGCCCCGTGCTGACATCAGCCAAGTGGAGAAGAGCATCAACATTCGTTCCTTCGGTGGTAGCTTCGGTTACACCGTGCAGGAACTTCGTGCTGCTCAAATGGCCAACATCGCTCTGGAGCAGCGTCGTGCTGCTGCTGTGCGTCGTGCCTATGAGGAGAAAGTGGAAGACGTGGCCTTCTTCGGTGAGAGCACCGTGGGTCTGTCTGGTTTC
>Ga0307378_10001507_pt1 | contig 37790 bp, 35 predicted proteins | sample UN1MG_FD_202238 | JGI IMG/M metagenome (GOLD analysis project Ga0307378, IMG submission 202238) | Soil microbial communities from Risofladan, Vaasa, Finland - UN-1 | ecosystem: Environmental > Terrestrial > Soil > Coastal area > Acid sulfate soil | place: Finland: Risofladan, Vaasa | collected...
TATGGCAGCATATTGTGACACTCTTCAATCGAAAGAGAAGAGAAACCGGGAAAACAAAGCATGCCTAAATGATAGAGCTTTACGTCTACTCGACCAAGATGTCACTTGAAAATCAGGGTGTTTTTTAGCTTATGAAAGAAGTGACTTTTCGAAGAATTTTGACGTTCTTGTAGCTCAAGAAAATGGAGCCATTCTTGTACACTTTCACACTTTCTTCTTCAATAGAGGTTGTTATCATCAACCGCACGGACTTTACCATTCTGGTCCGGGAGATAATCCTGAATCAAATCTGCTACATCCTCGGCCATCTTTAGGACGGAACTTTTCATTTCCGAGCTTATTTGAACCTGTGCCACATATCGAGCTGGATCGCCGGCAATATTTAGCCTGCGGCCAAGTGGCCCGGAAAAGTCATTTTCCTCGGCGGTAGGTTGACCGTTCAAGACGTAGAAATTCAAAACAACAGTCTGGTTATTCATTTTATGGAAGCGATGTATCAAACAAGGTATTTGTCGACTGGTTTGTGAGATAAACTGCTTAGTTTCGGTATCATCGTGGATCCAGCCATATCCGGGATAGCACCTCCGAGGCCGATGACCTAATATACCTCCTGGCCTGGACGAGCAATATACGACATAAACATCAGCCCAGTCATTACTGACAGAATTTTTATATCTTCTGCTGAAAAAATCGTCCGCAAAGTTCTTCTCCATATATTCCTTGGTAGTATTTGGAATGGACAAGTCTTTTCCGGTCCAGTTGCCAACTTGCAATGGGAAAGCGCCCAAAGGTACCGGTAGCTTGATAGTTTTACTAACAGCGCGTTCCATGCCGGACGCCAAAATACGGTAGGTTATGCCCGCAGACACCAAAAGCACAATGGCCAGGATCCAAATGGAGCAATGGTGCCTGATAGATTTGCCCCAGGTTGAAATAGAAAAATACTCATATGATATCATATTCGTTCCATAACGTTGCGGCTCAGTGGCCGAGCGCAGCGAGGTCCTACTGCAGCCGCTTGTTAGAATTACTTTTGATTACTTCATTTCGGAAGAATGACTTCAAATCCTCTCGCAATTGTTCATTTTCAAAAACAATCCTAAAGCCATCTTGGCGTCTTTCTTTATGTAACTGTTTTGCTTCTTCAAAGGTTACATCACTAATTGGGGCTTCGAACCAATTACTCTTGTGAATATGCTGGAGGACATAGAATACTAATTCACCTTTGTAGGCTCTTTGAAAAGGACAGACATGGAAATTGGACTCCTCTTTGCTGTCTGCAAATTGTAGAAGAAAGGGCGTGGTTAAATTGGGATCCATGTCAAAAAATCGCTTCCATCCTGGAAGATTGAAAACACTACCCTCACCTATTCTGCCACCTGCATAATCCTGTGCTCCAGTTAAACAATCGCCGCGATTATATAGAGAGTTCCATTGTGCCTCAATAATGACCGGAGTTATTACCGTTTCATTGGGACGTTGAACATTATGATGCTTCGGTTGAGATTGTTGACCTTTCTTTAAGGAGTCGCTGCTATCAGAATAACTTGGGGCTTGGCTGAACTGTAAAACAGCAATATAGACTGCTGATATAACAGCAATAAGAACTATCAGAATGATGAAATGTTCGTTCTTCATGGTTTCTAACAATGTATATATGGTTTCCGCATAAAATCCCGAAATTCTAGTTGCTCAGAGTAATCCCAGCCGCTTTTGTACCCTCATAAAATACAACAAAACTATATTCTGTCAAGGAAAAAGACAAACATATCTGACTTTTTCATCCTTACATATAGGGGTGTACCCCAGTTCGAGAATACGCCTAAAAAGGATTGTTTGTACAATGGAGCGTATTATAATAACACTAAGAATACGAAAGCGGTTCAATATATCGGAAATCCCGGTTGGTTGTGATTGTGGATAATATTTGGAGGAAACCAGAATGGATAGCTTGCTTCTCTTTTCCCGTTCCGGCTTAGCTTTTGCCCTTACGAGCGTTATTGTTCTGCCCATTCATGCCTTTGTTCTTTACGTGATTTTCTCAGAAAACCCAGAGAACGAAGCAGAGAAACGGCAAATTCGCATAGCGCGTCTTGTAATTATTGTCACCTACATTGTTGCGATGCCGGTCATGTACTATATATCGTCTCAGATTCTAAAATATACTATCTGGAGAACGCTTGGGGCGGTTCTGGTCAGTCCCCTCTTTGTGCTTTTACTTTTGCTCATTCCCGCCCTTACCATTGAAGCGCTCATAGACAAATTTTCAAGCACCTGTCCGGCTTGTGGCGCGAAAGGCAAGCTGAAGCGCGAACTTCGCTTTAAGCGTAACATTGAGCAACTGGATGAAATACGTTCGATTGAATACCCGGCAGAGGATATATGGGGGCAAACCTGCAAAAAGTGTGGCTATTTCATTCCAGACAAATGAGAGACAAGGTCATTTTCCAAAATTACAAATACTTAAAAATTTAAGTATTCCTAAACAGGGCAGGTACTTACACTTCAACCCCGCCCGTCATGTCCGATGGGTGGGGATAGGCACATTAAGGAGTCTCTTGCCGCGTTCTCTAACACGAGTGCTTCGCCACGCAATGGTTAGGCGCCGTTAATCAATTATATCGATTCCCATAGCAAGAAGACGGGCTCTTGCGTTCTCGTCTTCATTTGGGCGCCAGAAGACCATAATTTCCGTACAAGAGCATTCCTCATTCCTGCAATGGCCATCGAGAAGACGTAAGTTACTCTTAGTCCATCCCGGTGTCAATGTATCCGGACGATTCTTAACAAAGGCTATGCAGAGAAGCCCTTCTCCGGCCGACCAAAGACCACACTCGGGGCAGACTCCAAGAATCTTCTTCGCAAAGTCGCGCGTGTAAACGCGTCGCTTCCGTAATTCTGCCATGAGGTCTAAATAAAGTTCGCCAAGTTCTGAGATTCTAATGCGGCAATCAGCAGGACTGCGTGCAGCTCGGTGAACGAAAGCGTCGTGATGTCCACTCGGCTTATGTTGACCTTTGTTGCGGTGGGAACTCCGAAATCTCACCAGACTTGAGAGCATACTAAACCTGCTCAGCAGTTGCCGAAATGATGCCGAAATGGCAAACAATAAGCGAGTAGAAGAGAAACGGTGCTTAGCACAATAAGGACTGTTGTCGATGGCAGCATTGTTGCACTCTTTGATCCGACACGCCACACTTCGGTACTTAACCATCCATCTACCTCCCTAGAATCCGGAACTATGTATATATTGTTTCCGTATAACATCCCGAACTTTTCGTCATTCAGAAGAATCCCAGCCGCGGTTGCACCCTCTTAAAATACAATAAAATTTCATTCACCGCAAGCCCACAGTGGGATTCGATTCCAATAATCAATAGTCATTCATCAATTAAAAAGGGGCCACCTTAACTCAAAACTAAGCTGCGGGGAACCAGCTTCATTCGCCAATTTCTAATCTCTAATCCTCTAACCACATTTCTACCTTCGGTTCGCACCATTTTTATCTACCTTCCTATAAGGCAGTTGTATGATGCTCATGCTGGCCTCCGGTAGAAATGCTATATAATCTCAAACCCAACTCAAAACCCAACACTCAAAACTCAAAACTAAATCACGGGCCTCCTTAACTCAAAACTTAACACTCAAAAATCAAAACTAAAATCCCCCCAAAGTCCATACTCATTATGATATCATATTCGTTCCCTAACAATGAGCTAAGCGGACTGAAAAAACGCTAGCCTTTCCGGTTCCGAGTTTAGCGATTTGTTATTTTTTGTTCTCACTAAGTTTATCAACTACAAGATTTAAAGCGCTAGGCAAATCATTTACTATCATAGGCCCTGGAATTCTTAGTGTGTTGAAGCCGAGTTCGTTAAGTGACTTCTTGATTGATTCATCTTTTTGTATCGCTTTCTTTGATCGATGGTATTTAGATGAATCACAGAAGATTGCCAAACGACTATCCGGGAAATAGAAATCTGCTTCGGTGATTAAAGTTTGATCATCACTAAAGGAATCATCGAGAAACATATCATGGAAGCAAGGGAATGCTCTGCCATCGTTATAAATTAGGTATTGTGGAGTAGGAGATAGTCCATTGTCAATCATAGCTTGCATTAAAAATAGTTCTATAGGTGAATCAACACCCCAAATGCGCCTAGGCTGTAGGTTGGAAAAAGATTTGTAGTACCTTTTTATTCGGAAGTTGCGATACTTCTTCTGAATAATAGAAGGAGCATCTGCCAGATTGGGCATAATAATATCTTCTGTTAGGAAGTTATCACCCAAGAAATATACTCCAAGTACAAAGCCTATCATATCACTGAAGCATATATTGATACCATTCTGCCCCGCTAATATACCGTAATCTCCAACTAAACCCCATTCGCCAGAAAATGGATCATAATCTAAATAAATCCAGTTTCTTGTTGGTATATTTTCAAGATCGAATGATGCAGCAAAACGAGGATCGACATAATCAAGCTTGTCTCGCTTAGATGCTGGAAATATGCTGACGGAGTAAGGATAGCCCCAAATAATGTCATTATCTTTTTTAAATATGCAGCAGTTTGCAACGACTGAAACCATAAGGAACTGAGTATTATTCGAACAATAGTAATCTATAACTTCATCGGTCGGCTGTACACCAAATGTCCTGTCATGAGATAATTCTGCAATTTTTCTGGTAACTGGTTTAAGTCCGCAGAGATCAAATATATCAAACTTCAACAAATCTGGGAACATGTCAAAATCCACTTGAATTGGCATGCGAGGAAGTGATTTGTAGAAAGCTATATCGGTTAATTGTGGTGGACGATTTGTTATCATTTACTACTCCTTGGTGACATAACTAACGATTGCGCATTACCAGGCTAGCGCCCAAATACCCTAAGCTATGCATTCACGGGCAGGCCAGCGAGGTCTGTTTGGATGCGCTTGTTATCATACCAAAAAATGACTTTTTTAACAGATCTAACTATAAAGAAAAATGTCGTTTGATAGTTTTAGAAACATGTAAAGACAACACTGTTTGTGATAGCCTAAAGACGCCATGTTGAGAAAATCAACTTTACAACCGCACACTTGGCTGCGCCAGATCTCAAGCATGAATTTCTCGCTTGATGATAGATTGTGCTCGATATCAGGCTTCTTGCACCCATGTAAATAATCTTTCTCATAATCAACATACCAATAGTCGGAAAAATTAGCACACAATGGAGTTTTGAAAGTGTAGTGCCAAAGATTCTTCAATGCATTAATTTTGCTGCACCTGGCAAAAGCTTTGCATATCTCAGATTTAAGTCCGTCTAAATACTTGACATATTCATTAAGACAATTCGACAAGTATTCAGCATCTACAGAATCTTGCCTTACTTGCTTGTGTTTAAAATTCACTTCGAGGTTTTTGTGTATGAGTTCATTTCTTCTTTTCTTAATGTTTTGGATAATTTGATCATTGCATGGCTTATTGATTCTAAGAACCTCATAAAAGAGCTTAGACAAACGCCAAAATGGCATCTTTTCAATATGCTCTGATATAATGCGTTCAAGTAAATAGAAATCTTCATTTGCAACAAGAACACTCTTGTCAACTTCAATCGTGTTTGCGGGTAATCTTTCAGGCTGATATTTCAGATAGTATGTTATTACCTCCTTTTGCATCGACTCAATATATGATACTAACATTAAGAAGAGACCATTGAGATTGACATGGCTAATAGCTGAATTCAGCTCAAGTTGAATCTCTTCTATTCTGGCCTCGGTCGCCAATATTGGCATTAATAAATTATCTTTTAGAACGATGAGAGGTCTATTCATGATCGAATCCTAAAGAAGTATTGGATGATAACTATGTATATATGTTTTCCGCATAACATCCCTAATTTCTCGTCATCCAGATGAATCCCAGCCGCTGTTGTACCCTCATAATCTACAACCAAACTTAAATCTGTCAAGGAAAACAACAGCTAAGTCTGATTTTCCTTCAAATCTCCAATCTCTAATTCTCTAATCCACTAAAAGTTCTCCCTCAGGTTCACACCAGTTTTAATCACTCCACCTATTTTTTGCTGCCTGCGGTTCGGTACTATTTTTATTTACTACGTCCTTTGCAGGATTGCGTAACGCTAAATGAACCTCATGCTGGCCTCAGGCAGCATAAATCTTAATCAATCTAAAGCTCCACGTCTGCGAATATCTATATGCCTACAAGGCGATATCTACGTGCCTATAAGGCACCTCTTGCTGGCCTGCCTTTAGCTTGTCCCCGGGAACTTGCCCCCCTAGGGGCTACTCACCTTACTCGCAACAGGGGAGCTAAGCACAAAAAACTTTCATAATCCGCGACTCGGAGTTTACCCTCGATGTTAGCTCACTTGCTTTTCTGTCGGGGGCCGGGGGGAAGAAATGCTAAATCCATCTAAATGTGCTGTCTGCGGTTCGCACTCGTTTCAATCACTCCACCGCTTCGCGTCTGCGTGAATGTATGATGCTCTTGCTGGCCTTCGGCAGCACAAACTACTCACAACAAGCATCCAGCATCAAGAATACAAGCCAACAGACAGTGAGTTGTCTATGACATTATTTTAGTTTTCACTCGATTTTTGGCCCTTTTTATGGTATAATACGCATATATTAGCCAGTGGGCTAATGCAAACCGCCAGTAGGCAAAGTTCAGGCCGGAAAGCCAAGTCCCGGGTAAGCAAACCCAAGTCAAATTTGTCCCCGAATATCGTAATCGGGATTCCGTTAAGGAAATCTTATGACTATATACCAAATACTAATGACTAAATACCAACGGCTATTCACCAACGACTATCAAATCTCTACGAATTCTTACGTACGAAATTATAAGCTTTTTATGCAAAACAAACCCAAAGTCAAGTAGGCGAAAAATAACATAAGCTCTTTTGCGACAAGTAAATACGAGTAATTGGACATTTGGTTATTCGGAAAAAACAAAGCCAAACAAACCCAATTAAAGCCAAAACAAAGCCAATTCAAACCCAATTTATCGAAAGGGCAAAATTGATGCAAACTCAGTATATACAAAGGATTATGAAGAAAAATGCGGCTATGGGCTATAAAAAACAAACCCAAACAAAGCCAATTTCAAACTGGTACACTTAATCATTGGCAGGATGAACCGAAAACAGTCGCAGAAGGATTTTTCGGAATTTTTTGAAATTTCGGTAAAGGCTTGTGTTTGATGATAACATTGATTAACTCTTGTTATACAAAAACGATGGAAATTGGGTTGACATTAGCAAGCTGTTGTGTCAAAATAAACAGCACTGAATTTGGTTTTTTAACCTCAGAGGTGGTTCGGAAGCTGAACTAAAGGTTCGGAATAACGGATAACACCGAAACCAGCTCGAATTAGAAAGGAGAACCTATGAACAACGATAAGCTTTCACGGAGAGATTTCATGCGTAATACATCTCTTGTGGCTGCGGGTACGATTGCCGGTGCATTGGCGGGTGAGGGACAGGCTGGCAGCTTTGTCCACACATCGAAGATTCTGAATTTTCACCCGAAGATGACCTACCGTCGGATGGGCAAGACCAACCTTATGGTCTCCGAGGTGAGTCTGGGTGGCCACTGGAAGAATCGTAATGCCGGCAGATACTGGGACAGTTTTGCCAACGAGGAAGTTCCGGCCGACGTCGCCAAAAACCGCACCGACGTTGTGAGTGCCTGCATCGACTCTGGTATCAACTATCTGGACATTACCACCGCGGCTGAGTGTCTTTGCTACGGGGAGGCCCTTAAGGGACGCCGCGAAAAGATGTATGTCGGTGCCGATATTCACAACCTCGGCCCGCGCGGCTCCGATCGCTGTAACATAAAGGACCAGACCCTCAACGTCGAAACGTGCCTGCGTCTGTTGAAAACAGACTACCTCGACATCTGGCGTCCACAGGCAAAAATGGCTGGACAGCTCGGGACGAATCAGCTCAATACCGACCCTGAAGTTGAAGCCCTGATAGAGACCTTCCAGAAGCTGCATAAAGCCGGCAAGGTTCGCCATCTTGGTATGTCCTGCCATTGCCGTCCCTGGTTCGAGCACGTCCTGAATAAGTACCCCCAGTTCGAGATGATAATTTTTCCCTGCAGCTCAAAGACCAGAGTGGAAGGCCGGGCTCCGATAGCAGGTAATGTCGAAGAGGTCAATCCGGGTCATGGCTCCGACCTGACGCAGAGTATATTTAATGTTGTTCTTAAGAGGGATGTCGGTGTCGTAACGATTAAGCCGTACTTCGGCGGCAGTCTCTTCAAGGAAACAAGCGGCAAAGTCAAGTTCCCGGTAATGGGTGTGGGCAGTAAGACGGAAAATGACCTTGCCCGGCTGACGCTTCAGTGCATCCTTGCCAACGAGGCCATCACGGCTACGGTGCCGGGCCTGACAACGGTTTATGAAGTTGAGAACGCCGCACGTGCTTCATATACCCGGCAGCTTGGAATCTCGGCTGCGGATAAGCAGTGGCTGACGGAAATTACCGACCGGCAGTGGGCGAATCTGCCGAAGGAATACGAGTGGCTGCGCGACTGGGAAGTTGTGTAGCAGCTTTTTGCAATCGGAACTTTGATGATTAACTTTGATAGCGGTCAGGAACGGACCTGCTGGATTCTATGATATTTCGATTGGCGGCAGTTGATGTGTGCCCCCGTCGTTTTGCTTCGTAAAAGCGAAGCAGCGGGGGCCGCTTTAATTTAATCTATTACGAGGAGAAAACCGGTGCATTTGAACAAACGAACCAATTTGTATCTTGCAGGGGGGATAATTATATTTGCGGCTTTTGTATGTGTTTTCACGGTTGGTTTTGCCCGGGAATCACAGGCTGAAAAGCCGGGTGGAAACAGTAAGTGTTACGTTTGCCATGCGGCCATGAAGACCGAGGAGCTAACGGTAAGCCACCTGGCTTTGGATGTTACCTGCGACGAATGCCACGGACTTTCTACCGAGCACATGCACGATGAAATGCTGATGACCAAGCCGGACCTTCTTTTCGGGCGCTCGGAGGTTCGCGCGATGTGTTCGAATCCTTCCTGCCACAAGCCGGGCGGCGAACGCAGTGTTTATGGTCTTGCTGACCACGATTCGAAGGCTGTGGAGGAATTTATCAAAAACTGGCGCGGCCGGATACGTCCAAACGGCCGGGCAGTTACGCATGATTCGGTCTGCACGGACTGCCACGGCACGCACAACATCACAGAAGCTACCGAACAACAAACCGGTAATGAGCAGCCTGTAGAGTGGGCCGCTGTTTTCAACGGTAGTGACATTACAGGCTGGCAATCTTCGGGCGATGTTTCCTGGACAGTCAAGAGGGGCAGGATTATAGCAGCGCCCGGTGCAGGCGGCAAAAGCGGCGTTCTCTGGACAAAAGACGAGTACGAGGATTACCTGCTGGCGGTAACGTTCCAGGCCTCGTGGCCAATACACGCCGGAATATGGCTGCGAGGAACAGGCCGGGAGTTGAGTGCGGAGAAGGGGATGCGAATTGAGATATTCGACAGCGTTAAACCTATGGCCTTTACAGGCAGCGTAATAGTACAGGGAAAGGGGCTGGCGCTGGCGAACTTGCGCGACGACCTTTTGGACAAGGAAGGCTGGAATACGCTCTCGGCCAAAGTCCAGGGCGATAAAATCCAGGTCTGGCTAAACGGAGAGGAAATCGGCGTTGTCCGTGCAGCGGGGCCGGCGAAAGGAAAAATAGGGTTGTATCTCGAGGGAAAAACCGTATCCAGATCAACGGAACTGCAAGTCCGCGAAGTACAAATACAAAAACTGAGGAAAGAAGAATAAAAGAACACAGAAAATTAAACTACACGAGACACAAGACTTGTCCTGAATTAATCGAAGCCCTGAGTGTAGCTGATTACGGATTATATGGTTTCCGTATAACGACAAGCTCGACAATTCTCATGGATAGCTTGGAAGAAGCTATCTTTGCTACGGCTCTGTGTTTTCCTGCTCTTTTGCCGGGTAGCAGAAGGATACGAGCCACTTAGCGCCGCGCAGAAAATACAATCCTACGACAAGGCAGGGAAGACCCAGATACAATAATAGAGGAATGGCTTGTGGTGATGTGACACCGGGAATGAGCCAGATAAAAAACAGGTAGATTGGATACAGCCCATAAAGAACAAGGAGTAATCCCAAGCATCTGATGAACAATCCAAAAATATCAGTTTGTTTCATATTTGTCTTCCTTTGTTAATATCGTTTTTAGCATAATGAAAAGCTCGGTGGCACTTATTGGTTTCTCGTATCTCGTGAAGCGTATCCCGGTATTTTGGACTAAAGCCTACTCTACAATTTTTATTGTTGCTCTATCGAGGAAGAAACGTCCCGCTTTATTTTTTAATATTATGTTTTGGATTGTTTGGAAAAGCAAGAAAAAAATTAAAAGCAAAGAGTGGTGGGGTAAGCCCCACTCTACGATCTAAGATATATAAAAGCTCAACGGCCGTGTTGCGATTGAAGGCAACACTACTTAATTTAGATTTTGATAGTACTCAACTCTATTTTCGATATCTTTCAAAAACTCTTTTTCCGACATCTCAATTCCAGGCTTCTTCAAACAAAGAACTTTGTTGCCATCCGGTTCTGTTACGATCTTTGCCAAACCGAAAGAATGCACTATAGGATCATATTTTTCCCCAAGCGAGTAAACCTGGTTGGCAATTTCCCTCATTGATAATGACTTTTCTTTGCTCTCTCCAGGCGCTATATTGAGTCTGAACTTATCAATTATCGGCAGCCCTTCTGCTTTCAGTTTTTCTTCGAGCTGATTGGCCATATTAACCCGGACCTCAATATCACAACCGGTATTTTGTTTTGCTTTACTACCACCAGGAACAAGGATATACCACGCTATAGAAATTCCATCGTGTTTCATTCGAGCCAGTAGTATTGGTTCGTCAGAAGTATCAAGGTATAACCCAAATTTATCGTATCTTCCGGCTAAATAAAAACCACCGTAATAAGTCCATGGATGGCCATTACTAATTTCATCTCGTGTTTGCTTAGTAAGCCGATTTGAGCAAACTATGTATTTGAAACCACTCCCAAAATCAAATTCATGCACAGCAAATACAAATCCTAAGTTTTCACGTTTAAATATTGCTGTATCCAAAGGAAATTGATCCTCGATTAACTCACGCGGACCGACAATTTCCACATTTGAATCAAAATTAGGCAAAAACAGACTTTTATCAATTTCTATATCGTACTCTATAGTAGCGACAGATCTAATTTCTTGTCCACCCCTTTGCTCTACATTCTCAAACTCCAGTACACGATTGTTTTTGTTGACCCATACGCTTACTTTTTCATCTGAGTCTGGAATTAACAGGGCATACATATCACAGGAAACACCATCAATAATCTTATCGCCTGAAGGGTTCCTTTCGGGATTGAAGCGAAGCCACTCGTAAAGGTCTTTGGCCCATTCATCCGGATCTCTAAAACTGCTGACCTTTGCTACAAGTTTATCTCCTACCGTGTATCGCCATTCATATTGCTTGTTATCAATTCGAATTTGTGTTTGGTCTTCAAAGCGTTCTTCCTCGTGAATTCCTTCCTTACGGTCATACCAAATTTCCTCGTCCTTGAACCAATGTCGATCTCGATACTCATTGATAACAACATGTATGGTGCGAGCTTGTGCAAAAGCCTTTACCACCTGTGCATAAAGTGTTTCCTGTCCATTTCCGAATAAAAGAAATATTCCGATGATTATCGCCACTGATGCAAAAGCGAGTTTTGTAATTTTACTTTTCATAATTATTCTCCCAATATTTGGCTGCTCCGAAGCTATCTTCGTTTTTTGAGTTTCCGCATGTGCCTTCAGAACAGCAGTAAGAGTTCTTTCGTGCATTTCTATACGAGGAGCAACACGCCATTTCTTAACTAACTGCTTCACATCTTTTCTCGTTTTCATTCTATAACCTCACTATTTAACAGTGACCTGAGTTTTTCTAATCCGTAGCGATGTCGGCTCCTAATAGTGTTCACAGAAACGTTTTGTAGTTTTGCTATTTGCGTAAACATCATTCCGCCCTGCAAGTGAAGCATTATTACTTCTCGCTGCTCATATGGTAGTTGAGCCATGGCCAAACTCAGCTTTTGTGATCCCTCTTTGGACACTGCTGAAAATTCTGGTTCATTCAAATCAGAAGAAGGTAGATTTACATCTTCCAAAACACAAGGCCGCCGCTTTCTTACTCGCATTTCGTTGCGTACACGATTAACCAGGCATGTTGCCAGGTAACCTTTAAGGCTTCCTTCAAGCCTAAGTTTTTCAGCCGACGTGGCAAATGAAACAAAAACATCATGCACAACATCTTCGGCAGTATTCACGTCATTTAAAAGAGCGGTTGCTAATGTCAGCAGGTAGCCTTCATATTTCTCGTAGATTCTTTGAAGGGCCTCTCTCGAACCACGTTTGAATTTCCATTTGAGCAGCTTATCTTCTATCATATACATCCTACGCAATGTATTAGAATGATCATTCTTTACTATTATTACAATTGAACTACCAGTTTCAGTCTAAAGAAAACTAGATTTATTGCCAGATTTTATCTTACGAGTGAAAAGCAGGATTCCTCCTAAAAGTGCAGAAAAAGGCCCAATCGTGGTAAGTTAGCATGGTTTATTCAACCCATCCAATCTTTGTAGCAGACTGCTTTGGAGGATGGAAGAGCTGCTTCGCAGAGGGGGAAGCGTACCTGTATATTTTTACCAGATGAATTTAGTTAGGTGTCCGAGGCCGAGGAGGAAGACGCCGGTGTTAATTGCCGCCATCAGGATTATGCTGATGCGCGGTCGGATGCCGTGCAGGCCGTAGTAGCCAATCAGCAGGACAACCGAGTTCGGCATGAACATAAGGGGTGAGGCCCCGGCCCATTGTATCCAGGGTAGATTGAAGTAGTTGCCGCAGTTATCGTTCGGAACGAGCATTATGCCGGCAAGGACAACAAGGCCGGTCACAGCCTGAGTCCTGCGGCCGAGGCAATACAGGACAGTCAGAATCAGGACTACCAAAAGAGAGCCTGCGGTAAGAATAAAGTTATACCTGATTAGGTTGTATTCAGCAGGTATATTTGCCCATACCATAATAGCATCGTGGCGAAACGGAGCGAACTTGTGCAGGGCGGAGGTGCATGGAACGGAAAGGACAAGAAGCAGCCAGATAAGGGCTTTCTGGTATCCGGCGGGCGGCTTAACAAGGGCCAGTGTGCGGGGCAGCTGCCAGATGTAAAAGCAGATGATGCAGATTAACAGACCAACAGCTAAAAGAAATACCGGTCCGAACCATGAGGGGAAATGTTCGCGGGCACTAAATAAGTTCAGCCACATGGCTACAGAGATAAGTAAGTTTAGCGACAGGAAGATGAGGACGGTAGTTCTAAGGGGAAGTGATTTATTATCCGATATGTCATTTGCCATTTTGTGCTCCTTAATCCAACTTTGAGATTATATGGATTTTGGATTTAAAGTCAAGCTCGGCAGCGCTAAAAAAACGGCATCGGAGTGCAGTTGTTTATCAGGTATCTACTGAGAAATTTCTTGTGGAAGCTTTAGTTTCTCAAGGTCTATTTCTGCCTGGAGTGTCGCTACCCTGGCTCTGAGGAATTCCATCTGAGTTACCCGGCCGGCATTGACCGCCTCAGCAAGGGGCTTGTCCTGTTCCTGTAGAATTGTTACGAGTTTCTCATAAACCTTTATCCGCTCAGTGTTGGTTGAGAACAGGTCGGCTTCTGCGTGGAGCAATTCGATAATTGCATCCCTGATCTCCAATATTCCGACTTGGCCTGCACCATATTGCTGATTAAGCAGGCCTACTGCAGCCCTGAGAACGGCATATCGTTCCTGGAGGAGTTTTCGGAGCTGTTCATTCGGGGCGCCCTGGAATTGAATCGGGTGTTCGGCCCCGCGAGCCGCTGTAAGAATTTGTGCATTGTTGCCATGGAGCCACCGGTTTTGCGAGGTCAGGCAGATTAAAAGCAGGCCGGCTGATATAAGCCAGCAAATCCTTTTTTGAGTCGATGTCATAATGGTCTCCTTTCTATATTACCAGGCCGCAGAGACGGAAATTCGGTCTAATTTTGATTATATTGGTTCTGTATAATGACAAACTCGACAATTTTTATTAGGGGCTTGAAAAAAATACCCGTTCTATGGCCTTTATTTCGTTTTTTTATAGGCTTTAACCATGTCCGTTACCAGTACTCCATTGATGGTCATGCCTGTCAAATCGCAATTGACGATTTTTGTGTTCCTGAAAAAGCTGTTTTGAATGGTACAGTTGCCAAGCTCAATGCTGTTGAGAAATGCCGGCCCAGATAACGTCGATTTTATGGTTGTCTGCATACGAGGTCTTCAGAAGGCGATAGATGCCGGGCAGGTTTTCCTGCAACTCTTTGGCGGAGAGGTATTGTCCCAGAACTTTTCCATCTTTTGTTGTTACGTTGTAGAGAGGTTCGGTTTGTCCGGAGAGAACGGTGATGACCTCGTTTTTCGTTTTAATATGAACAATGACAGGAAGTTTGCTTTTCGGCTCCTGGGTCGGCGCGAGTGTGGATTGGTTATCCAATTGAGGCTCTTTTTGAATAATGCTTAAGGCCTTACTTAAGGACTGCTCAAATCTGCTTAGTTCACTTAATACTCTGATTTGCTCTTGCACATCGACGTTTGAGCTTTCTATGAATCCGGATTCGATATGGCCGAAGCCTTCCGAATCAGCAGAGCCCTGTATAGGAACACCTGAACGGCTTGTTGGTACATAAAGACCCTTTCCTTTATATTCAAGCCCTTCATTGTTTGGGAATCTCGATAATTCTATTGCCCCTACAACGGATTCTTTGCCGTCGGCAGTAGTGCATGAGACGGAGCCATCATTTGTAATATGGATTTTCTGTGCGTCTTTAGGTATGAATATGATTGGCTCAAGAGCCTGTCCCGTACCGAGCACCATCATCCCATTTGGAGGTACCAGAAACGAACTGTATCTTGTGAAGAAGGACCTGCCTTTTGAGTCTGTGACATTAAAGAATCCCTTTCCGGAGATTGCCAGGTCAAGGGGGCGGCCTGTCCTGAGTAATTTGCCCTGGGAGAAGTCGCGCTTAATAATAAGTGTATTATTATCGACGAAGTGCACGACGTTCTGTTTGTAGGCGAATGATTGAGCGTTGGTAATGTTTTCGGTAAGAGCATCTCGGGCATCTTTGATGGTCTTCAAGATATTCATATTAGGCATATAACGTGATGTATTTTGTGCGAGCTTTTCTTTCTCAAGCCTTATTTGCACGTCTAATCGCACCGTCTTGGATTTTAGGATTTCTATTGAACTCCTTCGACCGTCAGCGACCTCCCGATCTAGTCTCTCCTCTTGCTTTCTCAGAACGTCAACGAGTTTCTCATAGACTTTAATCCGCTCGGAACCAGTTGTGCACAGGTCAGCTTCGGCATAGAACATCGCAACAGTGGTTTCACGTAGCTCCATTATTCCCGGATGCCGTCCTCTCTCTAATAGCCTGTTCATATCATCCACGATAGCCTTGAGAACATTATATCGCTCTGTTAGAAGTTCTCGGAGTTTATCACTATGTGCGGTTTGGAGTTGATTCCGGCCTTCCGCCGCATGGGCTACAGCAAGAAATTGTGCCTCGTTGTTACAGAGCCATAAACTTACTGCTGCTAAGCAGATTAGAAGCAGAATGGTTGATAACCGACAGCGAATTTTTCGTTGTGATAACAACATCATATTCTCCTTTCAATATTACCGAGACGCGTAAGTGGAAATACGGTCTGGCTATATGATTTCCTTATAACATCTCGAAACGCACTTTTGCTGAAACCGAAAGTCAAGATGTGGCCGCTATGAGAAATCTATAATATTGGACCAGAAATTGCAAGAAAAAAAAGGAAAAGTTCACAGGTTTACAATTATGGCCTCCAGCCTGATATTTTCAGTGAAATAATTGCAGAAATTTTGGCCAGCCGCAGTTTATTTCGTATATTTTAGATGAAGATATTTTGCTTTTTAGACAGGAGGGAAGAAAAATAGAACTTGGAAACATAATCAATGTAACTTATAGCGCCAATGTCATCCTTAGCGCCTACAATGCCGGCAATGCGAATGAAGATTCCCCGGAAGTGCTCGACGACTCATCGGCGTCAGTTATTCAGTATTTGCTTAAAGGAAAGGTCTCTGAAAACCGGCAAAATGAAAGTTATGCCAACGAAGTGATTTCGATGACACAGGGCCTGGCTGAGACGGCTTCAACGATTAAAGATAAATTTGCGAGGATGAAGGAGCTGGCAGAGCAAGCTGCAAGCGGTGAGTATTCGGCTGAGGAAGTCGAGGGTATGCAGACCGAATTCGAGCAGTTGGTTGGGGAAATTAACAATCTTGTCGATAACACGGAGCAGAACAAGAACAAGCTCTTCAGCGGTGAAGGCACAGCTATATCAATCTCTATAGGCAATAACTCCACTATCAATATTGTCGCGATGAACCTCAGCATCAATGGTGAAGGGCTGGATTTGACAACCGACCCTGAAGGGGTTTTAACGGCAATACAAAGCAAGGTAAGTCAATCGTCCTATTACAGCGAATATCTTGGGGACCAGCTCGACAATCTTGGAGAAATGATAAGCTATATTGAATTCGAGAAGTACAACGATATGGGAGTTGATGCCGAGAAGTTCGACATGGAACTGGCCGAAGAGATGGCAGGTGTTGCAGCCGCTACGACTTTGGAAGAACTGACTGTTTTATTTGACGCTCAGACGAATGTAGCGCCCGAAAAAGCTTTACAACTGCTTAAAGAAGGGATAGAGCAGGCTCAGTAAAGTAATGAGCCGGAAGATTGAACCTCTGCTTATGGCCAGAGATTTTTGTCGAGCCAGTTTTCTGCGAGGATGGCAAAGTCTTTGAAGTCAATTCGGTTGTCGTCGTTTAAATCGACAGGGGAGATAAGCGGCAGGTCGAAGATGCCGGTGCCGTTTGTAGCTGCGTAGGCAATCTCCGGTTGTGAGAGGGCATAGTCGTAGATTTGGAAGTCGTCGATTAAGCCGTCATAGCCTCCGTACCATCCTGAACCGATTTCAAACGAGGTTATACCCAATATGGGCGAGTTTGCGCCTATGCGGCTGTCGTAGAGTACGCCGTTGAGGAAAATCTGCATTTTTCCGGTTTTGGTTTCTTTGGTGAATGCCCAGTGATTCCAGCGGTCCGACCATTCGGTTTTGTATTTGTGTTTTCCGCTCAGACGGCTGTCGAAAGACCATGGTGAGCCGCAGTCCCAGTTGTATTTCCCGGGTGACTTCCAGCAGCCGAGGTTAATGGCTATCGCGGGGTCATAAACATTATATTCATAGTCGGAGCAGCAGAGCGTATCGGTGTGATGGATTGAGTCGTTACCATATTGCCAGAAGGCGATTGTTATTGCTGTTCGAGTTTTTGAAAATAATTCGGCGGCGCCGGTAATTTCCACAGAATCAATGTAGCCTCCGAAACTTATTGCCTGGCCGTGGACGCCTTCGACATAAGTAGGGTGGCCGCGTGTTCGGCCGTGGGCGCTGCCGGCGCTGTCGTTGGCGTTGCCGTCGAACTTGTACCAGGTGAGGGGGGCATCCGGAGCTTCTACCGGGTAAATATTGTGGCCTTTTTCAAGCCAGTTGTATGCCAATTCCTTAAGGTCACGAAAGTCCACGATACAGTCGCCGTTGAAATCGGCGTCCGGTTTGTTTTCTTCGAGGCACCTGGAAGGATAGAGCCTTATGTCATCGAAGAATATAGTGCCGGAGCTTGAAACCTCGGATGAGCTTCTACGAAAACCTATTGAGATATTTTCAATGTTATTAAGGTTCAGGTCGAGATTTTGCAGGTCGATTCTCCATGGCTGCCATTCTTCATTGCTAAGATCGTTCGCGTCGCCGTTGTATGGCACAACTGCATTGACGTCGCCATCACTCACAGTGATATACATCTGTACCCTGGTTTCATTATCAGCCAGGCCATAGAAGAACAGTTCCAGAGCTGTAACGCCGGCGTGTGTCCAGTCCTGGGCTGGAGTGAATGTGGTTGTTACTCCTGAGTAAAAAACGGTCTCGTAATAGTAATAGTAGCGAAATGCCATGGCCTGCCGGCCTTTGTTGACGGGTTTAGGTTTCTTTGATAGAAAGATATTCGCCTGGTCGATTTGTTTCCATGCATCATTTATCGTGGAATTATCGTAGGACTCGAAGTTGTCTATGACAAGATGATCGGCTGTCGTGAATTTCCAGATGTTGCCCTTCCAGGGGCTGTTAGCGTCGTTATCGTTTATCTGGTCGATACGCCAATAGTAAGTTTTTCCTAATTCAAGGGCAGGGGGGGGGAAGCTGGCGGCATCCTGCGGCTGGGTCGGTTTATTTACGGGAGCTGCGTTTTCATCCACGTCGGTAGGGGAGGTTCCGAAATAGACAATATGTTTTTGTGCTGCACTTCCGGGCGACCATTTTAAGATTGCATCTATTGGGACATTGTTGGCGCCGTCAGCAGGATTCGGATTACAGGCGGCCAGGCCGCAGTCGGGATTAACCCGCGCGCGAATGTTGGCTAAATCAAAGCCTGGAGAGCCGCCTCTGAAGTCTAATCCAACAATACGTATCGCAGATGGTACGAATGGAAATGAAATACCGGCGATGTCGAAACTGAGTTCGGTTTGTTCGTAAAAGCCGATATCGGGAACAAAAGCGTAGCCGAGTAAATACTCTCGGTCGGAACCGTCCGTAATGAAAACGAGGGCTTGTTCATCAACTGCGTCACATTCAATGAGGAATATGTCATCGCCCGGTTCGTCGATAAGCCGGCCGCGATACTTGAACTCGAGCCAGTGGTCCGAGGGTATTGTTACGCCTGACAGACCTGAAGGAGGAGGGCCGATGAGCAACTGCTCCGGAACTACCGGTACCGGCCAGAGCCCGTTAACATCCATGCCTTTCCAGCCATCATCGTCGGGATTATAGACATCGAGCAGATAATATGGATATTCGAACTGTGCTTCCTGAGCTAATGCTCCACCGACAAGCGCCGGAATTAAGCATAAAACAAATGAGTTTATTAAGCAGGCTTTTTTCATCCTTACCCTCGGAGCCCAACCTCAGAGCCGGCTGAGGAAATATAAAGGCAGATATTAATCGTCTGATAAAATTCTATCATTTAAATGCTCATAATGCAAGAGGCAAACCCATATCCGGATTACAAATAGATGTGCTCTGACTCCAGGGAATGAAAAATACTTGATATATTATAAATTGCTGATAAACTTTCGGCAATTCATAATGTATGCTTCCTTTTTGCTTTGCGGCAGGTGAGAATATTATCCTGCAGCGAAATGGAAATGTTCGAAAGATAATTTGAGATATGAGAGCATACGAAAAGGAAGGGATAGGAGTAAATGGCTGAATATTCGATAAGTCCCGCAGGTGAACAATTTACTGTACCCGAAAAGGACCAATACGACGCCGAGTTCAAACGTATTGAGTCTCTGGCAGAAACGGCCCGCGAGCAGGGCAAAGAGGTGGTTGTAGTAATGGGCGTCGGTTTTGTGGGTGCGGTTATGGCGGCCATTATTGCTGACTGTGTTGATAAGGACAGCGGCGAGCCGAGCAAGTTCGTCATCGGCTGTCAACGTCCGAGCGTCCGCAGCTACTGGAAGATTCCACTGCTTAATCAAGGCATATCACCGGTTAAGGCCGAAGACCCCGAGGTCGAGCCGATGATCGCCCGCTGCGTGCTCGAGAAAAAAACGCTCGTCGCCACATACAACAGCGATTGTCTGAAGTTGGCCGACTGTGTGGTTGTGGACGTACAATGTGATTATACGAAAAACGACCTTGGCAATATGCGAACCGGCAAGGTGGAAATGAGCGCGCTGGAAGCGACAATAAAAACTATCGGCGAGAAAGTGACGCCGAATTGCCTGACTTTGATTGAAACGACTGTGGCGCCGGGGACAACGGAGTTCGTTGCCTGGCCTATTTTGAAAAAAGCCTTTTCCGACCGTGGTATTGAAACAGAACCGCTGCTGGCCCACAGTTTCGAGCGGGTTATGCCCGGCAGGGATTATATTTCGTCGATACGGGATTTCTGGCGGGTGTGCTCGGGCTGTAATGAAAAGGCGCGGCAGCGTGTCGAAAAATTCCTTACAGAAGTGCTGAACACCGAAGAATTTCCTCTGACTGTTATGGACCGTCCTATCGAGTCGGAGACCACCAAAATCGTCGAGAATTCTTTCCGTGCCACTTTGCTGGCATTTCTTGACGAGTGGAGTTTGTTCGCGGAGCGCAACGGTGTGGATTTGATTAAGGTCATCAAGGCTATCAAGGTCCGGCCTACACATAGCAATATGATATTTCCCGGCCCGGGTATCGGCGGATACTGTTTGCCAAAGGATGGAGGGCTGGGATACTGGGCGTATAAGCATATCCTCGGATTCGATGACGATATATTCAGAATAACAACCGCGGCAATCGATATTAACGATACGCGCGGCCTGCACGTGGCGACATTGACGAGGGACGCTCTTCGAAATATGGGTCGTCAGGTGGCAGGTACGTCGGTGCTTCTTTGCGGAGCGAGTTATCGGCAGGATGTCGGTGACACCCGTTACAGCGGCTCAGAGATAGTTGTTCGAAAACTGACTGAGATGGGTGCCGAGATGCGAGTACACGATCCTTATCTTGAGCACTGGTACGAGCTGGAAAAGCAGGATACTTATCCGTCACCCGGGCACTCCCTGGCGAGGTTCTTCCGCAATCAGGATGATATGGTCAATATCCGGGTTCAGAGCGATCTTGCCGCGTCACTTGCCGGTGTCCGGGCGGCCATATTAGCGGTACCGCACGCGCCTTATAAGGAACTTGATCCTGACAAAATTGTAGAGTGGGCGGGTGGGCCGCTGGCGGTGATTGATTGCTTCGGTATTTTAGACGATGGAAGAATCCGTCGATATTTCGAACTCGGTTGCGAAGTCAAAGGTCTGGGCAGGGGGCATATCCAGCGAATAAAGGAAGAAGTGAGAAAGGCGTAAATGAGTAGATGGGTGAATGAGTTACGTGAATTTACATTAACATTGACGAATTAGCGAGATACGAGCCAGATGGATATTAAAAACAAGCGAATAGCAGTTTTGGCGCCGGTGGCCTGGCGGACGCCTCCCCGTGCTTATGGTGCGTGGGAGACTGTCGCGAGCAATATCACTGAGGGGCTGGTGGCTCGCGGGTGGAAAAATGTAACGCTGTTTGCGACGAAAGAATCCGTTACAAAAGCAAAACTTGAGGGCTGGGTCGAAAGAGGTTATGAAGAAGACAAGAGTCAAATTCCGCATGTTTCCACTTGCCTGCATATTTCCAAGGTGATGGAACGGGCGGGCGGATTTGACCTGATTCATAATAATTTTGATTATCTGCCTTTGACTTATCTTCGGTTGATAAAGACGCCAATGCTGACCACCATACACGGTTTTTCCGAACCGGATATACTGCGGGTATATCACGACCACAAAGACAGCTATTATGTGTCCATCAGCGATTCCGACAGAGATGTGGGCCTGCCTTATCTTGCGACTGTTTACAACGGGATTGATCTGTCCAATCTTACATTTAGTGAAACGCCGGGGGACAAGCTTGTCCATTACGGGCGAATACACAACGATAAGGGGACACATCTGTCGATTGATGTAGCAAAAAGATGTGGCAAAGACCTGATAATAGCGGGCATAATTCAGGATCAGGGATACTTCGACAATCTCGTCAAGCCGCACATTAATAATTCTTCAATTCAATATATAGGCCCGGTTAATCCCGTGCAGCGTGATGCGCTTCTTAAAGAGGCAAGTGCTGTTATCCATCTAAATCTGATACCCGAGCGGTTCGGTCTGGTGATGGCCGAATCAATGGCGGCCGGGGTGCCGGTTATCGCGATGGATTTGGGTTCCTGCCGGGAAGTCATAGCGGATAAAGAAACGGGCTATTTGGTTAACAATGTTGAAGAGGCGGTAGAGGCCGTCGGTAAAATCGAGCAGATAGACCGTAAGAAATGCCGGCAGAGGGTGGAAGAGAACTTTACGATTGACTGTATGGCTGCCGGTTATGAAAAGGTCTATGAAGAAATCTTTCGACGGGAAGAACAAAAGAAATGAAAATTTGCAAGGATGTAATAAATGAAAAGTAAATTTGTTACTCGCTACGAAGGTAATCCCATCCTGACGAAGGATGATATTCCCTATCCGGTCGAGACGGTTCACAATGCCGGTGTTACGAAATTTGACGGCCGATATATAATGCTGTTTCGCTCGCATCTTGATACCGGCAGGTCCATAATCGGCCTGGCGGAAAGCGAGGACGGTTTTAATTTCGAAGCGAGACCTGAACCTTTTATGACACCGAGTAAAAAGCCTGTATTTTGTGAATACGAGGAATTCGGCGTCGAAGACCCGCGCATAACATATCTTGAAGATGCGTATTATATAACGTACAGCGCATATTCGGCTCACGGGGTTCGTATAGGCCTGGCTAAGACAACCGATTTTGAGTCGGTCGAAAGAGTGGCCTTTATCACGCAGGCCGATTATCGAAATACCGTGCTGTTTCCGGAAAAAATCGATGGAAGATACGCCAAGCTTGACAGGCCTCATTCGGACATAAGTCCATGGTCGATATGGATTAGTTTTTCGCCCGACCTGCGGCACTGGGGTGATTCGAAACTGGTAATGAAGCCCGTACCTTACCACTGGGACGAGATGAAGATAGGTCCCGGTGCTCCGCCTATTCGCACCGAACAGGGATGGCTGAATATCTATCACGGCGTTTTTCCAACGATGGACGGCCATGTATATCGGCTGGGTGCTGCTTTGCATAACCTCGATGACCCGGCTGAGGTTCTTGGCGTCGGCGACCGATGGATATTACAGCCGGAAGACCCGTGGGAAGTTACCGGCTATGTGCATAACGTGGTATTTACCTGCGGCGCTGTTCCTGAGGACGATGGGACATTGAAACTCTACTGGGGCGGGGCGGACAAGGTGATGTGTGCCGGTACGGCGGTAATCGACGAGCTTGTGGAGCTTTGCCTGACCGATTCAAGAGCACCGATGTAGTTATTTCTTATCACAGTGTTTAGTTTTCTATTACTCTTTCGAACTTATACACACTGTTTCCAATCTCTGTAAACGTGAAGCCGTCGTCCCCGCTCCGGGGTGCATAGGATGATATCATTAAGATGATGTACAAGCCCTCTTGGATATTGTCTGTTGATTTCTGAACCACAACAATGTTAGTTCCATGCCTGTAAACCTTGATCGGCTTAAGCCTTTTAATCTCATCTGTCCAATATTGTTTGGAAATCTCGTCCGACGGCTCCTGTTCACCTGAATTGACCGCCTTGATATATTGCATGTGGGTTTGAAGCGCGGCTATAGCCAAATTGTCCGGAATGATGCGGGCATCTTCACTGTCCGGCTTCTTTTTACAACCAAAGACGACGAACAGGCAACCGAACAAACATACAACAGCAATTAGCGAACGGAATCTGAACATCATAATATGTCTCCTTATTTCTTGAAACTAACTACGGATTATATATCTTCCTTACAAGAACTTATAAGCTCGCATCATGTCCTATCATAATGTATTGTCTGGTTTAATTATAATGATAAGTTGAGTGGCAGCGTTCAATCTGTCCGTCCGAGCGCTATGTTACTCTATATTACCATCGGCTGGCACGACGGCCTTATAGTATAATTCAGCCTCATGTACTGTAATGAATAGATCACCATTCTTATCCGTAGCTCGGATGTGGTCATTACAGTGTGCATTAAAGGCAGGGCGTTCATAACGCGAATATACAGAGAAAAATGGAATTCCTACCCGGGCTACTTCTTTCCATTCTCGCTTTGTTTCGTAGATGATACTATTAAAAAGGTCTTTAGCTCTATCGTTTTCGAATGATACATCGAGCATCTGCTCATCCATTCGGATCTCTGTACTCGAATTATTAATTGAACATCCGCAGCATAGAACGATGAGTGACACTTGTACCAGGCAAATACAATCTCTCCGCATCATGGCTTATCTCCGTATAAAATAACAAAGGATTATATGGTTTTCTCATAAGAACATTTTGTACTATTTAAGTTTAATTTTGGTGGGGCAAGCCCCACTCTGCTTTTCTTCGCTGCAGATTGACAATGATTATCTCACGGCTGAAGAATAAACGGTACCGGTAAAATAGTCAACCGGTTTGAAGAAATTTTGAAAAAATATATTTTTTTGTTTGACAAACTAATACATAGAGGTATTATGTATAGGTGTTTTAGGTATTATTTGTTGGAGATATAAAATTGGCTATTTCAAAGGACTTAGTCGCTGCTTCGGCCACCCCGTTGGTTCTTTCGATTCTTTCGGAAGGTGAGAATTACGGTTATGCTATTATTAAGCGGGTCCGTGAGCTGTCGAACGGCCATATGCTATGGACCGATGGTATGCTTTATCCTGTGCTGCACCGCCTGGAAGAACAGAAACTGATTCAGTCAAAGTGGCGAGAGTCGGAAACAGGACGCAAAAGAAAATACTACAAAATCAAGAAAGAAGGTACTAAAGCACTAAAAGAACAACAGAACCAATGGAATGTTGTTTATTCAACTTTAAGACAATTATGGGAGAATGAGCCATGTTTGACCTAAATGGAAAAATTTCTATGTGGCGCAGCAATCTTGCCAAATCAGAAACTCTTGGCAGTACGGATATTGATGAGCTCGAAATTCATTTGCGCGAGGAAATCGAACAATTGACGACTTTAAAATTGTCGGATGAAGAGGCTTTCCTGATTGCTGCTCATCGACTTGGCAGCACAGATAGCCTCGCCGGTGAATATGCAAAAATAAATCCCAGCAGTATATTCAGGCGTAGACTTTCCTTGATGATTACAGGTATCCTTGCTTACCTTCTGGCAACATATTTCGCAATTTCTGTCTCAAAAGGCTGTGTCTGGCTCGTTGCCACCGGCGGTATAAGAGGTTACACACTGGGCTTTATTGGTTTTATATCACAAATACTAACTTTAGTAGCAACTTTCTTTTTTGGTTACTTTATTTGTAAAAGGATATTACATAGACCTGGATTTAGAAAGCAAATCAATCAATTAACAACAAGATTGATCCTTTTAATATCGCTGCTTGTATTTCTTATTATAATTGCTGTGTCTCGGATGTTTTTTCCTGTTATGGCGGCTCGGATTATGAGTCCTCATGAGTATTGGCAAGTAGAGCAGTCTTTGGCATATACCAAATTACTATGGTCTGTCCTGCTGCCTGCTTTGCTGGTGATACTACTTATAAAATTACGCAAGTATGGCTTGCATAAAGTTGACGTATCATAATCAACGAAGCTACTTTGGTCTTTTGTCCATAAACAAAATAACTTTTTCGTACTTATCTTTTGGCAGGGCATTTTTTAATATTTTACGGATTTCCCGCATGGGGGTGCGCAGTGTCGTATGTGTTACGACAATATGCTCGTTGTGCAGGTTTTTGAGCAGTGTTGTAAACTCATCGATGTGCATATGTTTTCCTGCTTCGGCCCGGCCGGAATGCTCGTCTTCGTAGAAGGTGCACTCGGCTATTAGAATCTTGCTTTCGGCGATATATTTTAACTGCGAAAAGTCAACATACTGCGTATCACCGAGGTAGCTTACGATTGGAATCTCCAGCGGGTAATCTATCTCGATGCCCTGTATTTTTAACTCGACGATTTGCGGGCCGGTCAGGCCGGTGTACTCGGCTTTTAGCTTTTTTCGCTTTTCAATTACGCTGAAACCGACAGAGCCTTTGCTGTGTTTTGTCGGGAAGACCCTGGCAAAGAGGTTTGGCTTGATATGGTATTCATCGCCGGCCTTTACACCCACGAGGTTGACGGGTATTTTATTGCCGTCCAGCCGGCCCCAGGCGTTGATTATTTCCCTTATAGGCTGCAATAGATTTTGAGGGGCTAATATTGTCCCTGCCGTCATGCCGCAAAAATTTCGATGCGAAAGATAATACGCGATACCCGCGGCGTGGTCCATGTGTCCGTGCGTAAGCAGAATATGGTTTATGGAGATAATCTGGTCTGGGGCCTTGCCGATATCGAAACAAACGTCCAACTGCGGCATCGCAACGACGGTCTCTTCGCCGGCGACCGAATAGCCGATGATTTCCAAATCGTCTATTTCAATATGTGCTAAGTTATGGCTTGGCATTTAAGTTGATTGCCCATTATTGATTTCGAATTAAGAACTCCTTCCTTTTCATTTTCGTACTTTTATTTCATAGTAGAAACAAGTGGTGGTTATGTCAATTTGTTTTTGACATAGCTGACGATACGTGTACACTGGGCTATTAATAAACACCAATAAAGTCACAAATGAACAATACATTTTGGACTTAAAAAAGTGAGGGCTATGGAGCATGAAGAGAACAATAATGAAAACATTCACGGCGTTTCTTGGCTGTTTGGTTATTGTGGGTTTAGCCGGCTATGTATTTGCACGGGATGTACAAAACTCAGAGGTTGTCCCGCAACTGGATCGGGATAAACTGCCTGGCAGACAGGTCAAGGTGGCGGCTATTTGTATCGGCTTCGGGGGCGAGCACGATGTTAAACTGAAGATGGCGATTGAGCATCTGCATACGGCCGGAAAGAACGGGGTGGATATTGCCTGTCTGCCTGAGGAGTTCGCCGGCACTGAAGCTGAGCCGGTTCCCGGGCCAACCACTAAAGCCGTGGCAAAACTTGCCAGGAAGTACAATATGTATGTTATCTGCCCGATACGAGAGCAGGCGGGGGATGAGCAATACAATACGGCTGTTGTTATCGACCGAAAGGGCAAGGTGGCCGGTTACTATCGGAAGGTATTTGTGTTCTGGGGCGAAGGGCTTCACCTGAGCAGGGAGGGTGTGAAGGCTTTTGATACTGATTTCGGCAGGATAAGCATTCTGACTTGCTTTGACCTGAACTATGCTGAGTTGTGGCGCCAGTGCGATGCTTTAGATGTGGATATAGTTTTTTGGCCAAGCGCTTACGGCGGTGGTTCACCATTGAACGCCTTTGCAATACTTTATCATTACTATATTGTTCCGGTGGGGGCAGGTAATATAATCGACATTACGGGAAAAACTTTTGAGAATATTGAAAAGCCAAATCCTAAACAGTTCATTGCGACACTGGATTTGGACAGGGCGTTTGCCCACTACGACTTCAACCGGAAAAAGGTCGAAAAAATGCTTGCCGAGCACAAAGGCGAGATAAAGGTCGAGCGGAAGCTAAGCGATGAGGATTTGGCGCCTTGGTGGCTGTTCAAGGCAATCAAACCGGGCGTTAGCGCGAGGGGGCTGTTGAAGAAATATGAGGTCGAAACGCTTCGTGAATATCAGCAGCGCAGCAGAAAGCAGATTAATGAGGCCCGCAAAGAGGGCAAGAGAATATAACAAAATTAAGGACCTTGTTAATGCCTGATAAGCGCAATCACAGAGGGCCGCATCCGGCGGACAAAAAGTTGTTTTCCGAAGGGGAGATTTCTAATCTGCTTGAGGCGATTGCTGATTTTTCCCTTCTGCTGACGAAGGGCTATGCCCAGAAGAGCGCACTTAAATTAGTCGGTGACAGGTTCTCGCTTACGGAAAGACAAAGACTGGCTGTTATGCGCAGCGCCTGCTCCGATGAGCAGCTTGTTTCTCGAAACAGGCGTTGCGTCGCGCCGGAAAATCTTACGAACAAATCCGTTGCTATCGATGGTTACAACGTATTGATAACTGTCGAAGCGGCGATGAGCGGCGGCGTGATTTTTAAGGGACGTGACGGTTGTTTTCGGGATTTGGCAAGCGTACACGGAACGTACCGCAAAGTTACAGAAACGATACCGGCGGTGGAGATGATAGGTCAATTCCTGCGAGAAGCCGGAGCTGGTAAGGCTCTTTGGCTGCTGGACAGCCCTGTATCCAATAGCGGCCGATTGAAAACGCTCATCGGTGAACTGGCCCGAAAAAACAAATGGGACTGGGAGATTGAGCTTTTACTGAGTCCGGATGCCGAGCTGAAAAAAACAGAGCTAATTGTAGCAAGCAGTGACAGTGTTATACTCGACTGCTGCGGGTGCTGGGTCAATCTGGCGGCGGAGATAATAAGCAGCAGGCTATCCTCTGCAAAAGTGATAGACTTGTCCGGGGCGGGATGATTTTCGGGATTTACTTTTGCTCAATCAGTTTTGTAATTGTATCAAGGTCTATCTGTTCGAGAGATTCACAGACTAAATCAGCCCGGGAAAGATTCTCTGCGGTTGTGGAATTTGTGACTGCAATACACTTGGCACCGGCGGTCTTGGCTGCTTCTACACCGTTGGGGGCGTCCTCTATTACGACACAATTTGCCGGTTCAATGCCAATCCCTTCTGCGGCGAGAAGAAATAGCTCCGGGTTGGGCTTTTTATTTTTAACGTGGTCGCCGTGTATATAAACCATCTTCTTATAAGGAATCTTTGCGGCTTCTAAAACTGCACGGGATTTTTCATGTGTACCCGACGTCGCGATGGCCAGTCGGAAATCTTCTCTCTGCATCGCTTTGTCAATTAAATCCAGTACGCCCGGGAAGGGGGGCATCGATTCTTCTTTTAGAACCTTAAGGAAATATTCCTGACGCATTTGTGTTATTTTTTGGATTTGTTCATCGGTCAGCTCCATGCCGTGGGTCCTGGCTCCGGCTTTGACATACTCCTCAGCTCCCCGGCCAAGACCCGCCTCGAAATCCTTGCGCACAACACCTTCGAGACCGAGGAAGTCGGCAAAAACCTTGATAGAAGCCCGTGCATTGGCAGCCTCGGTATCGGCAATTACGCCGTCAACATCAAATATTAAACCATATAATTTACTCATAGTGTTTAGCGTATAGCATATAGTATTCGGTTTTTCAACCGTGGATTTGCTTTTTATCCTTCTGTGCGTAATCTTCGGTTAATTTCTGATATTTTTTTGCCGCGTTTTTGCCTGCCGCGCATTTATAATGGTGATGATAGTTGGTACCAGTAAACTCCGGAGAGTAATCAGCGTGGATAATGGCAGCAAAGTTGATGACGACAACCAGTTAATAGCCCGGGCCCGTGATGACGGCACAGCATTTGTGAAGTTGTATCGCAGCCATTATGATGCGGTATTTCGCTACTGTGTACATCGGCTTTTTGAAAGGCAGATGGCCGAAGACGTTACTTCCGAGGTATTTCTCAAAGTTGTTGAGAATATTCACGGATTCAAAGGTAATGAAAAGCAGTTTCGATGCTGGCTCTATAGAATCGCAACCAATACTGTTAATAATCATTTGAGAAAGACCGCTCGTCGAAATCGTCTTTTGAAATTTGCATGTGAGCATTCTAATAGTCAGGATGCTGATTGTGTAGTGCCGATTGATAAACTGACTCTTTTGAGAGAAGCAGTATTTACCTTGAAGCCGCGGTATCAAACTATCATCACACTGCGTTTTTTTGAAAATATGAAATTAACTGAAATAGCCGAGGTGCTTGGCAGTAGTCCGGGCACAGTCCGCAGCCAGTTGACGCGGGCACTTGCCAAACTGCGTAAGGTTTTAGCAACAGCGTTCACAGAGAAATCAGAGGTATATGAAAATGAACGATAACGAAAAACAATTCGAAGATTTCGTTAGTAACATAAAGTTCGATGACACCCCTGATCTTAAACATCGAGACAGGCTCGAACAGAACCTGCTCTGCGCGATGGCAAAGCAATCTCGGCCAATAAAAATATGGAGAATTATTATGAAAAGTCAAATAACAAAATTAGCCGCTGCAGCAGTTATTGTTTTAGCTGTTGTGCTCTCTGTAACAATACTAAACCACACGACTACACCTGTCTGGGCTATTGAACAAACCATTGAAGCGATTGAAGGATTCAAGGCAATTTACAGTTCCGGGATTACAGTTGATGAAGACGGAACAGAGTTTGAAGTTGAATTTTGGGCTAGGACTAATAAGGATGGCACTGGTTCCGGTGACTTCAGGATGGAAACAAAAGGTGGGAAGGTAACAGTCGTAAATGAAGAGCAAAATGTTACTTATAAGTACGATCCCAGCCGTAATGTTGTACTCGTGGAAAGTGGAATTAGATTTTATTGTCGTCCATGGGTTGATGGTAAGTTTTTTAGGATAATGAAGGATGTTTGCAAGGATTGGAAGGAGGAATACCGAAGAGATGAGTCAATTGGTGGAGATTGCGTGTTTGTAACAGCAAGAAATCCAGAAAGCAGCCAATCGTATGAATTTCAGTTTGATTTGAGAACAAAACTACCGATTCGTGGAAAAGTGTGGCAGAATTCAGATTTTGAAGGCAATCCGAATATTACAGCTAATAAAATTATTTACAATCCTGTCTTACCAGATGGAATTTTTGAGTTTGAGATTCCTGAGGGTGCTCAAGTAATTGAGAAAGATTGAGTTGCCTTGTTTATTCGGTATAGAGCATTGATTAACACTGCTGGGCGATTTGCTCGGCAGTGTTTTTTTTGCGTTTTCGAGGCAAAATTTGAATCTGGCGGAAAAACGTCATTTTCTTTAGACTAAAATCATCAATAAATTGTCATAGTATTGACGATCGTTAGTTTCGGAACTGATTTGGCGGAATCTGGCATGCTGGAAGATAAATTGCTGGTGTGGAAATTTAAGCGCGGAAGTGCGGATGCTCTGCGGCGGATCTATGAAAAGTACAAAAATGATTTATTAGCGTTGGCTATCGCTCTTTCGAGAGATAGAGCTGCTGCTGAAGATGTCCTCCACGATGTTTTTGTCTCTTTTGCGCAGTACGCGGAAAAACTTCAATTGCGGACAAGCTTAAAGAGCTACCTGTCGAGCTGTATTGCCAATCGCGTGCGTAATATGAACCGCGCAAAATCCCAACGGACTATGCAACTAAATCATGCAGAGACTATCGGCTCGGATTGTGATGGGCCCCAGCGACTGGCAATATCAGCAGAACAATCGGAACGAATCGAGATGGCTATGATGGAGCTTCCATACCAGCAGCGGGAAGTAATAATCCTGCATTTTCAGAGCGGGATGAGATTCAAGGCGATAGCCGAATCTCAGGGCGTTTCAATCAATACAATCCAGAGCCGGTACCGTTATGGATTGGATAAGCTCAGGTCACTGTTGAACAGTGAGGTGGAAAAATGAAATATCCGGATAGTATAGAAAACGTAATCAAGAACTTCTGTGCAAGTAAGAGAGTAGCGGTTAAGACAACCACAGAGCTGGACAATAGAATTATTGATGCCTCTTTGCTGGCACAAGAAAAGTTGAAACAGACGCAATCGGCTGCTGCCCAGCCGAATATATGGAGAATTATTATGAAAAGCAGAATTACAAAACTTACTGCTGCAGCGGTGGTAATCATAGCATTAATGCTTGGGATTAATTATCTGGATGCACCAATCGACGGAGCGAGTGCAGTATTTGCGGCTGCGATGGATAGGGTCAAACATGCACGTACTTTTTCATGTATAGAGATTTTTGAGATCACATATGAAGATAATGGGCAGCGCGGTAAATATCTAATGAAACAGAAGCGGATGTTCAAGGAGCCGGACAGAGAACGTCATGAGAAGCTGACGTCTGCGCCACCGTGGCCCCAATACGTAGGGGAAGTAACTATATGGCATTACGGCAAGCGTCAGCAGCTACAGTTCAGGCCTTTTGAAAAAACCGCTGAATTCCATGATATGAGTTCCGACTACGACATTGATGACAAGACGGGCGAGCTAAAACTGACGCAGCTTAATACACGTCTTCGTGATTATCTGCTCAAATTGAGTGCAGGGGCAGTCGAGGACCTCGGCAGAGCGGAGCTTGACGGACAATCAGTGCGAAAACTGCAATCGCGCAAGGACAAGCGCATCACGACTGTGTGGATTAATCCCGAGACTAACTATCCGGTTCAGATTGAGCATAAATGGACAGACAAGAGCCGTTCACCGGTGATGTACACCTCGATTCAAATAGATACCGAGCTGGATGATGCTCTCTTTACCCTTGAGCCACCTGAGGGCTACACTCTTAAAGTGGATAAGTCGCCTTGGCCGGATGACAAAAAGAAAATATCGACCAAGGTAATGCATCTGGGCTTGTGGTGTTGTGTATATGCGAGTGATAACGATGACCAGTTCCCCGGTGATTTAGCGGATATTGTGACGGCAGGTGTAATCACGGAAAAGGTGCTAAATAAGGTACTGGCCGCCCCGGATGATCCGGATGGCCCGCCTGTGATTCGATACCGTAAGCCGAACACAGATGCTAAAAATCAGTCCACTGAGGTCATGTTGTATGAAATATATGACCAGTGGCCCAAAGACGGTGTTGTGGCGTGCTTTGGAGATGGACATAGTGAGATAATTTCCGACAAAGATCGCTTTGAGGAGTTAATAAAGTAGTTTCCCCCGATACCTTTGAGAATAATCAAAACCGTCTCTGTACTAAAATGAAGACGCTGCCGGGCGATTTGCCTGGCGGCGTTTTTTTTGTGTTTTTAGGGCGGAATCTGTGCTTTTTATTTCGCTGTTGAACAATTTTATGTTTACTGGTACAATCCGGCCTCGTTTTGCAGAATTCCTTGAATATTGAAAAGAACCGACCAATGACAGAAAAAACTGATAAGCACATTTTAAAGAACGGAATGGTACTTCTTGGCGAGCCGATGGAGGCGGTTGAGTCGGTGGCATTTGATTTTATGCTGCCGGCTGGTGAGGCATTGCTGCCGGATGGCTGCTGCGGGGCCGGAGGTGTTATTGCCGAATGGATTTTCAGGGGCGCCGGAGAAAGAAACAGCCGCCAGCTTGGTGATGCACTCGACGGGCTTGGCCTGGCTCGAAGTTGCTCGGTCGCAAGCTCGCATATAACCATAGGGGCGGCACTGGAAGCCAGTAACTTAGCTCAGGCCCTGGATTTGTATGCGGATATTATACTTAAACCCAGCCTCGAGGATGACCAGTTCGAATTGTCGAGGCAGTTGGCAGTTGATGGAGTACTGTCTTTGGACGATGAACCGCGACAAAAGGTTATGCTCAAGCTGCGGGAGAAGTTTTATCCGAGCCCTTTGGGGCGAAGTCCTGTCGGAGAGATTTCGGAATTAAAGGCATTAACGGCTGAGAAGACAAAGCAGATTATAAAAAACAATTTCAATCTTTCGCAGACGATATTCTCAGTCGCAGGTAAATACGATTTTGACGCTGTTAGTCAGCAAATAGAAAAACTTTTTGAGTCCGAGCAGCAGGAAAACACCGAGCAGGTAACGATCGGTTCAAAAGCAGGCAAATACACCCATTTAGATAATGACGGCGCCCAGGTACATATCGGCCTGATGACTGATACGGTTAAACCGACGGATGAGGACTACTATAATGCCAGGGTAGCGGTTTCGGTTCTATCGGGCGGTATGAGCGCCAGATTATTTACGAAGGTTAGAGAAGAGCGGGGCCTGTGCTATGCAATCAGAGCACGGTATCACTGCCTTAAAGAAGCGGCCGGCATAATGTGCTATGCCGGCACAACGCCGGATAAGGCTCAGGAGACACTCGATGTAATAATCCGGCAGTTTAATGAATTAGGCGATGGAATCAGCGAAGAGGAAATCCAGAGGGCCAAAGTCGGACTTCAAAGCTCGCTGATTTTAAGCAGCGAATCATCCAGCAGTCGGGCCGGCTCAATTGCGAGCGATTATTATATTTTAGGCAGGGTTCGAAGCCTGGATGAAATTAAGGAGAAAATCGAGGAAACCAGTGTTGATTCGGTTTTAGTTTTTTTGAGAAGCAACAAATTCAAGGATTTTACGGTTGTGACAATAGGCCCGAAACAGGTAACAGTCGAATAGGACAACGGATGGAATTTAAAAAAGAGCAATTGGACAATGGTTTAAATATAATCGGCGAGATTAACAAATCCGCCAAATCGGCGGCAGTGGGTTTTTTTGTTAAAACCGGCTCTCGTGATGAGAGCGAACAGATAAATGGGGTATCGCATTTCCTCGAACACATGCTGTTCAAAGGGACGGAAAAGCTCAGCGCTCTTGAAGTTAACGAGGCATTCGACAAGACAGGGGCGCAATTCAACGCCGGTACAAGTGAGGAATATACTGTCTATTATGCCGCTGTTCTTCCGGAATATCTGCTTGAGGTTACGGGGCTGTGGATAGAGCTGATGAGGCCGGCACTGAGGGATGATGATTTCAATATTGAAAAAAATGTAATCAAAGAAGAAATTGCAATGTATAAGGACATGCCGAGCTTTGACGTTATGGACCAATGCAGAAGCTTGCACTTCGACGGTCATCCATGCGGCAATAGTATTCTGGGCAGTGAGGAGAGTATAGATAATCTGAAATCTGAACAAATGCGGGACTATTTCACCCGGCGGTATGCACCGAATAATATGGTGTTGGCCTGTGCGGGTAATTTTGACTGGGAGCAAATCTGTTCGGTTGCTGCAGATTCCTGCAGCAAGTGGCGGCGGCAGGCTGTCGAAAGAAAACTTGAGCACTATGACGGCAGCAAAAAGAAGAAAAGAACCGAAAAATCAAACCTTGCTCGCGAGCATATATGCCTGATGAGCTCCGGCCTGTCCGCTCAGGACCCGAGGAGGTTTGCTGCCTCTCTTTTAGGGGTCATCGTCGGCGACAATGTCGGGTCGCGGTTTTTCTGGGAGCTGGTTGACAAGGCATTAGCGGAAGCGGCATCAATGCAGTTCGGGCCGATGGACGGCACAGGGGCGTTTTACAGTTATATCCGCTGCAGTGCCGGCAATGTTGCCAGGGTGCTCGATACCGTCAGGGGTATTTTTCAAAGTTTGTCCCAGGACGGTATAACCGAAGATGAATTAAGAAAGGCGAAAAACAAGGTATTGAGCGTATTGGTTATTAAAAATGAGCTGTCGATGGGTCGGCTGGATGACCTGGGTTCGAACTGGCTGTATCTGGAGAAGTACCGTACCGTCGAAGATGACATCAGTGCGATTAAGGCTGTTACCATTGATGATGTTAATGTTCTGATAGAGCAGTTTAAGCCGGGTGATTTTACACAGCTTTCTATCGGGCCTGCGGAAAATAACGGATGACAGGGAGGAAAAGGTATGGACAATCAATCAAGAAGGCAGTTCCTTAAAACTGTCGGTTTCGCGGCAGCTTCGAGTGGAGCATTATCGATATTGCCGGGCTGTGGTGGTATGGGTCATACAAATGCTGCCGAAGGAAAACGTCCGAACGTCGTTTTAGTAATGACCGACGACCAGGGTTATGGCGATTTGGGCTGTCACGGCAACCCTGTTATTCAGACGCCTAACCTGGACAGGCTGTATACGCAGAGCATCCGGCTGACCGACTTTCATGTGGGTCCGACCTGTTCACCCACCCGTGCAGCGCTGATGACAGGACACTACTGCAACCGGACAGGGGTATGGCATACCATTATGGGCCGGTCACTTTTACGCAAAGACGAGGTTACTGTTGCCGATGTTTTCTCGGCGAACAGCTATCGCACAGCTATATTCGGCAAATGGCATTTAGGTGACAACTACCCGTTCCGGCCGAAGGACCGGGGATTCGGCGAGGTATTGATACATGGCGGAGGTGGAGTTGGGCAGGGACCCGACTATTGGGGCAATGATTACTTTGATGACACATACTTCCATAACGGCAGGCCGGAAAAATTTGAAGGTTACTGTACCGATATATGGTTTGAAGGTGCGATGAAATTCATCGAAGCCAATAAGGCTCGGCCGTTCTTCTGTTACATACCGACCAATGCGCCGCACGGACCTTACAATGTCGCCGACAAATACAGCAAGCCTTACAGGGATAAAGGTGTCCAGAAAAATCAGGCCGATTTTTACGGTATGATTACGAACATCGACGAGAATATGGGCCGGCTTATGCGCCGCCTCAAAGAACTGAGCATGGAAGAGAACACGATACTTATCTTTATGACCGACAACGGGACCTCGGGTGGCTACAGTGGGTCAATGCGCGGCAAGAAAGGTTCGGAGTATGAAGGTGGTCATCGGGTACCGTGTTTTATCCGCTGGCCCGATGGCGGTCTGAAGGACGGTATTGACATTGACCGTCTGACTGCTCATATCGATTTACTGCCGACGCTGATTGAGTTGTGCGGGTTAAAGAAACCACGCGGAGTGAAGTTCGACGGCGACAGTATTGTTCAGCTTTTAAGGCGTGAGGACAAGGACTGGCCCGACCGTACGTTGATTACCGACTCGCAGCGAATTGAACATCCGGAAAAGTGGCGTAAGAGTGCGGTTATGACGGACAAGTGGCGGTTGATAAATGGCAAGGAGCTGTACGATATAAAAGCCGACCCGGGCCAAAAGGACGATATCGCCGACAGGAACCCGCAGGCAGTCGAAAAGCTGCGCAAGGCTTATGAAGGCTGGTGGGTGGATGTCTCAGAGCGTTTCGATGAATATTGCGAAACTATACTCGGCTCGGACAAACAGAATCCTACGCCCCTGATGTCACACGACTGGCATACGGAGAAAGTGCCGTGGAACCAGGGCGCCGTCCGCAACGGAATGCAGGCCAATGGCTTCTGGGCGGTGGAGGTCGCGCGCGATGGCAGGTATCAGTTTGAACTCAGACGCTGGGCGAAGGAGCTGGATGCGGGCATTAACGAGGCTATTGCCGGCGGAAAGGCCATTACCGCTACTGAGGCTAGGCTAACAATCGCTGATCAGGATATGACCGTTCCTGTTTCCAGAAATGCCCGCGCTGTAACGTTTGATCTGCGGCTCAAAGCCGGCAAGACGCGCCTGCAGACGTGGTTTATGGATAATAGGGGCAATTCTCGCGGCGCTTATTATGTTTATGTAAAACGTTTATAACTTGCTTTATTTAGAATAATATAATTAAAGCCACAAAGAAGAAGATATACGTTATTTGTTTCCATTAATCGCATTGGAATTTTCGAATATTAGAAAAGGTCGTAGCGGTGAGCAATACTGATAATAATAAACAAGATTATACCGATGTCATTCGTGCAGAGGATATAGTACCACCGTATAAAAAAGAATATCACCATGAGCAGGATTTGCCGACAACGCAAGCCGGCCGGAGAAAGGATATTTCATCTCAAGACGGGCGGAAGCAGACTTTGAAAGAGGCGACTCCGTCACTTTCCGCAAGTCAGCCGCAGCACGCCGAGACCGGTGCAACTGAACCTGGCGATGTAGTTCAGCAAGTAAATGAAATACCGAAATTTGACCTGGCTGAGCAGATTATGGCCGAACAGAGAAAAATTACTGCGATAAGAAGAAAAGCCCCCGGTCAAAAATCAAAGACTCCGGACCAGAGGCCCCGGATACAATCAACCGGTTATGCTGTCAAGCCGCCGCCGGCATTGTCGGAAAAAGAGCAGATCATTGCAGAGATTGTTGCAAGGGATATTGAAAAGTTGTATCGGGGTGATAGTTCGAGTCTCCGGAACTGGTAATTAGTGATTTACCGGTTATCTGTTTATCTTCTTGAAATACGGCTTTGTTCAGAGGTGTTAATGGGCTATACGACCGGAAGTGAGGCATTGTTGGCAGTGCAGGATTTGTAAAAGAGGCTTCAATTGGTTGCAATCCGAGGATGATTTTGATATTATCGCGGGGTTGGAGGGCTTGGTTGTGTGGCCAGGCTTTTTCATAAGGGAAATATCG
>Ga0307378_10001508_pt1 | contig 37766 bp, 24 predicted proteins | sample UN1MG_FD_202238 | JGI IMG/M metagenome (GOLD analysis project Ga0307378, IMG submission 202238) | Soil microbial communities from Risofladan, Vaasa, Finland - UN-1 | ecosystem: Environmental > Terrestrial > Soil > Coastal area > Acid sulfate soil | place: Finland: Risofladan, Vaasa | collected...
GCTTGGTTCTCTAACCTCGACCCACCCTGCACGTTGTCGACGCACCATCCACGTTGTGCCTACGTAGCCGCGTCTCCCTCAGAGCGAGGCTCCAGATCGAAGCTCACAAGAACCATCAGATCACCGGAGACCATGTCCTCCAGGCGCGAGCCGGCGTGGAGGGCCTGGTTGATCGCGTCGAGCTCCGGCGAGCGGCCTGCCACGGCAAGCATCGCGTCCCGACCCACTCCCCGTGAAGTGATCTCATCATGGGCGAAGAGCATCGCGATCTTGAACACCGGCTCCGCCGACAGACGGCTCCTCCGCTCCTCGTGTGTCTCGGAGTTCACCAGGACGAAACGATCCGTGAAGGAGACCTTGGCCCGTTGGAGAACGGTCCGTCCATAGGCCACGGGAACCAGGGCGACGAGCATCTCGGCCTGGCGACGGTCGATATTCCGTCCAACAAGGACATCGGTGATCTCATCGGTCTCCAACGACGGATGCTCGCGGAACGTCTGGATGGTGAGGAGCACCTTGTCGCGGAGCGTGGGGAGCCCCGGCGCAGGCTCGGCGCGGAAATCGTACTCGCCAAAAGCCCGCAGGCCGGTGCTCGCGGGAAACGCACGCGGCTGACCGTTGGGCACCACCAGCACGAACTGCCAGAGCATCATCGGCCCCTCAACTTCCGGAAGCTCCAACAAGACGATTTGATCGCGCCCCGGATCCCAGTTTCGGTTGTCGACGAAGCAGTCGGCCATGCAGTTCCAGCCATTGATCGAACAGAACAGCTTGAGCCAGTGCACCGTGTCGAGCGGGAAGTGCTCTCGGAAGACGTCGCGCACCGCGTGCCACATGCCCCGGTCGAGAAACGCTTCGGGTATTTCCTGCTCCCGCAGGCTCAGCACCTGGTACTGCGACGAGTAGACCGTGCAACCCGGCAGGCCCCATTCGTCGTCCGGCGAGGAGACGTCGCAGTCCTGGTAGAGGTCCCGTCCGTATAACCCCAATAGGACCGACGGCGGCACGCGGTGTAGCCAAGTGGTGGCAGCCCGCGTCAACGCCTCCTTGCGAGAGCTACCGAGCCCGGTGGCCACGTCGCCGATCTCCCACGCCCGCGACTCCGCCGGAGAGAGGCGAATCCAGAGGACCGCCGAGAACCGGCCTCCCACCTGCTTGATCTCCGGCACTTCCACGCGCGCCGCGAGGTCCTCAACTCCCAAGTAGACCAGGTTGCCCTCGACGCGGGCCGGCAGCCCGTCGTGCGCCCAGTGCGTTCGCAGGCCCTCCAGGACCTGTCGCTCCGGCGAGGGACGGGACAGCCACTCTCTGATCCTGCGTAGAAACATGGCCATTCCCCCCGTCCAAGGACTCGAGCTGGTCGCAAGACTGCTTTGCGCTCGCCGTGGCGCTGATCATAACACTCCCGCGCCCACGATTCAGCCGCCTCGAACGGCTTTCTTGCCCGCGCGCAGGGACTTCTTGGCTCCGAGACATCCATCCATCCATCCTTGGGGGGCGATGCGATCTTGCGCACCCGACCCCATCCTTCCGCTCCATTGACCGACGCCGGGCTACCCGGCCGCCGCCTCGATCTCCGCCCGCACCTTTCGATCTGGCTCAACGGCCAGCCGATCGCGGAGGGCCCCTGCGGCCCGAGGGGCCGTCGAGCGTCCCAGGGCCCACGCGCAAGCGGCACGCACCACGGGCTCCTCGTCGTTCAGCCCTTCGACCAGCGTCGGGATTGCCGACTCGTCGGGCCGATTGCCGATCGCGATCGCCGCGTTTCGCAGGAGCCCTCGCCGGCGGGCTCGCCATAGGGGCGTGTGGCGGAACCGGCGCCGGAATTCGGCGTCATCCAGCCGGAGAAGCTCGGCCAGCTCGACCGGGTTCATGGCATCCGCGGGACAGAAGGCCACTTCGCCCGGGACCGGAGTGCGACGATTCCAGGGACAGACTTCCTGGCAGACGTCGCAGCCGAACAGCCGATCCCCTTGCGAATCGCGCAACTCGGGCGGCACGGGCCCCCGCAGCTCGATCGTCAGGTAGCTCGTGCATTTTCGGGCATCCAGCTTGTAGGCGTCGATCAGGGCCCCGGTGGGGCAGGCGTCGAGGCACGCCCGACACGAGCCGCAACGGCCCGCGCGGTGTGGCTCGTCGTAGTCCAACGGTTCGCTGGTCAACAGGGCGGCCAAGAACAGCCAACTGCCGAACTCTTGGCTTACCAGCAGCGTGTTCTTGCCGATCCAGCCCAGCCCGGCCAGCTCGGCGAACTCGCGCTCAAGCAGCGGCGCCGTGTCGACCACGCCCCTCACGCGGGCGTATGGCGTCAGTTGACGATGGAACTCAGCCAGGCGACGCAGTCGCGAGTGGATCACGTCGTGGTAGTCGCTGCCCCAAGCATAACGGGAAATTCTCCCCTGCCCGGGGGATGTCGGAGTCGGCTCGACCGTTCGGTAGTTGGTGCCCAGCATCAGGAGGCTTTGGACGCCGTCGAGCACGTGGCGCGGATGCTCGTACGCCTCGGCCCGATCGACCAGATAGCCCATCTCGCCGGCGCAGCCCGCCGCAAGCCACTCAAGAAAGCGGTCCATTCGCGGCGGCCGCACCGCCGGACAGGCCCCCGCCAGGTCAAAGCCCAAACGGTGAGCTTCCTCCTTCAGGGCGGCCGTCAGAGACTTCGTGCCCATCGGCGGAGGCTTTCGTTCTCGAATCGGGCGGTCTACAATCGAAGAGATGGTCGCCGACTATTGTATCGGGTGAGGCCGGCGGGCGTGGCTCACACGGCGGCCGATTCGAGTTGCCTCGATCGGCCTCGGAGATCCGTGCTCCAGCCGGCGTCTTGGCCAGAAAGCCGGAGTATCAGAGTATGCGAGCCCTTGTCGGATTGTCCCTCGGCATCGTCCTTCTCCTGTTCGTCGCGCCGGGTTGCGGCCCCCGCCTGTCTGAGGAGGAGTTGGGCACCGTGGTCTATGACGTCCAGCAGATACCAGGGGCGGACCAGCCGTTTCTCATCCCCGATGGCCCGCCTGAATCCGCATCCGACCCCGAAAGCCAACCAGAGGACGACGGGTAGTCCCCTCAGCACGACAGCCAAGTCCAGCGACGCCCACCACCCCCTTACCAAGCTGGGCAGTACCCATCTCTCGCGTGCCATCGTCGTTTTCCGACGGGTTTGTCTCTTGTATCGCTCCGGTGGCGGATTAGCCTGGAAATTAGGGCACTCTCAACAGGCTTCTTCGATTCAGGTGGCTGCCATGATGAACGAACTGGGATCTTGCGTGGCGCGGTGCGCTCTGACATTGGTTGTCGGGCTGTCTCTCGCGACGGCCGCCTCCGGGCAAACGGCTTGGGGCTATGGTGGGGCCCACTATCCCTACTCGTACTATTTGCCGCCGATTCCCCTCCGGGCGAACCAGCCAATACCCTACTATGCGGCCCACCCGCCGGTCTACTACAGTCACGTCGTGCCGCGCCCGTACGGCTACAGCCCCTATGCCTACGTCCCGGGAATCGTGACGCCGGAGTTCGTGCTTCGGGGACCCTGGCGCCAACCCGGCCATCTTCGCGGGCAGGATTTCGGCCGCAAATGGCATGGCCCCCTCCCGGAAGTGGATCGAGAGGAAGCCAAGAAGCCCGATCGGCAGGCCGTGTCCGAGGCCCCGTCGCCAGGTCCGGTTATCATCCAGAACCAATATGTCTCAGGGGACTCGGCCACCACTCCTAAGAGGCATACCGCCACCAGCGCCCCGCTGAGGATCACGAATCCCTATTGTGTGGGATCGCAGGTCAACGGAAGTGGGGTCCTGGAGACGACGGGTGACGATCCCCAAGATGCACGGCAGATCGTCTTCCCCGTGGCGGCTGCCGGCGCCCCACGATAGCCGCTTTTCCGGCCAAATCGCTCTGGACACGGCCCGCAAAAACGCTACTCTACCGATCCCCCGAAATGCGGAACCGGTCTGGGATGTGATCCTTCCGGGGCGATCTCACGGCTCATCTGGCGATCATGCTAACCTAGAGGGGGGACGCACTGCACAAGACGCGGGGTGGGGCATCCTCGCGACGAGTTCTCGACAGGGTGGAAAGGAGTCTCCCTGATGACACGGCTAGTTGCCTCGCTGGCTGCCGCGGCGGTGTTGCTCACCGGGTGCTCGGGGTCGGGCGCGAGGAGCGTGCTCGATCCGTTCAGTCGCACGAGGGTCGAGCCGCCACGGACCGGGTGCATCATGGGCCAACCGGCCGATCCCTACTACTCCGGCACGCGGCAGGCCGCCCTGCCCAACCCACCGGCAACGCGGTCCGGCGCTTGGACACCATCCTCCGGGACAACGCCTGCATCCACGACTACCCCTCGGCCCACCACAACCCCCAAAGCGGGTTATCGCTATGCCCCTCCAGGGAGCACCGGCAACTACCGGGGTGCCTCGACGCAGAAAGAAGTCTCGCTTCTCGCAACCGGCCCCGGGGATCGCATCGCGATTCCGCTGGCTGCACGCAACGTTGCCGGCTCGTCGAGCAATGGGGGCGGGGCCACAGCAGCGTCCGACTGGGCAGTCGACCGGGTCGAGGTCCCAACGAGCCCGGTGGCCGCCACTTCCAGCGCCGTGGCGACCACCGACGCGCTGGGACCACGGCCCGATCGGGCTTCCCGGCAACCGGCGGCCAAGGCACCCAGCGAAGTGTTGGCCAGCCGGGAGCGGATCGTGCGGACCGTTCAGCCGCGGCCCACTCCGTCCGCCGGCGCGTCGCTCGGATCGGACTCAGGCGCGGTCACCTCTGTCCGAAACGAGCCGGGCCGCCTGGCCGTGCCCCAACAGACGATCGACATCATGGATCTGCCGCCGCCCGGGGCCACCAATGGCGTGCGGTCCGCTAGTCGGAGTGGCCGTGGCGCCATCTGGCTGGTGTCGGCAACCGCGGAAGTGGGCGGGGCCTCGGCCACCCCCCCCCAGAGTGGCACGCCTCGTTCCACTGACTCGGGCGACAAGCCCCGCGACTCCTTTTCGCCCCGAGCCCATTACGGCTACGATCCCGAGTACGGCTGGCTGCGTGGCCGTCTGGAGTACTCCGAGATCGACCGGCGGTGGAAGCTGAGGTATATCCCCATCGATGGGGCCACCGACGAGTTCGGCGGCAGCGTGGTGCTCTCGGATGCCTCGCGGTTGAGCGGGTACGAGCGGGGCCAGTTCGTCGAGGTCCACGGCGGTCTGGGCCGTCCACCCGAGGATGAGGATCGCGGCTACGCGCCTGAGTTCCAGATCCACGAGATCAAGCGGCTGGGGACCTGACGGCACACGCGGGCTCTGCCCCCGATTCTGAGTGGTCCGCCATGTCGCGGACCGAGGGGGCCGCTCTTCTTCTCCGACCCGGATGATTTACCAAGCCCGTGGCACAGGCTTCCCGCCTGTGAAATCGGGAACACCGGCAAGATGCCCGTGCTACGAGGCCACCCTATGAATAGTCCGCGTCTAACGGGCCGATCCGGTTGCGCCCGTGTCGTTGCGCCGTATAATTGAGGGTGGCCGCGGACCACCCGACTCGCCGGCATTCCGGGTAGCCTTGGGCAACTCCCGTTTCCCCTCAGAAGACACAGGCTGTTTCCGGACGAACTACGGAACCTCTCAACGGACGAAGAACCGAACGGTGGACGTCACCTCGACCAACCTCACGACACGCATCCGATCGCTTCTGCCGGTAACTCCTCGGGGACGGCTGGCACGCTGGTCGCTGCTGGTGCCGAAGATCGCCTCGCTGGAGCCCGAGCTGAAGGAGCTGACCGACTACGAGCTCCGCAAGCGGAGCCTCTCGCTGCGGTATCGGGCCCGGAGCGGGGAGCCGCTGGCTCGGCTTCTACCCGAGGCGTTTGCCCTCGTCCGAGAAGCGGGCCGGCGCACGCTCAACATGCGGCACTTCGACGTCCAGATCCTGGGCGGCATCGCCATGTTCAACCGGTCGATCGTGGAGATGCAGACCGGGGAGGGCAAGACGCTCACCGCCACGCTGCCGATGTATCTGTACGCCCTGGAGGGCAAAGGGTGCTGCCTGGCCACGGTCAACGATTACCTGGCCAAGCGCGACGCCGAGTGGATGAGCCCGATCTACAAGGCGTTGGGGGTGAGTGCGGGCGTCATCCAGACCGACATGCAGCGGCCCCAGCGCCGCAAGTCGTATGCCAGCGACGTCACCTACGGCACGGCCAAGGAGTTCGGCTTCGACTTCCTCCGCGACCGTCTCCTGCTGCGGCGGATCCGCGAGGGGCAACACGACCTATTGGGCGCGATGCTCGGCCAGACCAAAGGCGAGGGGCACGAGAAACCGGTCCAGCGCGAGCCCTTCTTCGCGCTGGTGGACGAGGCCGACAGCATCCTCATCGACGAGGCCCGCACGCCGCTGATCATCAGCGCGCTTCCGACCGAGGAGCAGAAGCTCGCCGTCGAGTGCTACAAGTGGAGTGCCGAGATCACCGACGAGTTCGAGGAGGACGTCGACTACGAGTACGATCACGAAAAGAAGAGCGTCGAGTTGACTCGCGAGGGCCGGCAGAAAGCCCGTATGTTGCCCAAGCCCGAGGCCATGGACACCGTGGGCATGTTCGATATCTACCAGTACGTGGAGCGAGCCATCAAGGTCGAGAGGGAGTTCCAGCTCGACCGGCAATTCGTGGTCCTCGACGGGGAGGTCGTGATCGTCGACGAGTTTACCGGGCGGATCTCCGAAGGACGCAAATGGCGCGACGGGATCCACCAGGCCGTGGAGGCGAAGGAAGACGTCGAGGTGACCGTGGAGACGGGCCAGGCCGCGCGGATCACCGTCCAGGACTTCTTCCTCCGCTTCGAGAACCTGGCGGGCATGACCGGCACCGCGCGAGCCTCCGCCCGCGAGCTCCGCAAAATCTACAAGTGCCACGTGGTCCTCGTCCCCACGAACCGACGGATGATTCGCCAGCGCCTGCCCGACATCGTCTTCGGCACGGAGGACGCGAAATGGGCGGCCGTGGCGGAGGAAGTGTGCCGATTGCACGCGGAAGGCCGGCCCGTCCTGATCGGGACCCGATCGATCGACAAGTCGGAGCATCTCTCGAAGCTGTTGAACGAGCGAGGAATCGACCACCAGGTGCTCAACGCCCATCACGTCGAGGAGGAGGCCGAGATCGTGGCCAGGGCCGGGTTCCCTCTCAAGGTGACCGTCTCGACCAACATGGCCGGACGCGGGACCGACATCAAGCTGGCCGAGGGGATCGCCGAGCTGGGGGGATTGCACGTCATCTGCACCGAGATGCACGACTCCGCCCGCATCGATTGGCAGCTTCGAGGCCGCTGCGGGCGCCAAGGCGACCCCGGCACGCACCGGCAATACCTGTCCCTGGAAGACGAGCTGTTGTTCACCGGCCTGGGCCCCAAGAAGTCGGAGAAGTACGAGGAATTGGGCAAGGAAGAGAACGGCTCCTTCGATCATTACCATCGCGTGTTCCAGCGCGCCCAAAAGAAGGTCGAGCGCCGCCACTTCCGCGACCGCAAGGCCCTGATGTACTTCGAGAAGCAGCGCAAGAAGATGCAGCGCCAGATGGGCCAGGACCCCTATCTCGACACGCCGAGCTGACGAGGCGCTACCGACCGGGCATGTCGACGCCGCGCTTGGCAGCCCCTTGGTTTCCTGCCCGACCGCCTACTTTGACCGATATCGTGCGAGGAGATATCGAGCGAGGAAGCTCCTGGATCGATTGCGTCACCCATGGCCGTCACGGCCACGGCGAGTGCTGGATGGCCGTGTATTCGACGCCCAAGAACCCGGAAGCCCACGCACGAGACATCCGAAGGACCGTCGACCGGTGCCCCGGTGAGCAACGGGAGAACCGAAATGCCTGAGTACCAGTTTTCCGTGATCGTGCCTTCGTCCACGATGACGCACGAGCGGATCTTGGATGCCACCGACGCGCTCGGCGATGCCGGATGCACCGACGCATCGATTCGAGGGCATGCCAACGGGATGGAGCTCCTTTTCCAACGAGCTGCCGAGTCATTTCGGGCCGCCATCTCCTCTGCGATCTCCGACGTCGAGCGAGCCGGATTCCGTGTCTCCAAGGTCGAGATGGAGCGCGAATCCATACCGGCGTAGCCGCAAGAGGAACTCGCTACTACCGCCGCGACGGGGCCCGGGGCTTGAGAATCGCCAACGCAATCACGATCGGCAGCGCGATCAGGAACCATCTCGGCCTAATGGCAAGCACGAGGACCAGCGCCGGCACGGTGGCCAGAAGCCAAGGGGGCAGACGCTTGACTTCGTTGTAGGCCAGCCACAACACGGCCATGAACGGCCCCAAGCGCGAGCAGGCCGCCTTGAGCGGCTCGTACCAGCCCACCTCAAGCGGCCGGATCCAGAGCGCAGCGGCTCCCAGAAGCAAGACGACGGCGATGACTGCAATGGCGTGACGACGCACGGGCGGCGGCTTTCTCCTTCGATCAAATCCGGTCGAGCACGTCGACCCAGCGGACCAGTTCCGACAACTCCTCGGCGCTCAAGTAGCGGGCCTCGTCACCCAGCGGTTTGACCGTAACCGGGTACTTCATCTGGCGCAAACGGCGCACCGACGCCTCGATCCGGTCCGCATCGGGCGACTTCTTGGCCCAAGCCACGTAGTAGGCCACCGGATGCACCGGGTCGTGCCCCGGCGGCCTGCCGGCAATCGGGGCATCCACCACCGCCACCGCCCGGACCACGTCGGGGTCGGAAAACGCCACCAGATAGGCTAGCCTCCCGCCGGTCCCGTGTCCATGGAGGACGATCCGCGCCGGGTCGACCGTGTACGCGGACCTTACTTCATCCAGCAGCTTGCGGACCAAGTCACTCTCCCCGGGCTGCCAACCATCGGCTCCAGCCGGCTTGGGGGCCAGAAGGATCAGCTCGTTCCGGTCGCAGTGCGATTTCCAGCGGGCGAGAAGTCCGTCCCAATCGAACTTGCCGGGGCCCTGGAGCCAAACGATCAGCCCGTATGGCACGGCCGGGTCGTAACGCTCGGGGACGTAGGCCCAAGCGTCGTTCTCCAGTTCCGGGATATTCAGTTGGATGGAGCCGGCCTGCGGCCGGTCGGGCGGGACTGGGGCAGGCCGAACCGCCTCGGGGGGGGCCTCGCCCTGCTGTCTGCCAAGATCGCGCGCGGGCGGGAGCGTCTCGGGAGGCAACTCCTCCGGGAGCCGACCGAGGCGGATCGCGAGCTGCATCGCCTTCTGCCCGCGGCGAATCTCCACCTTGACCATGTCCCCCGGCTGCCGGTCACTGATCTGACGGCGGAGGTCGTCGGCGTCGTCGATGGGCTCGCCCTCCAGGGCCAGAAGCACGTCGCTCCGCTCCAGCCCGACCTCGGCGGCGGGGCCCTTGGGATAGACGTAGCGGACGGTCACGCCGCCGCGGTGGTCGCCGGAGTCGGTCGGCGGTCGCATCGGCAGGATGCCCAAGAACGGACGCTCGTAGGGCTCCAGCTTGGCGACCAGCTCGAGCTCGCGCTCGATTTGTTCGTCACCCCGGGAGATCACGAGGCGGACCGTGTCGCCGGCGTAGCGGCGGCCGATCGCTTCCTTGATCTGCGAAGCCCGGATGATCTTCCGGCCGTCGATCTGGAGGATGCGATCCCCCGCCTCGAGCCCGGCGTCGCGGGCGGGCGAGTTGGGGTGCCGGGCGGCGATCACCGGCTCCGTGGTGGAAGGGTTGCCCCGAGGGAGACTGATTCCGATCACGCCCGGGTGGAGATCCTCGCCCCGTTTGAGCTTAGGCAGGGTTTCCCGGACGTGCCACGCCGGGACCGCGAAGCCGATGCCCGAATCGTACCACTCGACGCCCGCGACCTCCGTGGCCGCCTGGGGCGAAAGCGGCACGAGCACGCCGAGCACGCGACCGCGGACGTCGACCAACGGACCGCCGTAGTTGTTGGGTGAGACGGCCGCGTCGGTCTGAATCGCCTTCCCCCAAACGCGATCCAACGCGCTGAGGATGCCCACCGACACGTTCGGCCGGTCCGCCTCGAACGTGCGGCCCACGGCGATCGCCCATTGGCCCACCCGCATCTCGCCCTCGGGCACGATCTGCGGCACGGCCAGCGGCTGGTCGGTCGCGATCTTCAGCAGCACGAGCATGCAGTTGTGGTCGGTGGCCACCACCTCGGCCGGCTTGTGGCTCCCGTCGGGTAGCCGGACGAGGATCGAGTCGGGCTCGTTGAGAAAGTTGAACGCGCTGGAGACGACGTAGCCTTCCGTGTCGATCACCAGTCCGGTCGTGGGCCCGGTCCCGAACAGGACCCCGCCCGCCCGCTCCCGTCCGCCCATGGTCTCGATCCGGACCACCGATGGCGCGACCCGATCGACCGCGGCCTGAAATGCCCGCTGCTCGAGGGCTTCCAGATCGTCCTCCGAGCGAGCTTGCTGAATCGCTGCGGCAACACAGACGAGCAACGCAATGGCCCCTCGTTCCCAGGCTCTGCCTGTCCCACACCCTCGTTCCCAGGCTCTGCCTGGGAACGCAACGTCTGGCCCACGCGTCATCCCGCCCTCGTTTGCTGCCATGCGAGGCGGAGCCTCGCGGTAGTGCGTTCCCAGGCAGAGCCCGGGAACGAGGAACCGAACCAGGAACCGAACGTACCCACTCACGGCGACGCTTCTCCTTCCATGCGGGCTTGCAGCACGAATTCCAACAGCTCCTGCCCGCGGAGGACGGTGAGCTTGACCTGATCTTCAAAGTCGACGTACTCCAGCTCGGCGCGGAGCGCCTTCTGGGATTGGATCAGCCGGTCGTTTGCCATGAGCACCAGGTCGTCGGGCCGGACGCCGGCCGAGGCGGCGGGCGAGCCGTCACGCACCTGGTCGACGTACGGCGGGGTGCGCTCCACGACGTCGGGAACCGGCACGATCCCCAGCATCGACAGGGCGAGCGGCCGCTCGGGCTTCTTCTCCGCTTCTTCCTCGCCCCGCGCGACGAACTTGCCGGCCCGGATCGCTTCCACGGACTGGCGTAATTGGCCGATGGGTATCGCGTAGTTGAGCCAGGTGTTGTTGCGGGCGTTGCGAAGCTCCTTGCCGAGCATCGCCAGAAGCTCGCCCCGCCGGGTCACCACGACTCCGCCGGCCGCCCCGGGGTTGTTGGTCACCGCGTCGAGCACGTAGACCGGGCCGTCGTAGGGGGTCTCGAACGCTCCGCGGCGGCCTTCGAGCCTCGTCTTCGCCGACACGACCCCGTGCTGCACGCTGGCCGGCTCGTTGCCGGTGGCCACCCCGAACAAATTGCTGAAAGCGAGCACACGGGTCCCGGTTTCCGCCTCCACGGTCTGGCTCAGGTCGAAATAGGGCAGGTCCGCCGCGTCGATCTTGAGCACGGCGACTTCCAGCCGGGGATCGGCGCCCACAAGCTCGGCCCGGAGCTTGCGGCCGTCGTCGAGCGTGACGGTGAGGTAGTCGGTGTCCAGCACGTAGCTCCAGACGGTCAGCACGTGGCCTTCCGGTGAGATCACCAGACCGCTCTGGTAGGCTTCCAGGCCGCGCAATCCGCCCGCCCCGTAGATCTTGACCACTCGGGGCTGCACGTGGTCGATCGACTCGGCCAGCGACGCGCCCGGCAACTCCTCGCCGCGGGCGCCCCCCGTCGCCACGAGCGCGACCGCCACGGCGACCCACACGGCGATGCCGCGGCGCAGGCCGAGGCGGCGAGGAGCGTTCAGGGATCGGGGATCAGGGTGCAGCACCCCCTCGTTCCCAGGCTCCGCCCGGGAACGAATGGTCTTCCTGCCCTCGTTCCCAGGCTCCGCCCGGGAACGAATGGTTTGGCAGGCTCTGCCTGCGGTCGGCATGCTCCAAAAGGACTCACTTCGCATGTGCTGGCTCGGGCGAGGCAGAGCCTCGCGTTAGTGCGTTCCCAGGCAGAGCCTGGGAACGAGGGGATGGTTGTTTCGTCTCCTCCTCACTCACCGGTCAATCTCCCGGACCACTCCAGCATCTGCGTCTGGAGATCCATCGGATAGGAGATCTTCACGTCCCGGATCTTCCCGGCGCCGTCTCGGGCGGGCGTGAGCTTGGGCATCACGAACCCGGTGTAGGAGGGGCGGTCCAGCTTCTCGTAGCGGGCCACGACTTCGTCGCGGAGCTTCGGATCGAACTTGACGCCGTACCGCTCGACGAGCTCCTTGGCGGCCTTGCGATCGCCCTCCGACTTGGCCCGCTGCACTTCCGCCAGGAGCCGGCCCACGCCCTGCTTCCACGCTGCCACGTCGACGACCACGTAGTACGTCTTCCCGTCTTCACGCTCCACGTCGATCGCGTCGGTGTTCTCCATCAGCCAGCGTACGATCAACTGGCGATTTCGCATATGGTCCTCCTCCAACTGGTTGCCGTGGCGAACGCGGCGAAGCTGCACCATCGCGCCCCGGGTGTACGCCTCATACGTCGCACGCTCCAGCTCCGAGAGGTCCGCCTCGGCGACGAGCCCCAGCTCGGCGAGCTTCGGATCGCCGATGAACCAGAGGGCCACGAGGTCGGCCCGCGCCTCTTCCAGCGCCGAGTAGTACTCCTTGATGACGTCCGCCGGGTCGTCTTCGAGCCGGGGCGAAACCAGCCCGGACCCGTGCCCGATGACCTCGTGCATGTTCACTTCCAGATCCAGGGCGAGCGTCTTCCACTTGGTCGCCCGCTCGAATTCCGCGTCGTCGAAGCAGAACTCGCGCCGCGCCGCCGCGGGCTGCGACTTGTCGTAGGCTTCGATCACGTTGCTCAGCGACACCGATTTGCTGCCGTACTTCTCGCGCACGTCGCGCGCGTTGGGGAGGTTGATCCCGATCGGCGTCACCGGCCCGGAATCGCCGGTCTCGATCACCGCCTGGATCGCCTTGGCCGTGACGCCCTTGACTTCCGGTTTGCGATACTCGGGCGCGTAGGGCATGTGATCTTCGAACCACTGAGCGTCTTCCGCGATCTTGCGGATCATCTCCATCTTCTTCGGATCGTCGAAGTAGACGACCCCTTCCCAGGCGCCCTTCTGCCCGCGGGCGTCCGCGTAGACCTCGATGAACCCGTTCATCGTGTCCACCGGAGAGTCGTCGTCGGCGACCCAGGCAATGTTGTACGCGCGGAAATCGAGCGGATTCCCGGTGCGGTAGTAGTGGGCCAGGAGTCCCAGGGCGCGGGCCATCTTGGGGGTGGCATAGGGGACGGCCGCTTCCAGGTGAGCGACGACGGCGTTGAGCTGGTCGGCGTACATCCCCGGCGGGACGACCTGGTCGAAGCCGGCGCGCCAGATGACCTCCTCCAACGTCCCGTCGGGCCGCTTGGCCAGCTTCGAGTTCAAGGGATTCCTTTCCTGGAACCCCTCCAGGTCTTTCATCGACACGCCCTCGTAGAAGTTGTTGGCGCTTGCCTGGAGGATGTCCTGCCCTTCGCCGGGCGTCTTGTTCGTCACCTGGGCGTCGACCTGAGGATCGGTAAGGATCGGTTTCATCCGGCCGAGCAGGTCCCGCGTGCTCTCCCCCTCACGCTTGGGAAGCGCGGCGCCGCTGGCTTCGGCCTTTCTCACCGCCTCGGCGAAGTCCCCAAAGGAGCATTTCAACACGTTCTTGCGGCCGGTGATCGGATTGTGAGGGCCGTTGTTGATCCAGAAGAGCTTGGCGTAGCGGCGGACCTCGGCGAGGGTCTCGGCGTGGATGCCCTCGTCGTGCGTCAACACCTCCTCGATCAGGTCGCGGATCTCGAGCGAGTGCCTATACTTCTGGTCGATGAAGACGTCGCGGCCGGCGATCGCGGCTTGGGAGAGGTGATAGATCAAGATCCTCTCGCCGAGCGGGAGCTGCTCGAAGCCATCGACGTAGAGCTGCACGACGGCGACGTCGTCGACCCGCTCCAGCAGGTACTTGCGCTCCCCGGCGCTTTCCGCAGCGTCCGCTTGTCCCATACCCGCGTTGGCCGCGTGAATCGCCGGGCAAGGCGCGACGATCGAGAACAGCACGACTCCCGCGAGCAACGAAGCCGCAATCCTCCTCCGAGTCATCATTCGTCGTACTCCCTTTTCACAGACGGTCTTTCCTACCGGATCATGTCGATCGGCTGCCGACGTGTTATCGCCGCCACTCAAGGTGCCATTCTATTCCAACTCGAAACGCTCGATCGCAAAAGTCGCATACGCCTCGTCGCCGTGCCGAACCTCCATTCGCCCGGGCACTTGGCGGCCGTCGACCTGACGGTAGTCGTGGAAGTAGACTTCGCACGGGTCGAGGTGCTCTTCGGGGAACATCTCCATCGCCAGCAAATGGCCCTCCGCCGGATCGAAGAGGAAACGGCACTCCGCGCCGCCGTGAATCCCCACGAGCACGTCGACCAGCCCTTCGTGCCCCGCCAGCGGTACGGTCCCCAGGTAGTAGACCTGGCCGAAGTCGCCGGGTCCCTCCACGGCCAGCCGACGCCAGAGATAGAGCGCGGGGAGCAAGCCGCCGCTTCCGGGCGGGGCAGGGGACGAGCCGATCTCGTCGGTCGCCGTCCAACGGTGCTCGACGCGCGGCAGCTTGAGCGACGCGTCGGCATCGGTCAGCCGGAAGCGAAACTCGCCGCCGCCGGGCAGAGGACCGGCGATCGTCCAGCTCCCTTTCCGGGCGCCGAAATCACCCAGCGCTTTCCACTCGCTCCACACCCGGTCGCGGCTCCGCTCGTTGAAGTAGTAGTTGGCGTATCCCCGCCGGGCCTCGTAGTGGTTTTTGACGATCTCCGGCACCGGCTCCTTCTGGGTGGGCGTGGGTACCGGGAGCGGCCGGCCCGGTCGAGGAATCGGGGGCGGACCGGGGCGACGCATCGGGATCGGCAACTCCATCCGTTTCGGCTCGCCGGGGTCCGGCGTTTCGTCGGGCTCTCGCCGTTTCGATCGAGGCTTTTCCGACTCGGGATCATCACCCTCGGGATCATCGCCGGGCTCGGGAATCGGCATCGGGTGCATCACCCGGCGACCGCTCGTCTTCTCCAGCAGCTCGGCCTCGGAGTGGACGCCGGCCAGTCGAACCAGGACGTCACGTCGCTCGGCCCCGCGCCGAAAGCTCAGCGGCACCCGCCATCCCTTGGGAAAGATGCCCAGCACGTTCTTGAACCCGTTCGGGGTGGAGACCGGACGCCCGCCAAAGCGAACAATCTCATCGTCGTAGCGGAGCCCGCGGCGGTAGGCATCGCCGTCCTCCAGGACGTTGCTCACGACGACGCGGCCGTCTTCGTCCAGGGCGACGGTGGCCCCGAGCGTGGCGTGGTCGACGATCCGTCCGCTCTTCAGGTGCCCGAGAAAGTTCTTGATCTGGTTGATCGAAACGGCGTAGGCGACGCCCACGTTGACGCGTCCCCGCTTGTCGAACGAGGCGCGGCCGTTGATGCCGATCAGCCGGCCCCGGGCGTCGAACAGCGGCCCGCCGGAGTTGCCCGGGTTGATCGAGGCGTCGGTCTGGAGGCAGTCGGTGTATTCCAAAAGCGTCCCGGAGGGATACTGATACCGATGTACGCCGGAAACGATCCCGTACGTGACCGTCGGCTGGAAATCGGTGGCCAGGAGGAACGGGTTCCCCACGGCGAAGACCCAGTCGCCCGGCCGGACCGCGTCGCTGTCGCCCATCTCGGCATGGGGGAAGTCGTCGCGGCCGAAGAGCTTGATGAGAGCGACGTCGCCGGTCGGATCGACGCCGACGATCACGGCGTCGTAGAGCTTTCCGTCGGGCATGCCGCACTTCATCGCATGGCCGCAGGGCTTCACGACGTGGAAGTTGGTCAGCGCGTATCCCTCCGCCGAGATGACCACACCCGACCCGCCGCCGGTCCCGCTTGCGGCGAAGATGGCCAGCGCCGGGTCCTTGGCCCTCTCGATCACGGCGATCCGCTCCGCCTCGGCGTCGAGCACGGCCTGCGAAGGCGTGTCAGGCACGCTTTCCGCCGCTTCCCCCGCGGACGCTCCCGCAGCGCGCGACGAAACGGGTTCGCCGCACCACGTTTCGGCGGCGGCGCAACAGAGGATCGCGGCGGCGAGGGCCAGTGCTCGGGTCATTTGACGATCCTCGCGTTGCAGAGATCGAGGTGATCGGCCACGTCGAGGTCGGCCCCGTAATCGACGAGGATGGCGAGCCGCCGGACGCCGGACAGATCGAGATCGACCGGCAAGGGCGGGTCGGTCCCCGTCACGGTCGTCTCCAGCAGCACGCGATCGTCGCCGCGGATGACCAGGCGCACGTTGCCCTGCGGACGCACGCGATCGTCGATGCCCACCACGGCCTTGAATCGGCGGAACCGGCCGGGCAAGCGGTACACCAGGCTGGTCCGGCTGTGCAGCGCCAGGCCCTTCTCGTACTGCGTTCCATCCAGCTCGAGCGGGCCGGGGTCGAGCCCGCGATCCTCGCGCGGCCCGAAGAACCGAGCCAGCGCCGGTAGCTTCCTCGTCGAGCCGAAATAGGGCGTCCACACGAGCGACTCCGGCTCCAGGTCGCTGAGATAGACGATCTTGCCCTGGGAGAAATCGATCCGGACGACCTCGGCGGCTGCGCGCGAGGTCTCCAAGCCCAGCGGCGTGGTCCAACGGAAGTCGTCGCCTTCGAGCCGAATGGACTTGACGGCCCAACGAGAGCCGTCGGCGTCGGTCAGCCAGCAGGCCGGATCGGGCAGACTGCGGCCCGCCGACCGGTAGTAGACCAGCCCGTAGACTTTCGACCGCTTGACCGCCAAGAGGTCGCCTTCGAGATCGAACTCGACGACCTTGTCGGACACGTCGCCCAACGTACCCCGGTGATAGTCGATCGAGTCGCCTTTGCGCACGACGAGCAGGTCCGCGTCGAGCTCCGACTCGAGGATCCGCGCCCACTCGGCGGCGATCGCCCCGGTGGGCGGCTGGAGCCGGACCGCGGCGACGTCGCGGGCCGAGACCTCGGTCACCTCGCCGCTGGGCCGTGTGATCCCGGCCCGCCCTTCGCGCACCGTGTACTCGGCGCCGGCAAGCCGCGAGCCGTCGATCAGCTCGGCCCAAACGCCGGGCGGCACGTCCGACGGGCCGGCGTCCCGGCGGGAGATGCCGGCGATTTCCTTCGTGTCCAACGATACCGGGCCTTCCGCCGTCCGGACCGTCATCCGATCCACGCCCAATTCGACGATCGGGCCGACCCGCTGATCGCCCCCGAGAAGATGGACCTCGAAATCCGGCGGGGCGGCGTTCAGCACGCCTATCAGCAAGAGACTCCACATACGCTTCAACCAGTTATTTAGTATCAGCCGAAGAATGACTCCCGCGTTCTTCCCCGGCCTTGTGCCGGGGGGGACGGGCTGAGAAATCGGGAAGCTATTCTCCAGTCGGTCCTTTGTCTACGGGCTACCTTCGTTGGCGAGCTTGCGAAAATACTGTTCGATCACGTCGCGATAGTGCGAGGGGAACTCGCGGCCGATCTGCTGCAAGGCCTCCTCGCGCTGTTTCGGCGGCAGGTCGCCCCAGCCGCTCCCCGTGCCGATCTCCCGCTTGGTCACTTCCCCGCGCCCCTTGCCACCCATGGGGCGGCTCTCCTCCGCGGGGCTTGCGGGCTGAAGGTTGCCGCTGCTGCTGGCGGCGGCTTGCTGTTGCTGCGCTTCGAGCTTCTCGATCAGCTTGTCGAGCGACTCGATCACGCCGTCCTCGACCTTGCGGACCTTGGGCCCGGCCCGGCCCAGGTCGAGCCGGCGCCGCACGTCGTCCATGCGCCGGGCGATGTGGTCCAACGAGTCCGGCTTGAGGCCCTTCAGGTCGGCCTGCATCAGCCGGGCGACGGCCGCGTAGCGTCGCGGGCTCTGGTCGACGCCGGCCAGCAGTCGCTCCAACGCCTTCATGCCGGCCTCCTGGTCCAGCAGCCGATGGTAGACCACGGCCTGATAGAACAAGAGCGTGGCCGGGTCGACCACGTCTTCCGGCTCAAGGCCCGCGAGTTGCTCGCGCGACTCGTCGAACATCGCCCCTTGGGCAAGCCACCGGCCGTACCACAGACGGAGGTTGTTGGCCACCAGGGTCGCACGTTTTGGATCGGCCAGCCACGCTTGGCTCGGAAGGGTGCCGCCCGTCGCGGGCTTCGAGCAGAGGTCGACTAGCTTGCGGGCATCCTCGTCGACCAGGGGGATGGACCGCACCAGCCGAGCCAGAAGCTCCGTGCCATCCGACGGGAGCGAATCGGCGGGCCAGTGCTCGGCGGCCTTGGCTCGGGTCGCCTCGTCGACGCCCCGCTCGTCCAGCCACGCGAGGACCCGGGCGCGCACTTCCGCCGGGTCGCACGGCCGCCAGGGGGCGGTCTCCGACTTCTCGCTGAGCCTTTGCGCACAAGCAGCGGCCACGCCCATGCCCACAAAGACGGCGACGAGAGATGCGACAAGAGGCATGCGGGATGCAGGGTAACGGCGCCATTCGCGCTCATCTCTCATCCCGCGTCCCTCGTCCTTCATCCTCTTCCGCGGCCGCTTGCTCATCGGTTCTTCCCCATCTCCAAATCTCGCGTGATCTGGTGAATCCGCGCTTGTCGCTCGGCCAGGCGGTCCAGGGCTTCGAGCAGGTCCGGGCTCTCGGCCTGCTCGCCTTCCACCAGCTTCGAGTATCGCTCGGTGCGGCGGTTCACGCGCATCTGCATCGCTCGAATCATCTTAATCTCGGCCAACAAATCGACCAATGGCTGATCCTGCGGCGGGCCGGGCGGCATGGGCTGCGATTTCCGCTCGTCGGCTTCCTGCTGCGCCTGCCTGACGGCTTCGATCATCTCCTCCAAAGCGGCGATGATCTCCTCCTCGATCGACTGGGTGAGCGGGCCGACCTCCGCCCGGTCCAGGCGTCGGACGACCTGCCCCATGTCGTCCCGGACCTGGTCGAGCGCCTCGGGAAGCGCCACGGCCGTGCCGTCGTCGCGCAGCAGGGTCAGCGCCTTGCCCGCTTCCACGACGATCTCCGCCTCCTTGCGGGCGAGCCGGCTGGCCTCGATCTCGTGGTTGTGCGTCCGCTCGGGCTCGGGGACCTTGTCCAACCGCTGCGTCCCCTCGTAGACCTCCCGCTGCATCTGGAGCATTTTCTGGAAGCGGGCTTCCAGCAGCGTGAGCGTCCGCTCCATTTCCTCCTCGCGGAGCTGGTGGAGGACTCGCTCCAAGTCGGCCATTGCCTGCTCCAGCTCCCGGATCGCCTCCTCCTGCTTCTCGACCGCCCCCTCCCGCTCGGCCTCTTTGAGCTTCTGCTCGGCCTCGCGCATCCGGCTTTCGGCCGCTTGGATGCGCCGTCGGGCCGGGTTCTGCTCTTGCTCTTCGCTCGGCCGTTGGCCTGGGCCCTGTCCTTGGCCTTCTTGCGAGTCCTGCCGCTCTCGACCCTGGGCTCGCTCGCTCGGCGAATCCTCGGGTTTGCCGCCATTCTCGGCTCCCCGCCCACTTCGCCCTTCGGCCTCCCCCTTCTCGCCTCCCTCGGCCTGCTCGTCTTTCTTGTCGCCCTCCTCACGTTCCCGGCCTTCCTGACTCTCCGTCTCCTTGGGCTTGGGCTGTTCCTCCTGGGCTGAGTCGCGATCCGCGTCCTTGGGAGGGCCACCGGCCGGTTCTTCGTCCCGTTGGATGTCTTCGGCCAGAACGCCCGTCTTGTCGGCCAGCTTCTGTTGCTGGTCGGCCAGCGCCCCAGGGCGGCCGGTTCCGGCGGTTCGCCCCTGGACGTCCTTCTGCTGCTTGATGATCTGATTGAGGCGTTTCAGGTATTCCCGGATGCGTGCCTTTTCGGATTCGACCCGCATGGACCGATTCTCGCTCAGGAGCAGTTCCAGAAGGGCCTCGAGGTCTTGCCGAAGGTTGTCCTGGTTCTCGATCGCCCGGGAGAGCCGGTCCTTCTCGAGCAGCTCGACGAGCGACTCGAACTGCACGCCGATCAGCCGCTGTTCGCTCTCCCGGACCGTCTTTTGCAGCAGCGCGGCCCGGCGCGGATCGGCCAGCTCGCTGAGCTCGGCCATACGGAGGAGCAGGTCTTGAAGGTGCTGGAAGTTGTCGGCGACCTGTTGCTGCTCGATGCTGAGCTTGTCGGCCGGACGGACCTCATTCGCCTTGTCGCTCGCCCCCGCAGCCGCCGCGTCGACCGGGCTCGGCTTCTCCGCCTCGGCGCCGACGACGCCGCGCGAGAAGAGCGCGAGCAGCATCGCGAGGCAACAGGCGGGCGCGCGTGTGCGAAGCATGGCTAGTCCTCCAACAGCTCGCGGAGCCGTTCCTTGTGCCGCGTGCGGGTCCTGTCGCCCAGGCGCTCCTGGGCGCGGATGATCTCTCGAAGCAGCTCGACGGCCTTGTTGAAATCCTCCAGCTCCAGCATGCGATCGAGCACCGCCTGCATCGCGTCCAGGACGGCCTCGACCTGGGCGAGGGCCAAGTCCCGGTCTCGCTCGCCCGCCCGGTCGTCGGCCAGGGTCGCTTCGAGCCGGTCGAGGCGGCGCTCCAGCTCGGGGAACATGTCGTCGGCGATCCGCTCCAGCGGCTCGGCAATCCCCTGCTGAAGCCGGGCATTCAACTCCGCCGTGTCGATGCGGTTGTTGATCAGCTCGTCCCGGATGCCCAAGAACGCCTCCGCGACACCCAGCGTTTCGTGGGCGTTCTTGCGGCTGTTCTGCGTCGCCCGCTGCACCCGCAACGTACGCCGAGCAAGCACCCGTTGCGGAGACGGATCGTCCTGCCCGTCCGGCTCGCGGTCCTCATCCGCCGGCTCGCCGCCGGTCTCTTTCGCCTCGTCGCTCGCCTCCTCGGGGGTGCCTTCGGGAGCGGCAGGATCGAACTGCATACGACGGAGCGAGTCCCCGGTCTCGGTCACTTCCTGGATGATCCGCTCGAATCGTTGCCGGAGCATCAGCTCCCGGGCTTGGAGCATCGTGCGCAACTGCTCGGGCGTGACCACGTCCAACAGCCACCGCTGGCTCGTGCCCACGTTCGGCTCCCCGGCCAGGTCGCACCGATCCGCCGCCTTGACGCACGCCAGGAGCTTCTGGCCGGCCCTAAGCTGAATGGGGCCGACCTCCAGGGCATGGTCGAGCGGGAAGTCGGTGACGTTCCCCGCGGGCGACTCGATCGCTTGCACGACCGGCTCTCCCTGGTCGATCGTGTAATCGAACCACACGCGCGAAATCCCGTAATCGTCGTTGATCCGGCCGATCGCCGGGAGCCGGGCCTGGGGAGTAATCGCCGAGCCGATCCCGCGCAGCTCGACCGAAAGCTGCGGCGGCGCGTCGGCGACCGCGGCCAGGGCGAGCCGCACGGGCTGGCGGCTCTTGATGCCGTCGTGGTCGAAAAGCCTGAACAGGAGTGACTTGTCCTCGGTGAACTGTGGAAGGCGGAATGCGAAGGTGCGGAAGGGGGCGCCGGCCCGCGGCTCCGCTTCCTCAGCCGACGTCACGGCCGCGTCGAACTCTTCGACCTGCGCCGGGGCCTCGTCGCCTTTCTCGATCGTCGCGATCCGCTCCCCGTCGTCGATCTCGACCTGGACCAGATCCTTGTTGGCCTTCGCCCGCACGGTGATCCGCGTCCCCATGGGGATCTGCATCACGCCCGCGACGGGCAGCGTTCGCGGGGGGCGATCCGTGTAGTCGGGGTATTCGCACTCAATGGCCATCTCCACGATCGCAGGGCTGGGGACCACTTCGATTCGCAGGTCGCGGACCGCGTCGTCGCCGCCGACCAGGTCGAATCGGATCGGCGTCAGGACGCCGCGGAACGTGTAGGCGTACTCCTGGTACCGGTCCTTGGCCGGATCGACCGTGCCTTCCCGGCTCATCGCGCCGCGGAGCCGGGCGCCCCCCTCGGTGCGATAGCGAACCTCGACCACCTTGGGCACCAGGGGCTTGCTCAAGTCGGCCTTGGCGATCACCTCCAGATCATCGCCCCGGGCGACCTTGGCCACGCCGCCCTCGAACCCCTCGACGATCAGCCGCGTGTTGCGAGGCCAGAGCTGATCCTCGAGCAGCAGGCTACGCTGCGTCCAGATGCCGAACGCCTCCGGCGCCAGCCAGCCAAAGGCCCACACGCTCACCCCGAGCAGCAAGGCGGCCAACGTGCTTCGCCGGAGCGGGACCGGGTTGAACACCTGGCCGAGACGCACGTCGCCGATCGACTCGGCCGCTTCACGGGAGGTTTGGGCCAGCATCTGGCGGCTGTGCGGGCTGAGGTCGTCCGTGCGGTCGGTCAGCTCGACGGCCGTGAGCAGGCTCTCGTCGAACTGCGGGAAGCGACGCTCCAGGAGCATCGCCATGTGGCGGTTCGTCAGCCGGGCAAAGGCCCGCCGGAAAATCAGCCGGAAAAAGACCCAAGCCAGCCCCAATCCGGCAACGCCGAGGATCGCCGTGCGGACCGGCACCGGCGGCTCCAAGAGCCGGTCGATCCCCAGGCTTCCCCAGAACGCGATCCCCAGCCAGGCGATCGCCGTGGCGAGCCCCTGGAGCCAGACGTACCGCCGGATCCGCCAGCGCAGCGCGGCCAGCGCGGATCGAACGGCCGGGGCCAGCGTCGGCTCCGACATCGGGTCCGGGGTCTGGGGTTCAGGGTTCAGGACTTCGGTGCTCACGTTTCCCACCGTGGGTGGCGCGGATTCGCCTCGTCAAGCCAACTTCGACAACCTTCGAATCAGCCATTCGCAACAGAGCAGACTACAGAGGATGATCATCAGCCACCAGATCAGCGTTTGGTCCAGGAGCGTGCGGAGCCACGATTCGTCCGCCAGCCAGGAGAGCCACGCCCGGGCCCAGGGCCGTTCGGGGAGCCACTGCCCTAACGTCCACCGCAGGGAAGGCGGCTCGAGCACCCCGGTTTGGATGATCGAGCGGGTCCGGTCCTTCAGGTTGGCGACGAGCGGATCGCGCGAGTTCGCGCTGACGGCCGCCTCCAACTCCGGATAGTACTTTCCGCCGGTTCCTTGGGCGATCCGGCTGAGGAGCTTGTCGTTTCGCTGGGGGCTCTGGCGCTCCAGGTCCGGCAGCGTCACTTTGATGCGTCGGGTGAGGCGCTCGTCGTCGCTCTCCGGCACGGGCAGCTCCAGTCGATACGTGCCCTCGCCGAGCACGGTGAGCTGCCCGGCGAACATCCCGGCCCGGCTTGGGTCGGGCCTCAGCGTGATGGTCCGGACGTTCCCATCGGGTCGGATCACGTTGAGCGGCACCCGTGTCGCTTCGAGGGGATCGAGCTGCGGGTTGGTGAGCCGGGCGCGGATCTGGACGGTGCTCCCCAGGACGTAGCGATCCTGGTCGACCATCAGGGTGCCGCGGCTCGACTGACGCAACACGCGGCCCGCCGAGACGTGGCGGATCAGCCTGGTGTACCAACGCACGAAGTGGCCCTCGTCGACGCGGCGGAGTCGCCACATTTCGCCGCTGCCCGCGTAGAAGACCCGCCCCGACCCGTAGAACTGCTCCGCGAAATAGACCCGCTCCGCATCGCTCTGCCCGGCTCGAGGGTCGGAGAACCGGGCCAGCACGGCCGCCCCGGGCTTCGGGCCGCGGACCGGGAAGCTGCCATACACGCCGGGGAACTCCGCCCAGACCTGCTCGCTCGCCGTCGCCGTGTCGCCAAGCCAAAGGAACTCGGCTTCGAGCCCTTCCCGGGTGAAGTCGAGCGGCCAGGGGTCGCGGGACGCGTACGCCCCCCCTTCGAAGGCCGTAAGCTGTCTTCGGAACTCGACCGGATACAAGGCCCGGATCTTCGACAGGCTCGGATCCTGGACCCAGCCGCTGATCGACTCGCCCGCATGGATCGGCCCCGCGACCACGATCAGCCCGCCTCCCTGCTCCGCCAGCCAACCCTCCAGCAGGTCGACTTGCCCTTCGGTGAGCACTCGCCAATCGGGGTCCAAGGCGACGACGCAGTCGTAGACGTACATCTCCTCACGGTCGGCGGGGAATTCGTCGAGGATCCGGTCGGCCTCCTGGGAGATGCCGGCTTGGCCCGTCTGGAGCAGGACGTCGAGCGTGGTCGAGGCGTCTCGGTAGAGCTGGGTCCGCAGGAAGCGGTATTCCCGCGTGGGCCCTCCGCCGAACAGGAGCACCCGGATCTTCCGGTCGACGATCTCGACCTCCTCTTCCTGATAGTCGTCGCTGGGGTCCGAGTCGGCTTCCGGGGCGTCGACGCGAAGGCAGATCGTCCGCCGGCCGGTCTCCGTGGGAGTCAACTCGAACTTGACCGGCAAGGCTTCGCCGTCGGCGCCCAAGATGACCTCTTCGCGGCGCACGGGAATGCCCGAGCCGGGCTCCGCGGCCTGGCCTTCCTCGTCCGCCTCGCGCATGAGCAGCTCGACCGTGGCCGATTCGCCCGCCAACCCTTGTGCTTGGATGAGGCCGGTGGCCACGTACGGGTCGCCCGGGTAGGCCAGCGGCGGCACCTCCAGCTTGACGACGCGGACGTTGACCGCGCGCTTCAGCGATCCGAGCCCCACGGTGAAGATGGGGACCTTGGCCGTCCTGGCCGCCTCGATGGCCGCCTCGGGGGAGATGCCCGCGTTCTGCCCCCCGTCGCTGAACACCACAATACCCGCCACGGGCGAGCCCCGCTCGTCGTGGACCAGCTCCCGCAGGGCTTGGCCCAAGCGGGTTTGTGCGCCGGTCGGCGCAAGGGCTTCCCGCCAGTCGATCTGCTCGTCAGCCGCGGACTGCCCAGCCGCGTCACGCGCGGCAGCGGTCTCCGACTCGCCGGGAGTCTCGGATGATGGCACGCCGGCACCGGAACGGTCATTCTCCGAGGCGGGTGGGTCCGATGCTTGGGAGGGTACGGATGCGTGCGGGCCGTCCGCGGCGTCATCGGAGGCCGGCGCCCCCGGGACGAGCTTGCTGAGTGAAACGATCCGCCCCAGGTTCTCATCGAAGCGGAGCACCACGACGTCCTGAGTATTCCGGAGCCGGTCGAGGAAGTCGGTCTCGCCGAGCGTTTGGGCAACGTGCTCCAGCCGGCTGGCGCCGCTCGCACGCCGCGACGACTCGACGTCGGTCAGGCCCATGCTCGAGCTCGTGTCCACCAGCAGCAACACGCGGGAGTTTCGCACCAGCTCGCGCTCCGAGCGCCACTCGGGCTGGAGGTAGATCACCAGCAGGCCGAGGATCGCCCCGATCCGCAGCGCCGTGAGCAGCCATCCGACCAGGGGCGACAGCTCCCGGCCGTCGAGGCGGATCATCCAGCGGGCCAAAACGCCCAGGGCCGCGACGACCAGAAGCGGCACCACCAGGTCGGCGTTGGACTCAATCCGACCCCAGCCCCAAACGGTTCGGGCGGTGCCGTCGGCCAGCAGTGGGAAGGACGCGAACATCAGCGGGCGTCTCCTTTCGCCGGGCGGCGCCGCGGTGGGTGATAGCTGGCCGACCACGCCAGGACCTGCTCGCCGACAAGCAACAGGACCAGCAGGTACAACAGGGCCTCGCTCAGGTTGTAGCCGGCCAACTCCTCGGCCGCGTACTGGAACATGGCGGCCTGCTGGTACGCGTACTGGACGCCCTCGAGCCGCTCGGCCAACTCCGCCCCGCCGAGCCTCTTCAGGTCGCCCTCCTCCGCCTCGACGTTGAACGCATAGCGGCGGACCTCTTGCGTCCCGTCTCGGCGCGCAAGCGCGGCTTGGCAAATGCCGCTTCGTTCGGCGCCGGGGAGCGAGACGCGGAGCGACCCGTCCGGCGCACGAGCGGCCTTGACGGTCGCCGGCGGGAGGACGTCGTCGGGCGTCGAGAAGCGGACTTCGTCGCCGTATCGCGACGGATCCAAGGGGAACTCAACCGGGGCGCCCACCCGTCTCGACGCGTCGTCGCTCGGCCGACGTGAGAGAAACGCCTGCATTTCCAGCATCGCGACCACGAAGCTGGGGTTGTTACGGGCCCAGTTGTTCCAGGTCGGGGCGGCCGAGGTGAGAAACGCCACCACGCGACCGTCGCCGAAGTTCCGCTCCAGGGCCAGCGGCGCTTTGTTGCGAAGCCGCGCGATGACCCGAGTCGTCGAGTCGGGCTCGGGCTCCCAGCCGTCGGGGACCGAGAAATAGCGGTCGACCGTCACCGTGGCGATAAAACTGTTCCGCTTCCCGCCGAAGACGCGGAAGATCGGATGATCGCCCACCTCCAGGTCCGGAGCGCTCTGAAGACGGTCGACGAGCAGCTCGGCCCGGCCGCCGACCGGCACGGGGAAAAAGCCCTCGCCGTCACGGTACAACGCGTCGTTGATGAACTTGCTCCGGCACCGGTCGCCCAGGAACACGCCCACGCCGCCGCCCGACCGCACAAACGCCTCCAGTGCCTCGATGGCCAGGTCGTCGAGCTGATCGACGTTCAACAGGTAGATCGCCTGGAACGACTCCAGCGGATGGAGACTCAGGTATCGGGGCCCTTCCATCCTGGAACGGACGCCGGTGGGGGTCGGGCCGCCAGGGGCCAGTGCCGCACTCAGGTAGCGAGCGTCCGTCGCCTCCGGGTCGCCGTCGACCAAGAGCACCGGCACGTCCTCGGGAAAATCGACCACGCTGTAGCGGACGTTGTCGGCAACCACCACGTCGGTCTCCAGCCGGGCCGTGATCACGTGTTGGCCGGCCGTAGGAAAATGCACGGGAAATCGCTCCGCGACCACCCTGCCCGGAGCGATGCGGGGGATCTTGATCGCGGGCCGCACGTCGCCGTCGGCCTGAAGCAAGACGGAGACGTCCTTCACGGCGCGGGGAGCGAAGTTCTTGACCGCAACCTCCATGAGTAGCGGCACGCCCGCCGCTCGGGTACCCGGCCCCGGCGACAAGTCGGTGATGGCCAGGTTCGCCCGCGCCGCCTCCACGCAGTTGATCAGGTGAAGCCTGGCCCCCCTCGACGTGAGGTCCGCCAAATGGTTCCGCAAGTCGGCCGCGTCGTCCCACTGCCGGGCGCGAAAGTCCGAGATCAGGTAGACGATGTGCACCGCGCCGTCCGAGTCGCCCAGAAGCTGGGTGATCGCCTCCAGGGCGGGGATGGGACCGGCCGCGGTGTGAGATATTTCGACCGAATCGAGCGTCGCGCGAAGCCGGCCGGCGAAGTCGGCCTCGACGGCCTGCCCCAGCAGGTCGGGCTGCGTGCCCGACGAGAAACTCCGCGCTTGCGAGAACCGCAGGAGCGTGAACGTCTGCCGCCCCGGCCGGCGCCCGGCTTGGGTCCCGATCCGTTCGCAGACCCCTTTGGCCTGCTGGAAGGCGTCGGTGTCGGCCCAGCGATCCGACATCGAGAAGCTGTCGTCCAGAAGCACGATGTGGTGCGTCTTCCCGCCCCCCACGAGCCCGGCCAACCGGCTCTCCAGAAGCGGCTCGGCCAGCACCAGCACGACCGCGGCCACGGCCAGCATCCGCACGGCCAAGAGAAGAAGCTGTTTTAGAAGCACGCGGGCGCGGTTTCGCTTCTGGCTGGCCAGCAGGAACTCCATCGCCGCCCACGGCACGCGGCGGTGCCGCAGCATGTTGATCAGATGGATCAACAGCGGCACGCCGACGATCGGCAGTCCCCAGACGAGCAGCGAAGGATGAACGAAGGTGGGCATCGGCCAACGCTTGTGTTTCTCGCGGTTGTGGTGCAAGCTCCCCAACGGCACCGTGCAGCCGAGACGGCTGCACCACAACGCCATCACCACAACGTGATCATTAACGGGATGTTGCTCAATTCCGCCGGTACGCCGCCAGCCGGTGGCTCAGGTACGACGCCAACGCGGCGTCCAACGGCTGGCTGGTCCTCAGCAGAGCGTAGTCGCTGTTGTTTCGGGCGCAGCCCCGCCGCACTTCTTCCAGGTACGCCTGAAGCGCGGCCAGGTACCCCTCGCGAAGCGCCCGGGGATTGCAGCTCAGATGGAGGGGTGATTCCAGCCCCTCGAATCGAGTCGGCCCCTTGAAATCGAAGTCGAGCTCGTCGTCGTCCAGGACGTGGAAGACCAGAACGTCGTGGCCGCGGCTGCGGAGCAGTCGCAACCCCCGGAAAAGCCCCTCCCGCTCGACCAGCAGGTCGGAGACCAGCACCATCAGCCCTCGCCGCGGGTAGGTCTCGGCGGCGGTGCGGAGGATTTCGTAGACGTCGGTCTTGTTGGCCGCACTCGCGGCGTCCAGGGCCTGGATCACCGAGTCGAGATGGTTCCGCCTGGTCCGCTGCGGGACGACGCTGCGGGCCTGCTCGTCGAAAGCGAGGCAGCCGACCGCGTCCTGCTGGCGCAGGATCAGGTACGCCAGGCACGCGGCCAGCGTGCAGGCATACTCGTACTTGTCGAGCGGCCCCCGGCCGTAACGCATGCTGGCCGAAACGTCGACCAGGAGCGTGGCACGCAAGTTCGTGTCTTCCTCAAACTGCTTGACGCACAACCGGTCCTGCCGGGCCCAGACCTTCCAGTCCACGAACCGCGGATCGTCCCCCGGCGTGTACTCGCGGTGCTGCAAGAACTCCACCGACTGGCCGAAATACGGGCTCCGGTGCATCCCGGCCAGGAAGCCTTCCACGACGTGCCGCGCGCGAAGCTCCAGCCGCGAGATCTTCTTGATCGCCTCAGGTTGCATGAATCGACTTGGGCTACTCATAAAGCGCCTGAAATTCTGCGGAGTAGTAGGCACACGCCGTGTGCCGTAACCGGCGGACGGCACACGGCGTGTGCCTGCTACGGAAGTCGGGAAGTTGTCTTTCGGCCGCCCCTCAGGATGCAAAAATCGCCTTGAATCGGGCATCGCTCGTCAACTCGTCTTCCCGGGTCGGCGTGGCCAGGAGCAGCTCGTCGATCACGGCGTCCGGCGCCACGCCTTCGCTCTCCGCCGTGAAATTGAGCACCAGCCGATGACGAAGCACCGGCTTGGCCAACGCCTGGACGTCGCCGCAGGTCACGTGCGTGCGCCCCCGCAGCAGCGCCCGGGCCTTCGCCCCCAGGATCAGAAACTGCACCGCCCGGGGCCCCGCGCCCCAGGCGACGTGCTCTCGCACGATCTCCGGCACCCCCGGCTCGCCGATCCGCGTCTGCCGCACCAGCGAGAGCGTGTAACGGATCACGTGATCGGAGACGGGCACCTCGCGGACGATCCCTTGCAGCTCGAGGATCTCCTCGCCCGATAGCATCGGCTCCACCGCGCCCGTCTGCGTCGCCGTGGTCCGCCTGGCAACCTCGAACTCCTCCTGGAAGCTGGGGTAGCGGACGAACACCTTGAACATGAACCGGTCCTGCTGGGCCTCGGGGAGCGGGTAGGTGCCTTCCTGCTCGATGGGATTCTGCGTGGCCAGCACGAAGAACGGATCGGCCAGCTCGTGCCGTACGCGACCGGCCGTCACCTGGCGCTCCTGCATCGCCTCCAACAAGGCCGCCTGGGTCTTCGGCGGCGTGCGGTTGATCTCGTCGGCCAGGACGACGTTGGAGAAAAGCGGGCCCTCCAGGAAACGGTATTCCCGGCTGCCCGTCGCGCGGTTCTCCTCGATGATCTCCGTGCCGGTGATGTCGGCGGGCATCAGGTCGGGCGTGAACTGGATCCGGCTGAACGTGAGGTTCAACGTCCGCGCCAAGGTGCTGACCATCAACGTCTTGGCCAGCCCCGGCACGCCTTCCAACAGGCAATGCCCCCGGCTGAACAGCGAGATCAACAGCTCGTCGATCACCTCCTCCTGCCCGACGATCACTCGCCCGAGCTGCTCCATGATCCGTCGCCGGGCGCTACCCAGCTTCTCGATGGCCCGAACGTCTCGGGCGCTGAGCCTGGTCTCGGCAGCCAGGATATCGTTCTCTCCCAGGTTCAAAGGGAGGTCTTGTTCTTGCGTCATGGGGTTTGCCTTCGCAGATTTTGGGATAAGCCCTTAGCTCGCGTGTTTCTCCCGTGGCGTCCATCTCTCGTGGTGGGGGGGCGGCCCTCATCTTTCGTAGATGGGCAGGGTGCCGTTTTCCAGTTGAAGGATCGTGAGGTTGATCGCCGTGGTGTAGACGGGCCCGATGTACCCTTGGCTCCAAGAGCCGTCGGGGTTGGCTTCGCGAACGAGCCGGGCGCAAACCTGGTCGCGATATTCGTCCCACGACTTGCCGCCTTCGCGATACCGGACTTGGGCATAGTAGTAGTGGGCATAGTGCCAGTGGCCGAAACCGCGGTTGGAGATGTTCGCGAGGTTCTTCTTGCAGTAGGCCTGGAGCCTGGGGACGTACTCGCTGTCGTACTCCCCGGCATTGAACAGGCAGGCAATGGCCGCGGCGGTGATGGCCGGACGTCCGCCGCCGCCCCGGGAATTGTACTGCACCCCCCCGTCAGGAAGGGTGCACTTGCGGATGTAGCCGATGGCCTTGTCGATGATTTCCCTGGGCACCGGGATGCCGGCGTTGCGACACCCACGCAGCCCCTGCACCTGCGTGATCGTGGTCGACCCCTCGTCAAAGCCTTGGCCATCCTGGGCACTCACGTAGCCCCAGCCGCCGGCTTCCGTCTGGGCGCGGCCGGTAAACACGACCGCCCGAGACAACACGTCGACCAACTCCTCTCGGCGGTCCACGTCTTCCTCTTCTCCGAGGATCTGCGAGAGGAACAGCATGCCGAATCCATGGCCGTAGGTGTATCGGTCATCCTGTTTTGGGTCCCCGATCAAGCCGTTGGGCTGGCTCTGGCTGAGTAGGTAGTCGACCGCACGGCGAATGTTGGGGGAGTACCTCCCCTGAGTGGTGGTTGACCCCTCGCACAGCAACGTGATCCCGGCCATGGCGGTCATCGCCGCGGGATACCGGCCGTCGTTGGCGGTCCAGCGTCCCAGGCCGCTGGCGCTCCCTCCGCCCGACTGCTGCGCCGCCAGCCACTCCAGGCCCCGCGCGACCACCCGGGCCACCTCCGGGTCCCTCGATGCGGCTAGACTATCCCCCTCACAAGCTGCAAGGACAGCAATCAACAGCGCTTCGATCGCCAGCGACTTGGCTTCCATCCTCAAGTACCCTCACCGCAACGGGGAGGCTGCCCGCGACAACGATTCTCGCGACAACCATTCTATTGTACCCCGTTACTCTAAGCGTTCCCGCTGACGCTTCCCGTACCTTGCCCTTGCCCTTGCCCTTGCCGGTCATTCCTACGCCCCCCGACCGACATTGTTCCGACCTTCCCCACCACACGACTCCTGTGCTTTGCTGAAGGAGGCGGGCGAACCTCAGCGTGAACTCACGCTACACCCCTCTCGCGAGGGATTTCCGGCTCGGCGTTCCGCAGAAGAGGTGAAAGGGGACACAAGCGTTGGACGACATCGGCGCGCTACGGTCCGTTCGCGCCGGGCCGCGTCCCGGAGACCGCAGCCTGGATGGCCTTCAACAGGGCCCGGACGGGTGCGGGCCCCTTTCGCTGGGCACTGGAGGACGAGTCCTTTGGCGCCTCACCGCTACCCGATTCGGATTCGAGCGGCTGGTCGGTGAAAGTCATGGTCACGGTGTTCCGCTGGAGCCGCAGTTCGACGGTGTTCTTCTCCCGGTCGCCCACCAGGTCGAAGCTGTTGGTCGTCCCGGCGGACTCCTCCCGAAAAACCTCCCGGCCGTTCCGCTTGTCGATACAGAGGATCGAGGTCTTTGATGGGGTCTGCACGCCGGTCTGTCGCTCTTGCGACATGCAGGCGAACGCGAGCACGGGCAACCGGCTCGGCTGGCTCAGGGGCAGCCATTGGTCCTCGACCGTCACCGGCGACGGCCAGAGCACGTTTCCCTGGCGATCGAACGCGTACACTTGCGCTCGGCCGATCTGTGCGCTGGTCACGCCGTGCATGGCGAACGTTCTTCGAACCTGATCCGGCGAGACAACTCGCTTGTAGAGGACCACGATGTACTGGTCGGACGAGGGAAGCACGAGGAACTCCGAGAGGGAGCGGTCTGGCCCCAACTGCGCATCGATAACCGTCCGGCCATCGCTCAAGTCCACAAGCACGAAGCGTCCCTCGGGCTCGTAGACCCCCACGGTCTCCTCTTCTACGTATCGGAGCTTGGCGCCCGCCGCGAACTCCTTCGGCGGCCACAGCGGGCGGTTCTCCCACGGATCGACCAGTTTCAGCACGCAACGGTCGTCGCCGCGTTGCCAGCCCAGCACTTGACGGCCCAGGGTTCTCTCGCGCTCCGCGGGGACCTCGCGCTCACCCAGCACCGTGCCGTCCATCGCCCGGAGGACCGTTGCCGTCGTCTCCCCGGGCCGGACCAAGAACACGTACTCGTGATCGCCGAACAGCTCGCTGTCTCTGGGAATGTTCCGCCGGATCCAGAGCGTTTCGCCGGTCCAGGGATCCACCGCGATGCAGTTTCGCAACTGTCGGAAACAGAGGAGCTGCTCGTTCACGATCCTCGGAAGGCTCATCGGGTCGTGTTCATACCCCGACAGACGGATTGGGGGCATCCCGGCCGCCAGGTTGGCCAACTGGACGTGAAAGCCCGCGTGTCCGGACGGGTGTCTGTTGGACTGATCCAAATCGCGACTCCAAAGGAGCCGACGATGGTCGGTTCCCAAGGTGTCCGCGGCCAAGATCCGCTGACCGCTGGTCAGCACCAGCAAGTGCCCACACACGCTGACCCGCATCAGGCTGCGATTCAGGAGAAAATCGCCCTGGCGGGCCAACTCGGTTAGGGGCAGTTTCCAGACTTCGTGTCCCAGGCCGTCGCGACCGACCAGGTTGGGGAGCGGGGCTTGGTGCAGCTCGACCGTTACGTCGGAGAAGAACGGCCCCCGGCTTCCGTCGAACTCGAGGGGCGCTTGGTTGTAGGTGGGCGGAGGCGTCGTTTTCGGCGTGCTCTTGGCCACCACGACTCGCCCCGTCGGCCAAACCGAGCCGGGATCGAGCTCACGGCGGACCGGATCATCGGCCGGCAGCGACTCGACCACTTCTCGGCCGGTCTTCCCCTCGAGACAGACCACATCGGCCAGCTCCCGTTGGAGCCGGTCGTAGCAGAGGGCCGCGTCGTGCCAGCCCTTCGAAGCGTGAAGGGTCTCGGCCAATTCGGCCACGGCGGCGGCGCGAAGCTGTTCGTCCGGGGATCGCTCCTGTCGCATCAGCACCAGCTCCGCCCCCAGCAAGTCCCCGGACTCTCGGAACCGCCGGACCAAGTGGCGACGGACCTCCGCGGCGATCGGCTGGGCGCCGAAGTGTTCGAGAAACCGCCAGATCGCCCCAGGCCCCTCCGCAGCCAGCGCCTCTTCAAGCCGGGCCGCCGCGACGCGGTCGATCTCCGCCCGGAACTCCTCGGACGCCGACTCGCCGAGCGCCGCCAACCGGACCTGGATCCAGCGGTCCCGACGCACGGCAAGCGACCCGTCGACCCGCTCCATATCGCGGCGCCCGGCGTCCAGATCGATCAGCTTCAAGTAGTGTTCCAACGCGGAGCGGAGCTCGCCGGCGCCGGCCAACCCGACGGCCATCCATCGCAGATAGGTCGCCTGCTGCGCCGGGTCGTCGATCAGTTGGCGGATTTCCTCCGCGTGATCGCGATGTGCGGCGAAATCGACCCGGAGGCCGTCGATAAGCACCTCACGAAGCAGCTCTCGGGTGTCGGGATCCGGCTGGAGCTCCAGCGAGCGTCGAAGGCTCTCGATGGCATCCTCGAGCTTGCCTTCGTTCCAGAGTATCTCCCCTCGCAAGCAGAGCGCCTCCGTGTCGTCGCTTGCGGCTGCCAGTCGCTGGTCGATCTCCTCACGCAGGGCCTCCAACTGGTCGAACGCTTCCAGCCCCGTCGCATCCTGGGAGATGATCCTCCCTCGGCAGGCGACCAGGTTGCCCGGGACGTTTCCCTGACGCGATCGGAACAGGCCGGCCGAGCGTCCGGTGTCGAGGTCGATCGCCATCACTTCCGCCGAGCTCAGCGGTACGTGGTAGAGTGCCCGGCGCCGGTCTGTCGACCCCGCCGAGAGGCCTGAGAACCCGATGCCGCTCGGGCTGCTCCCTTCCGGGTAATCAACGGTACGACCGTCCCAGGCCGGCGCGGGGCGTTCGTATTCATCGAGCCCGTCGGCGTCCAAGAGCTCGGCAACCGTTTCGTCGACCTTTCCTTCCGGCGGTTCGTCCGGCGTACTGTCGCGCGTCTTGTGCAAATCGAGCGCTCGCACGCCGCGCTGCCCAACCAGGACCGCCTTGCCCTCGTGGACGCACGCCAAGTACAAGTCGTCCCCGCGGGGCTCCTTCCAGAGCAGCTTGCCGTCGAACAGGTCGAGGCAGTGCAGACAGTCGGAGTCGACGGGCGTCGCCAGCACGCGGCCGTCCGCCAGGATCACGCTGGAGTCGACCCAACGACCGGCCGGGTCCGGATCCACGATCGACTGGGCCCCCAAAAAGACGACTTGCCGCCGGGAACGAGCGTCGCTTTGGGGATACGTATAACCCCAGAGCAGCGAGCGGGAAGCCAACTCAACGGCCACGATCGACCGGTTCGACGTGGGACACACGAGGACGCCGTCCACATACGAGGGCGACACGCCGGCGATACGCCGCACCGGGTTTTTCAGGAGTTCCTGGTCCGCGCCCGCCAACTGTTGGGACCAAACAAGCTCACCCGACTGGGCTTCCAGCGCTATCAAGCGGATCTCGCCCACACGTTCGGCGATCACGTACAGCCGACCCATCAGCGGCAAAGGAGGCCCCAGAAAGAAGGTGCCGGCTTGCGGCAGCCCGTACTCGTCCGGCGAACCGCCGAGGTGCCACTTCAGTTTGCCTTCGGAGCGAATCTCGTAGGCAGCCAACCGGTTGTACGGCCTGGGGCCGGCCGGGTCCTCCGAGCGTCGCCCGCCTATGAGCACGGCGTCGAACTGCCCTGAACCGATTTCGAGGCCCAGGCCCTCGACGGCGTACACCAAGTTGCCGTCGCTGCTCATCGAGCCGTACGTCGCGTCGGCCCACATCCGCAGCCGGATCGCGTGTTCCAACTGCGGCATGCGGCGGTACACCAGGCTCTGGGCCGGGTACAGGAGTGAGTCAAACGGATCGTCGACGGGTGCCTCCCAGATCCGCTTGCCCGTGGCAAAGTCGACCGCTAACAGATTCCGCGCCGTTCGCATCAGGACCGCGTCGCCAACGACTAGTGGCTGCAATGCGGGCACGGCCGAGCGGTCCCAATCGCGATCGCCGTCGCGGATCTGTTCGATCAGGGCCTCCAGGTACGGATCATCCGACGTGCGGACCCGCCAACGCTTGCTCAAAAGCGGCCCGTCGCCGGCGGTCGATGCGTTGCGCGTTGCGTCGCCGCGGAACATCGCCCACTGGCTTGGCTGTTCTGCTTCCGGCGTCACCTGCGGCCCCAGAAGCCCGGTCAGCCACTCCAGCACATCGGCGTCCTGGGCGAACAACGGGACTTCTTCGCCCGCCACGTTCACCAAGGCCCCGGGCTGCCGTTCCCTCAGCGCCGACAGCGTCCGGCTGGCCTTCTCCGGCTTCCCGGCACGGATCCAGCAGATGGCCACGGCCAGGGACAACGCGGGCTCGAAGGTCTCGGCCTCCAGCGACGCTTCCCGCAGACGCTCCAACGCGAGAGCTCCGGCCAGGGGACGCCCGTGGTCAAGATGGTGGAGGCCCAGCAGGAACGTCGCCTCATATCCGGCCTGCGTGTGAAAGAATCGCCGCGACACCTCGGCCAGACCGGCGGCATCTCCGGCCGCAGAGGCCTCCGCCAGCATCTGACGGGCCCGGGCACCATATTGCAGCTCGTACAACCGGCGGCCCCGATCCGACATGTCCCCAAGGAGTTGCCGGGCCTCCGATTTCAGACTGCGGGGGATGGCGCCGCTTCTGTCCGGATGAAAGAAGTAGTCCTGGGAACTCTCCAAGATGGCCCCCAGGCAACGTACCGCCTCCGCGTAGCGATCCTGGTCGATAAGCTGCCGGGCCTTGGCCAACAGCCGCAGCGTCGTGCGGTCGGGCGGCGCGAAGACGCTTCGTCCCTCCGCGGCCTGCTGATCCGGCGCTTCCGTGCCCTGGTCCTCGGCAGGAGCGGCCGGAGTCGTGTCGTCGCCCTGCACGAACGGGTGTGCATCGGGCTCGGCTGCCCCCGAGCAGATCGGGCGAGTCGCGCACAACGCGATCGCTCCGACAACAACGAGCGTCCGATGCCCCAATCGTCTCAGGTCCACGGCGACACCTCTTCCTGCCCGAGCGACGCCAGTCTCGAATGGTCCTGCCGGGTCAACCGATCCACGTTGTCCTCAAAACAAGAGTCATAAGCACTTGCAATATAATATCTTAGAAGACTTGTGCCATCTTGGCAAGAAAGGGCCTCGGACGGCCGGGCGTTCGGGTCCGGAAACCGACCGCCTTCAGGGCCCGTGGGCGGAAGGACTCGGACATCGCGAGGCCGGCACGGGGGACGAAGCCCTAAGGTATTCTGTTTCCGAAAATGCTACAATGCCAGCAACTTCGCCTCATTTCTAGTGGCGACCACGCCTTTCTGCCGGAGTCGCCTCCGGCGATGGCCGGGTTCACACGGCGGGACGCCGCTGTCGGCCTCGCGCCGCCGGTTGGCCGACAGGCACCCGAAATACGCCCACCGGCCGGCGGCCCGCGCCGCTTTCCCCCTTTTTTTTCAGTGTTTGAGGCGTTTTGAGGTTGAATTTCTCGGCAAACTGTCTCTAATCATCGGGTCCACTGAATGGGACGGACGAATTCTCACTTTCAGGAACCTCGCACGGAGGGTTACGGACGATGGCCAAAGCTGTAAAGAAACCACCGACCAAGACGCAGATTCTCGCGAACATCGCCGAGGCGACCGGCCTGGCGAAGAAGGACATCGCCACGGTGTTCGACGCCCTGGGGGCCGAGATCAAGAAGGCGCTCAAGGCCAAAGACGGCGCATTCACCATTCCCGGCCTGGTGAAGATCGGCAAGAAGAAGGTGAAGGCCAAGCCGGCGGAGAAGAACGTGCGCAATCCTTTCTCGGGCGAGATGTACGACAGGCCCGCCAAGCCGGCCTACACCAAGGTCACGGTGCGGGCCCTCAAGAACCTCAAGGATATGGTCTGAGCGGAGCCCCGAACGGCTCCTTTCATCTCCAAGCCCGCGGTGGGACGGTCTTCCCTTTCCCACCCGTGAGGGATAGTACGCGCGGATGGCTTCGGCGCCGTCGCCGGAGCCATCCGGTGGCCTATTCGCGTGCGCTACGTCGTTGCCGGTTGATCGCCGGCCGGCTTCCGGCCGTGCATCTCGGCGATCATCTCGGCGAGAAGCTCCAGCGGCAGGCCAACGACGTTCGACTCGCTCCCCTCAAGCACGTGAACCCAGCCAAGCCGGTCCTGGTATCCGAAGGCCCCGGCTTTGCCCCTCCACGCCCCTGCGCCCAGGTACTCGTCGATCTCGGCGTCGGTGAGCGAGTCCATGCGGAGCGTGGTCACGTCGACGCGGACGTTGGCCCGCCCGTCCGGCTGCTGCCACAGACATAGTCCGCTCAACACCCGATGCTCTCGCCCCCGCAAGGTCTCGAGCATCCGCCGCGCGTCCGGCTCGTCGACGGGCTTACCCAGGATGTGTCCGTCGCACTCAGCCACCGTGTCGCAGCCGAGGATCAGTCCGCGCTCGATCCGGCTGGCCACGTCCGCGGCCTTCTGACGAGCCAGCCGGGCAACAAGCTGGGCCGGGGTCTCGCCGCGCGACAGGTCATCCTCGGCCATCTCTCTCGGCGGACGGACCTCGAACCGGTAACCGGCCTGCGCCAACAACTCTCGCCGGCGGGGAGAACGGCTCGCCAGGACCAGCTCCGGCCGCGCGGCGGTTGCACTCATGCTTTCCCTTAGGATCGGGCGAAAAACAACTCCCCGACTTCCGATAGGGGTGGGAAAGACCGGTTGCCCGGTCTCCCCTCCCTCCGAACCGGACGGGCGGATCTCCCGCATCCGGCTCTCCGGTCGGTGGT
>Ga0307378_10001509_pt1 | contig 37682 bp, 37 predicted proteins | sample UN1MG_FD_202238 | JGI IMG/M metagenome (GOLD analysis project Ga0307378, IMG submission 202238) | Soil microbial communities from Risofladan, Vaasa, Finland - UN-1 | ecosystem: Environmental > Terrestrial > Soil > Coastal area > Acid sulfate soil | place: Finland: Risofladan, Vaasa | collected...
TCACGGTGTCAATGCATTGCAAGCGTTACTTAAATAAGAAAGCATCAACGACAGTCGTTTGGAGCTTAATAATTAATTTGATTGCAACCTTTTTGCAAATAATTTTGTTAGATAATAGAATAAGTTATAAGATTCTGTGTTTTTATGTATAAAGGCAGGTGGAAGAGTAGAATGTATTATAAAAATATTGCCCATTTAATCCCATTCTCAGAACCATCTTTTCTTACCTGTTAAACCTTATTCATTATTTTATATCTAAACAACAATTGATCGAAATTGACTATTAAAAATATCACATATGAAAACAAAAATTCCAATTTTAGTAATGGCAGCCTTAATAATAACATTATTAATCAGTTGCAGTAAAATGAATGACAACGATAATTTATCAAAAATTACATTTCATCTTACAGACGCACCTGCCGTTTATGATAAGGTGAACATTGATATTGTCGGCATCCAGGTAATTATAAAAGATTCTATAATCGATCTGGAAACCCAGAATGGAGTTTATAACCTTCTCGATTTTGTGAATGGGAAGGACACTCTAATTGTTGATCAGGAGGTTCCTTATGGCATGCTTAGTCAGGTGCGGCTATTGCTGGGAGATAATAATAATCTTATGATTGCAGAGGATTCATATGATCTTAAGACTCCGAGTGCACAGCAATCAGGACTCAAATTGAATGTCCATCAGGAATTTTTACCGGGAGTAGCATATGAATACACCATTGATTTCGACGCAGGTAAATCAATAGTAAAGACCGGTAACGGTGAATACATACTCAAACCGGTTATTAAAGTCTTTTCTGAGGCTGTTTCCGGAGCTATTGAGGGAGTCATTTTCCCTGCGGACGTCAGACCAATAATCTATGCAATCTCTGAATTGGATGATACCTCATCAACTTTCGCTGATACACTTTCAGGAAGGTTTATGTTCAGAGGATTATCTGAAGGAAAATATGATCTTGATTTTATGCCCTTAGCTCCTTTTAGTGATACAACCCTCAAAGATATTTTGGTTCAAACAGGTTCTATTACTAAGCTGGACACTTTGAAGTTTCAATAAATTGCCATGAAAATTTATTTGAGGTAAGTGGCACCACCACCTTAAATCATTACACCCTTAAGGATCAACGATCTGCAAGGGTTTTTAAATTTCTTGTTGACGGAATTGTTGACGGTTTTTACAATATACACATAATCTGATACTTGCACGATATTATTCTTCGAATCCTTCTTCTCTAGCTCGTGAATATAAATCATGTGCCCATTTGTGGAAAATCCGGTCACCCAGAGCACCTCATTCCGGATCAACTTAGCAAACGATTCCGGAAATGATTGAGCACCATAAACCGGAATGTAAACAGCACAATATCAGTGCAAACCTATTGTACAATTTATTTATCTATGAACTGCTCACATTAAATCGGATTAGGGTGCTCCCTAACACCGGATTCTCCAGACCACAGCTAAATACAAATCCAGGTCATTAACTTTGGCCAGTAAAAATCCTCTAGATGTTCCTGTTGGGATTATTCCGAATGCTGTTAAAGGCTCAATATCTTTTTCTATCAGTCCTTGATCTTCTTCATTCTCTGGTGAAGGATCATATTCAGTAACATTAGGTAGAACAAATTTACTAAGTATTCCTACTTCAAAAGCGTTTCTATTTTCACCATCACTTCTTACAAAGTTTGAACAAGCAACATAATAATTATCCAGTCCCATTGCATCACGAATCGCTTCAGCTATTTCCATTGATGTAAACTCTTCAAATAATACAATGTCAGGTTGTAGTTCATCAGCAAATCGATGAAGATCATTTGATCTGTTCGCCACATCATTTAGCGAAAAAATATCTTTTAGATTCCAGGTAACTACCCTAACTGTATCTTTGTCTTGGTTGGTGTGGGCAGTACCATTAGTATCATTTGATTTAGAATTCTGTCTTGGGCAATTACAGGATAATACGAATACAATACTAAAGGTAATTATTAGACTAAAGGTAATTATTAGGAATAATTTAAAGTTTTTCATTTGTTGAATTTATTTATAGATTATTCTTCATCTTTAAATAATTCAGGATTATATTCCCATAATTCTATATTTTTCTCCAATAAACTCGAGTATTTTTTCTGTAATACTTGACCCTTTTGATATTCGAGATGATCTCCAAGAACTACATCATATTTAGTAGTATCTTTGATAGACTTGTATAATTGAGCTTCTAGTTCAGGGTATCTATCTTTTAATTGAACAATAGTATTTGTCGCTTCTTGTCTATTTGGATATGAACCATAAATTAAAAACCACATATTAGTTATTTTTTTACCCATAAATCCTCTTAAAAACTGTTGTTTTACAGACTCCTGTGGATAACCATATTGAAGAATTTTAGCATCATGAAATCTAATAGAGGTATCTTGTTGGTGATTGAAAAAACCTCTATCAAAACTATCATTAAGGATATTTATACTAAAAAATGAAGTTCTATCAATATTAGTATCTCCTTCTGAGAGCTTCGTACCTTGACCATTAATTACACCTAGTACAATTGCAGGGGCAGCAATACCTAACTGGAATAATTTTAATCGATTTGTTTCTGTCCTATAGAAAGCTCCTATTAAAAATCCAAGTACTAAAAGTATAATTACCTTAATTAGATAGCCGAAAAAAATAGTTGGTGTAATTTTTTGTAAAAAAACAGCTAAGTCACTATAATATAGACTCATAATTAATGGCATTAATGCTCCTATACATGTAAACGAGTACCTATGCCAATTTTTTAGTCCTGATTGATTCGCTGATCCATTCATGATTCTTAGATTTTAAGTTTAATATTTTAGAAAGACAGTTATACTGTTTATGTATTCTTATTTTAAGATTTACTAATTGTAAAAGACGGACATCTAAACATTAAATAGACACTTACAGACACTTAAAAAATATGGGGGCTAATGCAAAAGCCGGACGTCATGACCACATTTGGCCGGTAAGATTACAATTAACATAAATAGCATAACAACAAGCATTTAACTTCGGCAAGGGATGGTCAATTTACTCCGGCCAATGGTGGTCAAGGGCACTGGCTTTTCCAATACTTTACGAAAGCACTGTGATTTTATTGGATTTTTAAGAAGACTTTAGTAAGGTATTATAATTTAAAACCCGGACTGTGCTTTTCATAGAGTTGTCTATGTAATGGTTAGTGCTGTAAATCGTCAGCAGTCAGATATAATCCAATTTTAACATCAGAGATAATGAGTCCCGCAAACTCGTTTCTGTACTTGCTTTTCAGCAGATTGTGTGTTTGTTCAATAATCATTTGGGTTACTTTTGCAGATTGAAGTAAAGTGCTACGTAAAAGTTACGTCCGGCTTCCGGATAACCTTCTTGAATGGTATAATTTTTGTCAAAAATATTGTTTACACCAATTTCAGCAGTAAAGTATTTGGCAAAACGATAAGATGTTTGAGCATTCATTATGAAATATCCTGGTGAAATCCTGCTACCGTCGCTGGCATTGTTACGGTCGGAATTGTATTCGCTGAGAAGGTTGAACATCATTTTTTCCCTAATGGTATATTCAAAAGAGGCAAAAAGTTTGTGCTTGGGAACATCGGTAAAAAGAATATCAGGGTCGCTAATGTTTTTGCGTTGGATGTATGAATAAGCCGCATATATATTTATAAGTGTAATAGGTTGATAAACTAAGCTTAAATCAATTCCTTTAAATTCGGCTTCCCCGGTATTCTGCATTTGCGAGAGGTCGTCCTGCACATTGCTTACCATTTGGATAGTGTTGTTTAGAAGGCTGTAGAACACTTCGGGACGGAAATTCAATTTGCTGCCAATTTCAATGGTTGAAGCCAACTCCAGATTGATGGCAGTTTCCGATTTAAGGTCTGGATTGGGAATTGCGGTACCCAATCGGTATGAATAGCGGTCTTTCATGGTTGCAAACCGGCTCTTATAAGCCACATTGAAACTGAGGTTTATGATATTTGAGATTGTGTAATAAGTAGCTATTTGTGCATTGAGGGCATCGTTATGGTTTTTAGGATAATTGCTAATACTGTTATCGTTTGAGTTATAGTCTTCTGCCTGCAAGCTTTGTCGCAGATTATAGCACAAACCGGGAATAAAACTAACCTTGTTGTTTGGTTTATACACATTCTCAATTCCCAACGACCAGGTATTGTCGGCAAAATGACGAACTGGCTCGTCGTCATTGTGCTCGCTGTGGTTATCGTTTTTTCCATGTATTGAAAACCGGAGATGATTTTCAGCATTCCAATCGCTTGCAAGTTCAAGATTACCGCCCAATGTATAATCATTATAAAAACTGTTGAAAGCATAACCTTTATCCTGGGTGGTAAAGGTATTATCATCGAAACTACTGAGTTTGTTTATAAACTGATCGAAATAGGCACGAACTTTTAAGACTGATTTTGTGCCGATAGCCGTTTTTGAGATGTAATAAATGCTTTGCTTGTCCCAATTAGGCCAGTTCCAATATCGGATTTGAGTATTTTTATCTGTACCCAAATATACAGGATTTCCCTTGCTTCCGTGCGAATAGAGATAGTTGATGCTGTATTCATCAGTCGCATGGGGTGTGAAGCCTATTTTGAGGCTGCCTTTGATATCCTGTTGGTTTGAGTGGTCACGTTGGTGGTCTGTTTCCAATGCAGTGGTATCAAAATTAGCAGAGAGGGGAACATACTCCCTTTGTAATAGCGAGAAACTTGTCTGAATGTACATTTTGCCGAAATTGCTGCCTAAATTGAGTTTGGTTTCGTAGCCTTTTCCGCTCATAACGCCCAACTTGGCACTTAACTCTAGTTTTTGTGCAGGTTTCATACCAACCAAATTGATTGCGCCGCCAATTGTGTTGGCACCGTAAGTCATGGATGAAAAGCCTTTGACCACATCGATTTTAGCTACATCGTAAGTGGTAAAACGAGCCAAATCAACATAGCCGTCGTATGGGACATAAACCGGAATGCCATCTATGAACACAGGCACACTGCGAATATCGAAACCTCGCAGATAAATTGTACTTTCATTTCGCCCGCCATTGCCGCTAATTACCAGTGAAGGTAAAGTTCTTAATGAACTGCTTACATCTTTTGTATTGTATTTTTGCATATCGTCAGCATCGATGCTTGTCTTGTCAACGGTAGAACTAATAAGTACTTCGCCTAAGTTGTAAACTTTTGGTGTGAATGCGGAAGTGTCTGCCATTGTTTGTGTAAAGCCTTTCAATCCAGTAAGTATAAAAAAGGCTACCGTAAAGATTTTATTCATAATGACAGTTTATCGTATGTTAGAAATTAAGGGTTGTCGTTATTCTTTTAAGGAATAACGACAATAAAAATAAAAAATTAATTTTATCGACAAAACTTTTTAGACAGGAAGTTCAGGCATGAGTATTCAGGATAATAGTCTGATTTTTTAAGAATTTCTCAAATTCATGTTGTGATTTTTTGAATATATTGAGAATTTCTTCTCCAAATTCAGTTATTTGAGCTATGCCTCCATTTTTCCCGCCGCGTTGGAGTAATATCACAGGTGTTTCGACTGCTTTATTCATTTGATCCAGGCTATACCAGGCCTGCCGGTATGACATTTTCAATTCTCCCGATGCTTTACGCAGGGAACCGAGTTCGGCCGTCTTTTTTAATAAGTGAGCTTTGCCTTCACCAATAAAGGCTTTGTTACCAATCTCAATCCAAATGCGGCCCTTTAATTTGTACTGATTATTCTTATTTAACATATATTTTTTTTGCTTAAAATTAGCATTTATAGAAATGAGTTCAATGAATTGTCCGTTTTGTTGAGGTTATTCGCATCAGCAAAAATAGTCAAGCAATAAAGGGAGTTTGTGTTACCCAACACCGCCCATACGGACTTCTGTCAGGTTGTAGGTAGTTAGTTGTCCCAGTGGCCAATGAGGTTGGTCTTAATTACCAATTTTTTAAACGCCCATTTTCTATTGTAAGAACTCTGTCTGCTATAGTATTGTGGACAGAACTATGAATTGTTTCAATGGCTGTAACTTTCTTCTCTCTCTTCAAATAATTAAAATACTCTAAAATTTCTTTGGCAGTCTCATCATCTACCGATCCGGTTGGTTCATCAGCAAGAATGATTGACGGATATTTAACTAATGTTCTTATAATTGCCACTTTCTGTTGTTGTCCAACGTTAAGTTCTTCGGGATGAAGATGTAATCAGTTTGCTAATTGAAATGGGGCGTCTAGCACTTGAATCAAATTAGCTAATGGGCGGATTTACAATACTCTACGTAATTACTTAAATGATCTGGTGACGAATTTGCTGATAATTTTAATATTCCATCCCAATTTTTACCAGAGAATTTTGGGATGGGATAGTATTTTTTTATTGTTTATGTAGTGGAGTACTCTACAAGAATTCAAGTTGGAATATATATTTTTTCATTATATGATCCCACCTTACAGCTAACGGCCCGGCAATATGGGGAGGTTGAGTTACCCGACGCAAGCACCGGGCAGGGTCCAGGTACTTTAGCCAGAAAGCTGTCACGGTGCAAGGAGGGTATGGCGCACTTTTTGCCGTCCAGGTACAAGTTTTATTGAGCATTACGCGTGTCGCGGTACAAGTTTGATCGGAGCCACGAGTTTATCCTCCGTTACAAAGTTAGTGGAGAGCACTGGAGCAGTGTCGCGGTACAATTTGTCTCGGAGCCAGAAATTAGTCAAGATGCAGGATTTATATTGCGTGCAGATGCGCGTGTCCGGGTGTAGCTACCATTACGAATCTGTCTTGAGTGCAGGAGCAAAAGCAAAAAGTGTGACAAACAACTTACCCATATTGTCCGTGTTATGGTGGCGTTATTTAAGGATTTAGTATTTAAACAGTTATTTTTTGCTTATCAAGTCGTTGATTACTGCTGTGGCTCCCTGAGTACATTCACAGCATTCAAATTTATCCAAATAACTCATAGAATATATAATTTAAAAAAAGTGTGAAAAATCACTACTTGAGCTTAATGCTGTCTGTGTGAACAGAGTAACCGTAAACATATCCCAATCCGTTTTCAATATTGCTTAAAATTGCAACAGGTTCAGCAAATGGAGTTTGCCCGGCAGCATAATATAGGCAATAGGATTTTACAAAATTATAAAACTCTTTGTTTAAAGAAACTACTTCAACGAACAGGTAAGGCCTGTCCATATCAAGCTTCCATATCTGAGTAGCTTTAAAATTTAAGATATGTTCCCTACCATTGAAAAGCTCATCAGAAATCAGAAACCCTGAAGCGGCTTTTTCTCCCGACGAAAAACCAACATCCCCTATATGTGTACCATCGGCATAATATTCTATAAGTTCGTCGTGTGAGTATAATGTAGCTAATCTTCTTTCCATTATAGTGTCATCAAGCCATTCTCCGGGAGCCATCCATAAGTGTCTTATCTCTTTGTACTGATACCACGCCCTGATCATATATGAATTTTCTTCTTCCGGAGTGTCAGTAAATTTCAGAATATACGGATAAGTGGTATTAACTAAATCCTGTGATAATGAGACATTCACCAATTTTTCCGGAACTATGACATCTACAAAAGCATCTTCAAAAGTTGGAGCCTTTACTATAATTCTGTACTTATTGTTTATTTCAGGATACCAATCTGCAAGATAAAATCCCATTGAATCGTATTGCGGATAAATAGTACTATTGTGGTCATCAGTTATCGATATCTCTGCATCCTCTACCAGGTCAACCAGTTCAGGTCCTATTGGTTCCATGCTGCTGCTTACATGGATTTTAAAAGGCAGGTCAGGTCCAAGTGACCCATTCAGAACCAGTTGCTTTTTAACGGGATCAATGTCCATCCTGTGTACCTGCTTTTCACATCCGGTGAGATAAAACAGGATAACAATTATTGAGATTAAGATTATATTGCTGATTTTCATATAATTAAAATGTAATACTGTATCGGATATAAGGGATAAATGGGAATAAAGTGACTTTATATAACACCTTTTCCTGTGCAGGATTATCCTCATAAGTATAATATACATAAAATGCATTCAGTCTGTTATAGACATTATATGCTCCGATGCTGAGGATCCTTTCACCCCATTTTTTTGTTTTCCTGAAATTTACACCTGCATCTAGTCTGTGGTATGCCGGCATCCTGAAATTATTGCGCTGATCAAAATGTTCGACAATACCAATATCATTTGTCATTTCATCCCTTTTAAAATAACCTGTCCGTAAAAGCCACATTGAGTTTAATCCCTGCATGCACATATATTTTTCCTGCGAAAGGGTGATCATATTACCTGAAGCCAGTACCCATGTCCCGCTTAAATCTATTTTGTCATTAAGACGGTAGTTCATCACAACTGAAAGGTCATGCCGCCTGTCGTATGTATAAGGAAATTCCCGTCCAAAGCTGATACTGGCAAATTTGCGTGTTGATCTGGCAAGCGTATAACCAACCCACCCTGTAAGTTTCCCCCTGGTCTTTTGAAACATTACTTCAAAACCATATGATTTTCCGGAGCCTGTTTCAACTTTTTCTTCCCATGAAGTAAATGAACTGAAGTAACTTGCACCATCGCCGTAAGCGACAAGATCTGTCATTCCTTTATAAAATATTTCCGATGTCAGTTCAAATTTGTCACCAATATTATACTCAATGCCCGATGATATCTGCCATGATTTTTGCGGTCCGACAATATTTGTTGAAGGAACCCACATATCAGTTGGAAGACCGATGGACGAATTACTTAGGAGATGATCATACTGGGTCAGTCTTGTATAAGATGCTTTCACACTGAAATTTTCATTAACAAGAAATCTTCCTGAAAACCGGGGTTCAAACGACTGATAAAGTTTTCCTGCGGTATAAAAACCGGAATAGTGAATTCCTGCATTCACTTTCAATCTTGATCCCAAATCAAAATCGTCCTCCGCGTATACATAAAACTCATCTGTAAATAATTCTCTGTTCCCGAATGTTGTATCGATCATTGAAGAAGTTGAACCCCGATCCCAGAAAATTGTCAGACCAGGAGTAAAATAATGAACCGTATTGCAAATTCCTCCTCTCAGGTAATGCCCGGTAAACGAAGTATTTTCCAGATCCCATTTCAGTCCGTAGTCTTTGACTGAAGATGTATATCTGTTTCGATAATCCTCATCGGATTTAACAAGTTCCCCTTTTATTACTCTTTCTGAATAATCTGAATTTTCAACGTTTGTCCTGTAACTGTACCTGGAATAGATTAAAGTCAGATTACTGAAGGATGAATTATTGATAAGATAATTCCATCTTATTGCAGCTGTAAGGTTACCCCATTCGAGCTCATCAACACTTTTTGTTTTATGGTAAAAATGAAAAGCTGTATCTGATAGTTCATATTTACTTTTTTTGAAATATTTGTCACTGCCAGTATAGACACTTATGAATAATCTGCTGTTTTCAGAGAATTTATGGTTTATCTTAGCATTTACATCATAAAAATAATATCCCGTCAGATTATTCTCATCATTTTTATTCATAAGCATCTGAACTGGATAGCTCAGTGCATCAAGATAAGTACGGCGGCCTGAAATGATAAATGAAGTTTTGTCCTTTATCAAAGGACCTTCAAGTGTCAGTTTTGAGGAAATAATTCCAATAGAAGCAGTCCCTTTAAATTCTTTCATATTACCCTCTTTCATCCTTATATCAAGAACAGATGAAAGTCTTCCGCCATATCTGGCCGGTAATCCACCTTTAATAAGTGTAACACTCTGAATAGCATCCGAATTAAAGATAGAGTAGAAACCAAAAAGATGATTTGCATTATAAACTGGAACTCCATCAAGCAGAATCAGGTTTTGATCTGGTCCCCCTCCCCTGACATATAAACCGCTCGAACCTTCCATTCCGGAGGTTACGCCCGGCATTAACTGCAGTAGTTTTATTACATCTGTCTCCCCGAGAAGAAATGGGACTGAATTAACTTTCTGCATTGGCAATTCAAGAGTGCTCATTTGTGAACTTAAAATTCTTTGCGACGGCGGATTGGCCTGAATTACAACCTCTTCAATATTTGCATCAGGATTTAATTTAACATTTAAGATAGTGTCAATCAGCAAATTAAATTCAAATATTTCAGTTTTATAACCGACGTATGAGAATGAGATTCTTTTCTCACCGGGAGGTAGTCTCAGACTGAAATAACCGTATTTGTTTGAGGTTGTCCATTTTTCAGTTTTTTCATCATAGACAGTGGCTAAAATCAGTGATTCACCGGTACTGTTATCTGTAACAGTGCCGCTTACAGTCAGATTCTGGCAGGATGCATGGGGAGAAAATAAACCAAAAACGAGTAAAACCAGACAAAAGCAGAATTGTTTTGAAAAACTCAATTTCTTAAGATGTTTATTACTTACAGGTAATTCCTTGGGAAGAAGTTTATTATTCAAAATAAGAAACGATAAGCGCATATTACTCAAACTTAACTTTCAGTAAGCCTGTTATATGGTCTAATTTAAATTCCCGAACATATATTAAATTATATCAGGCTGGTCTTGTATAAATTGGTACTTATCCAGGTAAATTTGTTATCACTGGTGACGATTTGTTAATTGTTTAACAACAAAATTCATTCCTTTTATTTTTTGGATTACTAATGTTATGCTTAGACGATTTTTCAATTGTCTAATTGTCACGTGCCCAGCCGCTTAAGCATAACGGCCCGGCAATAAAGAGGGCCGAGCGTTAAAAAATTGACTGGCAGGCAATTTTAGCGAAGGAGTCAGCCTGCAGGGTAGGAATGTTACCCGACGCAGCATCCGGGCAGTGTCCCGGTACTTTAGCCAGAAAATTGTCACGGTGCAAGGAAGGTACGGCGTGGTTTTTGCCGTCCAGGTACAAGTTTTGTGAGCTATACGAGTGTCGGGTTACAATGCTGCTAGATGAGTAGTAATTTGTCACGGTACACTAACTTTCAGAAGAGCAGGAGCGGGGTCCGGATTTGGCTGGTTTTACTTAATTGTATAGAAAGTAGGAACGCTTTGCAAAAACCGTGACAAACCTATTAATTTTATTGACCGTGTTAGGTGTAGGGTGTTATTTTATTTTTTTTATTATTCTATGATCTCTAGTTAATGCGTATCCTTTACCTGTATCAACAAAAGTCCAGGTAAGAATATCAGAATTTAAAGTAGTATTGTAATAATCTATCTTCCACTTTTTACCTCCATCACCAGTGACAAAGATTGTGTCGCCATTACTATAATATCCTATGTTTTCAGAAATAAAGTATTCCAATCCTATTGAATTATTGTTATTATGTACTAATGTCCAATTATTCCCCCCATCAATTGATTTATATAATTTATACTCATCAAAAGTTGAAATATATCCGATCTCTTCAGTAATGAATTGTAAAGCACAGATATATGGGATTGAGACTTCACCTGATTTCCATGGTTCTGGATCCATAACAGTCCATGTTACACCTGAATCGATTGTTTTAAGAATCAAACCAGCACTTAAAGCATGGTCATAATCTTTCACTCCAATGTTTGCATAACCAACGTTTGTTGATGGGAAAGAGAAACGATCAAAAGCCCCCATAAAATCTGTTTGAAAGACTGTTTGCCAAGTTTGTCCACCATTATTTGTTCTGACAATATGATTACCTTTGGCGACAAGCCATGTTATACTATCAATAATGTGCACATCATTGATAGTGGAACCTCTAAGTTGGGGGGAAACATTTACCCATGTTTTTCCTTTGTCAATGGATTTATGAACCTGATCTCCAGTAGTTAATAAAACATTTAACGATATAGGAAATATAGAACCAATATCATATAAAGGGAACTCATTTACAGTATCATACGTAGAACAAGTTATATGATACCAGGTATTCCCTCCATCTTCAGTCCATAATACAAACTTCCAATCGTTAGTGACATGTATCCCTGATGAATCGGCCATCACAAACCCATTGTCTTTATCTAAAAAGCTAATTGAATATAGCTCAAGATCATCATTTTGATAGATTGTTTGCCAATTGTCATTTTGAAAAATGTCTTCATCTTTTCTATCGCATCCTGTTAGAAGATAAATAATACACACTAAAGGAAACAGATTAAGAATTTTATGATAATACTCCTTCATTAAATAACTTTTATCTCAAATGGTTCGATCATTTAAATCATGTGATCCTGAAGTATTAGGATTTTTGTTAGTTTCCCAACGAATTGTTTAGATGCTAAACATTTAGAGTGAGAGCTATTTCAACAAAACCATGTGGTTATGTCGAACCTAACATTACACCTAACTATATAGTGTTTTATACACAGTCTTAAAACAGTTTGCCCACTAAAAGTAGGAACAAAACATTAGAAGACTAAGCTAATTGGTGTTATATAAGATTGTGTATAAAACTGAGTTGGACTAAGCCGCGTGTTCCTATGGGCATTCTATTGAATAATTTTCTTATTTATCTGATTCAGAAAGTATTATTAATATTTGACAGAGATTTATTTTGGTCATTAATCAATTCATTTCAACCAGTTGTTCCAATATTTTTATAAATATAGTACGATTAATTGAACAATCATAGGATTTAAGGATTTTTGATTTTATCTATCGCCATTTGGCGGTTTAGTTCAACTTGTTTTAGAATTAATAGAACTGCATTTTAAAATCAAAAACTGTTAGATATCAGAATGTTTATTACTTATATCTGACAAACTATTTTCTTACTAACAGAATTGTACAGATTTTTCAAATCAACAAATAATATAGAACAAAACAACCGATCGCTTATAAGCCCTTATTTCCTGCCATTCTTTTAAAGCACCGCCCCGTCAGTTACAAAAGCATTTAAAAGAATTTAATGAGCCTTACTATAAATAAATAATATGCTATTGTCTGACAACAATATATATTGAAAAAAACTTGCGGGGGCAATGACAATATCAAAGATACAAGAGAATAATAATACAAGTCAAATTTATTTTTATTACCCAACCAGATCCCCCTTTGTGAGAGTCCTGGTGTATGTTTTAGTACGATTAAGCTTCAAATGTCCTTGAGATTTTAATGATTAGCTTAATTGGACACAAATAGTGACACACCGCTTGTTGTGTGTTCGTGCACTATTTATTTCTAATTGTTTTAAAGTTAAAGAAATCTTTATGCTTTGGATTATGTATCCAATAAAAATCACCATTATATCTAATCAATAATCCAATAATTTTGGCAAATTTATCATCATTATTAAACCCTCCAGACGAAATTGAGTCTTGTAATTCGCAATTACTTAATGATATATCACCTAAAAACCTTAATTCGAAATCTTCTGGTGTAATCAAAGTCTCAAATACTATATCAACACAAATAAAAAATGGAAACCCATTGTCTATAAAGTTTTTTTGATAAATATTAATTTTATCACTAACGATATTCAGTATCTTGTGAGGATTTATTTTATTATCAAACGTACTGTAAGACGTAAACTGAACATAGTCAGTCATCTTATTTCGCTTTACTATCTCTATGTTAAATAAATCTTGATAATTAAAAATGTCTCCTACTGAAATATTCTTATTTTTTATCCAACCTTCAAAGTTATCCCGCAATACTTCAATGTCAATTTTCTTATAGTCGAAACTCTCTTCCTGCTTTATTCTAACCTTATATGGCACTTTTATTGTCTTTAGTATTTTTGTCAAACGATAAAAGAAATCCTCTTTATCTTGGTCTAATTCGGAAAGGTTAAATCTTTTTATGTCCGCTATTATTTCCGTATCAGCTAATTTTATCTTAATGTCAGGTTTTTGTTTCTTGAATGTTGTATCATAATCAAACTTTAGTCCTTCTCTATCGAAAAACTGAACGAATTTAAACTCGGATAATCTTGACAGGAAGTTTGTCTTATCTGTTTCAGAATTAAATTTATTGAGAAATCTTATCGAAAGAGAATCTGGGAGTAAATTTATCTCATTGATAAACTCAGGATGTAAGTCATTAAATTCTTTAAATAACGAATTATCCATATTCATAAATATTTCGTTTGAAGGGCAGTCTTGAATGACACACAACTTCATATAATCCCCAGTTTTTCGGGCTTACACAACCAATTTTGATATATAAACCTGTAAAGTACCAGGCTTTATATTTAATTTAAAATCCATTTTCTCCAGAACAAACTTGATCTTCTAATAAGAACACCAGCTACACAACTTTTGAGTATTATTAGACCAAAGTCACGTCAGTCACACAAGCTTACAGTATTAAAAAAATATTCATTATACAGATATAGTGCCTATTGACTACTTTTCACAATTCATGTTCAATTTACACAAAATCTGGGGAATTGGGAACTAAAAATTCTAAGTTTATTTAATTATACTATACAATTCCTTCATCAGCAAAACTATAATATCCTTCAACTGGCAGAATTATGAGATGATCAAGCAACTGAATATCCATAATTGTACCAGCCTCTTTGATTTTACGAGTGATCTTCGTATCTGATTCACTAGGGTTCAGATTTCCAGATGGATGATTATGGCAGACTATGATCCCTGATGCGTTTGTTTTAATGGCTGCCTGGAAGATTATCCGTATATCAGTAACGGTTCCGGATATTCCACCCTTAGAAACTGATAGAATGCCTAGTACGGCATTAGACCGGTTCATTAGCAGAAGCTTAAATTCTTCTACATATTCTATTGTGTTCTTATTCCAGGAATCGAACAATAGTTGATATGCATCTTTTGATGATGTAATTTTTGCTCTATCTTTTGGTTTAACTTTTGTTTTGTAAATAAGGATTACCTCAGATACACCTTTTATATCATTAGTTTCAATTTCAGTTTTCATTCTTTTTATCTTCAAAATTTGGGCAATAGTAATGAAGTAAGTTTCTAAAAAACAGTTATTTAGAATTTAATAATATTGAAGAAATTATGGGTTTGGTGCAGTTAGCACCAGAACTTAATAATGCAATGCGCTTATTTTCAATATTCTATGCGACTAATTTATAGTAGTGATGACGAATTTGTTGATAATTTCAATATCCCATCCCAAAAGACACTGGAGAAATCTGAGATGGGACGATACACTATTTTGGATGGCAGTAAATAATTTCGCATATATCCCTTGAAGTAATAAGGTGAAATATAAGCTGTTTATGTTTACCGTCTCTATTTGACTCTATAAGCTGCCAAATTATTGTTACATTTGGAGAATCCATTGATTGTATTGGAATAAAAGCCCCGGTATCTGTATGATAAACAGCCATATCAGATACTCCAAAAAAAGTTTGTTCTGATATAGTATTTCCATTTTTCAATGTAGTTTTTCTTGGATCTGTTCGATTTTGAATAGCGATCCCTATTATCTTAATTCTCCAAGGTTCGAAATCTTCAGGGATGAGATTTTCAAGAACTGGCCCTAAGGGAGTTCTAACTGCTATTAAATCTCCATCACGGATAATTTCTGTTTTAAATGCATACGGTAATTCTGTTATATGATTCTTAAGACCAAATTGTCTAAGCAGTATTTCTCCGTCATCTTCGGATAGATTGCCCACATACCTATAGGCTACCGAATCTGAAACGAATGTTTGACTATTCCCATTATAAGAGAGAATAGTAATAAATAGTACAGTTATTGATGTGGCTTTCATATTAAATTTCGTTTAAAAGTTTTTCAATATCCCATCCCAAAGAATACCGGAGAAAGGTGGGATGGGATGATACCTTACTTTAATCGTGTTCCCACCATCTAATTGCTCGAACGATTATGGAATAGATTATTGCTATTACAAGTAGAATCAATCCAATTATTAAACTCGATGATGCTTTTTCACCAGAATTGCCGGTTCCTATTAAAATAAAAATAATGCCAATGGATGCCATTATTGCAGCCCAGATAAATCTCCTTTTATGTTTTTTCTTTGTGAGTTGCACTTCAGACACCTTCATGCCTTCATTTTGATTACTGGCTTTTCCTTGAAATGGATATGCACACTTTGGGCATTTTTCAGCTTTGTCGGAAACTTGAGTTCCGCATTCTGGACAATTAATAAGTGCCATTTGATCTGATATTAAAATATTAATTAGTAAAACTTATACAATGAAGCAAACCGCCGAATGCTGCTAATTCTTCACACTGGATAGGATAGACCTTACCATATTTACTTAGGAGATCAATGTTGTATTTCTCATCATCAGAATTATCAAAAGATGGCATGAAGATTAAATTCCCAAATGAAAGCATATTCACATATAGCCCTTTCGCGCTTTCGACATCATTATTCTCCTCATAAGTCGGATTTTCCTTTATCTCAATCACATTAGAAACATGCTTCTGAACTATCTCCTTTACCTCCTCTAAGTACTTTAAATCCTTCTTATTTGCATCTTCAGGATATTTTGAGATAGCAAGCGTACTTCGATTTACAAATGACAAGTACGCATCTGAATGGCCAAATATGTCATCAGGATGAGTTGGAATAAGTATTGGTTCGATCTTAAGATGTGACCGAATGATCTCCTTTACCTGGGTCTCATCATAATTTTTTTTATTACCTGCCAAGACCTGGTCAGTAATAAATCCTATTTCTCCGTTTGTAACGAGATTACCACAATCCCATATGAGCGGTATCTTAACCATATCAATACCCAGAATGGCATGAATGATCTTCATACTCTGATCAATCAAAGCAGCCTCTTCATAATGTTTTCTATAATACTTTGGTTTAAAGATTGGTTTGACAATGTGAGTTCCCATATTAAAACCGGCACTATCTCGGAGCCAGATTGAAGAAAGCTCACTGTTGACCAGGGTAGTAGTATTCCGGTGAAGCCTGTTTACTTTTTTGGAGATTTCAGCAGATTTCACAAAGACAACAAGGTTCGTTTTTCTTGGAATAGCTTTGATGAGAGCATCAAATACCTTCGAAGCAGGAGAGTAATCAATTCCACAATCAATTACTCCTTCAGGATAGGCTAAAAACAACGAAGTTGTTTTTTCAAAATCCAATTTTAATTTACAGTCCATAATGTTGATTATTAAAGATTTACGATTCTCCTTCGAAGGTACAAAGGATCTTTACGGACTCCAAATTCTTCTTTTTTAAGTAGTTAGCCATAGTTAGAGTATATATATCTCTTTATTTGGACTCGATCAAACTGATTGTACTATTCAGAAATTCTTTCTTCCCAAACATCACCGATACCAGGGCCTATATGACTGGAAAACTCCTTGGAAGTAAATTCATCAGTTTTAGCATTATTACACCAATAACACGCTAAAATGACATTCTCAAGCCTATACTCTTTGTTTGAGTTAATTCTATCAATCTCCATTGAGTAACCTCTATACTGCTTTGTTTTAATCTTCCCTTTGGATCTTAGAAATTCGACATCCTGATCTGTTATTTTGCAATAATAGCACCTTCGTTCCTGGGGATCTTGGTTAAATAATTTTATAAACTCAGAATAAGGGAAATACTCTCTTTGGAACAGAGTTTTATATTCTTTTAATAGTAGGTTTTCAAACTCAGAATTTTGGTTATGCCAGTTCTGAATGAAATCATCTATATCCTGCATTTGAGGTCCATCTTCACCTAATCTATCTGTCTCGAGTAGCTGCCAGGCCTTTTCATATAGATTTACAATTTGATCAATTATTTCAAAGTGATGAAAATCTTCAACAGAGAAGGTTTCAAGGAACTGTTTTTTAATGCACATATCAAAAAGGAAAATTTCAAGTTTTGTTTTGAAGCTTCTTAGTATGATAGCTTCGTATTTCCTTTTAATGTACCTGTCAGACTCCACCTCTTACTATACTTTACTCTTACCGTACCAAATATAGTAAAAAAGGGGCATCCATGCTCCAACAACAAAGACTTATTTCACTCAACTTTGGAATATGAATAATAACCGTGATATTGATTTTATTCAGCAGTTCGGCAAGAATCTTAGGAAAATCCGGAAGGACAGAAATATGTCCCAGGAAACTCTTGCTATTAATGCTGATACATCACGGTCACAGATTGCCAGAATTGAAAGAGGGGAAGTCAATCCAACGATAACTACTGTCAAGAAATTTGCAGAGGCTCTTCAGATTGATATTCAGTTCCTTTTCCAGTTTGACGCTTAGAATACTTAATTTTTTCAAATTTCTTGTTTAAAATTTCTATTTTTTTCTCCGGCAATACCTCTCTTACCATCTCATTAATTGTTTCTCTCTCACCGTCAGATGTTACAGGATCATGAGGACAAACACTCAATAAATAATCTATTATTACTGGCACAGAGGTTCGTCTAGACCTAAAATCTAGTGCAATGCACTTTATCTTGCTAGTATACTCTTTATTGGAAAGGAGTGAAACATCATCTTTGTGAACAAATATGGATTCACCAGGTATTTTCCCTATAGCTACAAAGTTCGGCTCAATCATAATCTGTTTTTTTTGTGGAGAGCAAAACTAAATAGGGGGAGTTACACCTCAAAGCAAGCTAGATCCTATTGTCCATCGAAAATGTAAGAATGTTATTTAGGTAAAAATTAAAAGCTTCCAAAGATTCTTTTCAATTCTAAGGACAAGAACCTTTATAAAATCGGAAGAAGGGGACCCCAAATACACTCATATTAGTACTTGGATTGCAGATTAAACTAACCCAGGTAAGTTTTTAATACTTTACTTATCGCAGTACACTTTAATTTATAGATCGCCCTGGCTTTGATCTGCCTGATCCTTTCTCTTGTCAGATTAAATTCCTCACCAATTTCTTCGAGAGAGCAGGTGCGTTTGCCATTTAATCCGTAAAACGATCTGATAATATCAGCTTCTATTGGGGTCAATTTATTAAGAGCTCTATCAATTTCTTTTCTTAATGAATCTATTAACAATTCTTTATCAGGACTGGAAGTATCTTCGCTTATTAAAACATCATACATGTTCTCTTCTTCACCTTGAATAAGCGGGGCATCCATTGAAATAGGTTTCTTGGCGTTTTTAATGACTTCTGTCACATCAGTAGAAGTTAACTCTATTTCCTGTATGATCTCAAGGATTGCTGGTTCTCTTTCATACTTTTGTTCCAGTTCAGTAATAATCTTTTTTATTTTATTAATAAGACTCATTCTATTTAGTGGGAGCCGTACAATTCTTGCCTGATTAGCCAATGCCACCATAATAGCTTGTCTGATCCACCAAACAGCATATGATATAAATTTAAAACCCCTTGTTTCATCATATCGTTGCGCTGCTTCGACCAAACCAAGATTCCCCTCATTGATCAAATCCGAAAGACTCAAGCCCAGGTTCTGATACTGCTTTGCAACAGATATGACAAATCTGAGATTTGCATTTATCAGACAATCCCGTGCACCCATATCCCCCTTATGTATCCTTTTGGTAAGATCAACCTCTTTTTCTGGATTAATCAGCTTAATCTTACCTATTTCATTCAGGTATTTATCCAGAAATGAGTTATCCCTGTTAGTAATCTGCTTGCTGATTTTTAATTGCCGCATTTAAAGAAAGATTTGAGCTTTAAATACATAAAATATGTTCGAAAGGTACCACTTATTATGGAGGAAATTCATTTTCCCTTAGATATATATTGATCCTGCTTTTTTACTGAATCATTATATATGAATTGTGCTGGCAGGATGTTTTAAATTAAGTTTATCTTTAATATATCTGGCTTAAAGATCAAATTAAAGTTCCTCAAAGATTTTTACATAATACATCACCGAATTGATTGATAACCACCAAGTATTCCATTTTTTGATAGAACTATCTGCCATAACTGATCAAGTCTTCTTGATCTGAATGAACCTGCGCTTGAGAGCAAAAAGTATTTCCACATCCTGAAGAAGCGTTCGGAATACTTGTTCTTTATCTTGTCCCAATTCGTAACAAAGTTGTTAAACCACTCCATAAGAGTCTTATCGTAATCTACTCCGAAGTTGTGCCAATCCTCCATCACGAAAAGATTTTCAATTGCTTTGCCAAGTTGAGCCACCGAAGGAGCCATACTATTTGGGAAAATATATTTATTTGTCCATAGATTATGTGTTTTTTCAGATTTAATATTTCCTACGGTTTGAAGAAGAAATAAGCCGTCATCTTTCAAGCATTTATTCGCAACTTCAAAATATGTTTTGTAATTCTTGTAACCTACGTGTTCTATCATTCCAACGCTTACTATTCTATCAAACCTCTCATTTACGTCGCGATAATCCATTAAACGGATCTCAACCGGAAGAGCTCCGCATAATTTTCTTCCAAGCTCTACCTGTTCTTTTGAAACAGTTATTCCGACAACTTCAACATTGTATTTCTCTGCAGAATATTTTCCAAAAGCTCCCCAACCGCATCCTATATCGAGTACCCGCATTCCAGGTTTGAGATAAAGTTTGCGGCAAATTAATTCGAGTTTGTTTTCCTGAGCTTCATCTAAGCTACCGGCATCCTTCCAGTATGCGCAACTGTAATTCATTCGTTTATCGAGCATATGTTGGAAAAGTTCATTCCCCAGATTATAATGCTTTTCACCGATGATGAATGCTCTACGTTTTGATTGCAGATTGAAAATTTGTGTTGTAAAAAGCCTGAAAAGAATCGGAAAATTTCTTCGTATTTTTTTGTCAAGTTGAGCTATTAGAATTTTGTATATCAATTCGTCAACTTTTCCAGCATCCCACCAACCGTCCATATAGGATTCGCCAATGCCTAATTCGCCTTCTGTAATTGCTCTTTTATAAAATTCATCATTCTGAATCCGAATATCCCATGGATTATTGCCGTTAATTTTCACTCCGGCGAGTTCTAAAATCTCTTCTGCTATTTTTTTATATTTTTTATTCATAACAAACACAATCAATTATTTTGAAAGGCACTTATGATACCACAAACTCTGCGATGAGTAACTGCAGAGGTAGGAGGAGTGCTTACGAGAATGCCAATTCCTTAGCTAAAGAGCAATTGTATTCGGGAATATTTGATCGTATTAAGATAGGAGTATCGTATAATCTAATAATCAATTATTCGCTAGCTAATGACATTTTATAACATCGAAAACCAGTGTTCAGGTTATTCCGGAATAAGGTTTTCTCTCAGGTTGGGTTTTACAAACGTGGGTTTTTAATATAAAGATTTATCTGTATTTTCCAGTAAAATCTTCATTGATGAATTTTATCATCGATCGCTAAAATAAAAGTGCTGTGTTATGTGTGAGTTTTAATTACTTAGCAGCTTATGGTTTTTCTGCTGAAGCGTTTTTGACCGTTAGTACTAAATCTACCATTATAATCAATAATGCAAACGAACCAAGAATGGCCGGGATAATATATATTTTTTCATATACCAATCCGCCAAACCAGTTTCCAAAAACAGGTGAGCCCAACCAGGCACCAATCCATCCAAAGATTACTTTTGAAACAAATGAGACAATACCTGGCCTTATATAGAATTTAAGCGCATAATGCAGTACTGCTGAAACTACAATACTTATTACCAGTAAAATTAAAAAACTAACAAAAGTCATTCCAATCATAATAATCCCTCCCTTTTAAGTTTAACGTTAAACTATAACACAGCACTATTTAAAAAACTTAATACACGTCATCCCGAATTACTTAGAACAACTTATAGATTAGTAAATTTAGTCAAATAAAATGCTGAATGCAAATCGTAAATGCAACTTATTGATTAGCATGTTAATTAAAGTTGATTGGGAACGAGATAGTCTGCCTGTGAAAAAAGATCTGTCAGGTCAGCTATCAAGCTCTTGTTTTGTCAGATAAAATTCAGGAACAGATAGAACAGTCTATTTACTTTCTTCATACTCTTTAAGCAAAAATTGGAAGATCTCCTTTACTGATGATATTTTAGTTGCTCTGAAAGCATTGCTTCCGGCAAAAGCAAAGCCATTTTCAAAATTCCCCTTAAGTGCATTTATAAGTGCAATGGCAATACAATAAGGGCTTTTTGTAATGTCGCATGTTTTGATACACTTAAACGGGCATTTTTTAGGTTGTTTTTTACCAGCTTTCACCTTTGTAAGGAAATTGCTTAAAATAGCTCGCCCTGGCATGCCAACAGGACTCTTGATTATTTCAATATCCTTTTCATCAGCATCAATGTATGCCTGTTTAAAGGCTTGCGATGCATCACATTCATCGGTGGTTACGAACCTGGTTGCCATCTGAACACCGGATGCTCCCAGTTTCATTATGTTATTAATATCCTCACCTGTATAGATCCCCCCTGCAGCAATAAGCGGTATAGGTTGATTGTATTTTTCTTCAAAAGGCTTAAGTTCATTAACAATTTCCGGAACAAGCTTTTCAAGTGTATAATCCTTATCCTTGATTTTCTCCTCCTTAAAGCCCAAGTGGCCGCCTGCCTTCGGTCCTTCAACAATAACAGCATCGGGCAGATAATCGTAGTTAGCTTTCCATTTTTCGCAGATTATCTTAACTGCCCTGGCAGATGAGACAATAGGTAAGAGTTTTGTAGTACTGTCTTTCTTTAAAAAGGATGGCAAATTAAGTGGAAGTCCTGCACCCGCTATAATGATGTCAACTTTTTCGGAGATGGAAGTCTTTATCATATCAGCAAAATTTGTCATGGCAACCATAACGTTAACGCCAATGACACCAAGCGTTTTCTCCCTTGCTTTGCGTATCTCCTCCTTAAGTGCGAGAATGCTGGCCTCAAGAAAGTTTTCAGAAAATTCCTTGTATAAAAGTCCAAGCCCTGCACTTGAAATAACACCTACCCCGCCTTCGTTAGCCACTGCTGCGGCAAGACCTGAAAGCGATACACCAACACCCATTCCACCCTGAATGACCGGAACAGCAATTGAAAGACTCCCAATTTTTAATGCCTTCATCTATTCTTTTAAAACATTTTTCAAATTAATGTCATTATACAGGCTGACTGTTTTTAAAATAATAAAGAATATTTTTTGTATATATAGTTTACATATTCAGATGCTTTCATGCAAGCTTCTTTCAACGATAATCCATTACCGAGATAACAGGTCAAAGCTGTCGAAAAAGTACAACCCGTGCCATGAGAATATTTTAAAGTCAATCTTTCTTTTTCAAAATTAACTACCTTATTTTTATTAATAAGAGCTTCATTTATTGTATTTCCTTCATAATGGCCCCCCTTCATATAAATACAGCAATTATATTGTTTTGCAAGTTCCAGGGCTGCTTCAATACCTTGTTCAAAAGTTAATATCTCTTTTCCTGTCAGTAATGATAACTCATCTTTATTAGGCGTGATAATATTGACATGAGGTAATAATTTTTCCTTAAATATTTTTATTGATCTATGGTTGATGAATGCTTTTCCGTGTGTAGGTGAAAAGACCGTATCAAGAACAATATTTTTTAGTTCATATTTTTTTAATATTGATGAGATTACTTGAATATTCTCTTCACTGCAAACAGCACCAATCTTACAGGCATTAATATTGAATGATTTAATATTCATTTCAATTTGTTGCGATAAAATATTTGCAGGAATAGAATATATAGAATCTAATTTCATGAAATTTTGGACGGTGATCCCAGTTATGGCTGATAATCCCCAATAACCCATGCTTTCAGCCACCTTTAAATCTTGCTGAATTCCGGCTCCACCGCTATTGTCAGATGCTGCAATAGTTAAATAATACTTCATAGCCCGCGATCTATCTTAACTGCACAAAGATTTCCACACATTGTGCAATAATCTTCATTGGCGCTTTCCGAATTTTGTCTTCTGCTTCGTGCCAGTTCAGGATTAATGGCGTATTTAAACATTTCGTCCCAATCTAATTCTCTTCTGGCTCGCGACATGGCATAATCAAGTTCCCGGGCGCCTTTTATATTTTTCACAATATCGCCGCCGTGAGCAGCTATCTTACTGGCCACCACGCCTTCTTTGACATCCTCAATCGTTGGCAAACAGATATGTTCCGCCGGAGTGACATAACAAAGGAAATCAGCTCCATATGCTGCTGCTATTGCACCGCCGATAGCTCCGACAATATGATCGTAACCAGGAGCTATATCGGTAATAAGAGGGCCTAGTACATAAAAAGGAGCATTATTACAAATCTTTTTCATTAGCTTCACATTCATCTCGATTTGATCAAGCGGCACATGTCCTGGTCCTTCAACAATCACCTGGACACCTTGCTTATGAGCCCTTTCAACCAGTTCTCCTATTATCAAAAGCTCTGCTATCTGTCCTCTGTCGCTGGCGTCATTGCCAGCCCCCGGACGTAACCCATCGCCCAAACTGATTGTTACATCATATTTTTCACAAATATTAAGTACTCTATCAAACTGTTCATATAATGGATTTTCGGATTTGTTTTCCATCATCCATCTTTTTATTAACGAACCGCCCCGGCTGACGATGCCTGCGACACGTTCGTCATTCTGCAAAAAAGATAAGGAAGTTTTTGTAACGCCACAATGCAAGGTCATGAAGTCAACACCCATCTTTGCCTGATCCTCAATCTCGGAGAACAAGCTGTCGGGATTCATATCAGCTATTTTTTTATTTTCCCTGATTAACTCGGTCATTACAGGGTAGATTGGGACGGTACCTATCATTACCGGTGAATGTTCGATAATTGACTTCAATATTTGTCTTAAATCCCCACCAGTTGATAAATCCATTACGGCATCAGCACCATATTTGACAGCTACTTCTAATTTGCCTAGCTCTTCTTCAGGATTACAGTGTTTTAGAGAGGTACCAATGTTGGCATTTATTTTGGTCTTAAGACCGTTGCCAATGCCTATGGCTTCAAAAGTATGATGGATATTTTTAGGGATCACTATTCGACCATATGCAACCTCGTTACGAATCCATTCCGGATCGAGATTTTCGTATTGTGCGACTTTGTGCATCTCTTTGGTTATAATACCCTTAAGTGCTTTCTGTAGTTGTGTCATGGTTTTATTTTATTAATAAGGGATTTAATTTTTTTTAACTTTCTATCCATATCTTCTGCTTGCATAAAATATCTAACCATTGCAATATTCTGCGCTCCTGTTTTTAGTACCGCCTCAATATTCTCAGGAAATATCCCTCCAATGGCAACAACGGGAACATTGGCAAAAGACAAAACCTCCTTGAGTTGATCCGTTCCAACCACCTGATCAGGATTGGTCTTTGCTGTAGTGGTATAAATCGGCCCGAATCCGATATAATCAGGCTTTTTTTCCAATGCATCTTTCGCTTGTTGAATAGAATGAGTAGATAAACCTATTTGCATATCATTTCCAACTATCTTTCTTGCATCCTCATAAATTATATCATCCTGCCCGAGATGTAAGCAATCAGCTTCACAGAGAACTGCAATATCAGGCCTGTCGTTAATAACGAGGTTTGTTTTGGAACCTAGGACAATCGATTTCAATTCTCGTCCTATCTTTAAGATTTCTCTGTCGCTAAGATGTTTTTCCCTCAGTTGTAGCATTGCTATCTCATTGTTCACACAGATCTCAGTAATTTTTGAATAAGAAAGCACAGGCTTTGTGATTATGATATATATACCAAAATCTTCCATTCTTTTACTTTAAACTATTATAAATCAAGTCTGCAGCTTTTTTCCCTGAAAGCAGCATGCCGCCGAATATAGGCCCCATTCTAAAACCGCCGCTCACACCGTTGGCTGCCATACCTGATACAAAAAGACCAGGGTATATTTCTTTGGTATTTTCGATAGTGGTTCTTTCGCCTTCTTCAACAGACAGCGAACGTTCACCCATCACCTCACCAGTTGAAGTATTCAGCTTGACATTATTTTTCCTGGCAACAATTTTAGCAATCTCGCAATCATGGCCAGTACTTTCAAGAACAGTTTTAGCCATAATAATAAGAGGATCTACATGCAAGTGTTCTCGATGAACTGGCGCCCAATTAACCACAATACCGCTCACTTTCTCATTTTGAAAGACAACATCTTCAACCGAGAAGCAATTAAATATCACTACACCTGCCTTTGTCGCGTGATATATGAAAGAAGAAGTGGCTTGTACCGAATCAACCACGTAATGACTTTTCTCATAAGGCACATACGAAATATTAAATTCATCTAAAATTGGCAAAGCTTCTTTCTGTACGATAATCTGGTTGAACATCATAGCGCCACCCCACATACCTCCACCGGGAGCAAGTCGGCGTTCAAATAATGATACTTTTCTTCCAGCTTTCGCAAGATAATAGGCAGCAACTAATCCTGAAGGACCACCACCAACAATAGCACAGTCAACTGAAAGGCTGTCTTTCAATTTTTGAAAATAGGAATCAATGATCCCTAGCGATACTACCTTTTCCATTTTTATCTGAATATATTTGGTTAAACCTATGATGGTATATAGAGGCAACATACCATCTGAAACAGTTTATCCTCATTTCCCTTCGCCGGCATTACCTGGAGCAGGTTCAATGGGTTTGATCTCAGCCTTTAATATTAAGGCACCCCTATTTAAGATGTTACAATATTAATAAAAAAAATCCACTTTGATAATTTTAATCTTATCTTAAAATATCTGTCACTCATTTCTTATGCAGTAATAATAATAAGTTTGTTTGAAACTAACTTTTTAATTCAACAGTTTAACAGATTTGTATCAGATAAGATTACTCATTTTACAATTTATCTTCTCATATTTACTCTGATTCTATCTCATAAGAAACGAAAATTTGCTAATATTTTTCAAAGAAATACCTGTTCCTCTTACAACTGCCAACAAAGGATCCTCAGCTACTTGGAAAGGCATATTTATTTTATCAGTTAATCTCTTATCAAGTCCTCTGAGCAGAGCGCTACCGCCTGCCAGGTAGATTCCTCGCTGAAAAATGTCTGCATAAAGTTCAGATGGTGTTTGTTCGAGAACTGAAAGGATCGCTGTTTCAATTTTTGAAATGGATTTGTCCAGGCAATGAGCAATTTCCTGATAAGAGATTGAAATTTCAATGGCCATTGCAGTCATAATATTAGGTCCCCTGACATTAAAATCTGGAGGTGGATTTTCCAATTCAGGAAGTGCCGAACCAACTCCGAATTTAATCTCTTCAGCAGTACTTTCACCAATTCTGATATTGTGTTGGTGTCTCATATAAGCCTGGATATCAGATGTAAAACCATCACCTGCAACTCTGATAGTCTGGTTGCAGACAATTCCTCCAAGAGCAATAACTGTAATTTCAGTGATTCCTCCGCCAATATCGACAACCATACTTCCATCCGGGGACTCCACATCGATACCTATTCCTATGGCTGCTGCCATGGGTTCGTAAATCATGTAAACATTCCTGCCACCAGCGAGTTCTGTTAAATCCCTGACAGCTCTTCTTTCAACTTCAGTACATCCTGACGGAATACAGACTACTATTTTCAACGAGGGAGTAAAGAGGAGGTTCCATTTGATCATTTTTATCATCCCTCGTATCATTTGCACAGCAGCATCAAAGTCAGCAATTACGCCATTTCTAAGAGGTCTGAACGTTTCGATGTTTTCATGTATTTTACCATGCATCTGGCGAGCTTTTTCACCTATTGCAATCATCTTGCCCGTCATTGTATCAATAGCAACGATGGATGGCTCATTCACTACAACTTTGTCTTTATGAATAATCCGTGTATTTGCTGTGCCCAGGTCAATTGCCAGTTCCTGCTGAAAAGAAAACAATCCCATGTTTTATATAAGTCCTTTAATAATTATTCCAGAATTTAATTAAGAATACTTAAATATTTCAGAAGAAGAGTTATTGGAGGAGTACCTCAGGATATTACTTGTCTGTAAATGAACCTTCCATGGAATTAATCATTGTGAAGAATAAGAAGAGTAAGAAGACTGAAACTATTAATCTTCTTTATTATTGCTTTTGTGAAATAACCTCCCCTTGGGATTAAGCCATTATACTTTTTAAGGATTTCAATAACAACAGGATTAAGAGGGATAACAACTTTAGTTGTAGTTTTTTGGGTGACAATGTTGATATATGTACCACCTGCTTCAGTTTTGACGTTCTCAGGCCTTATCTTAGTGAAATCAGAATACCTTAAGCCAGTATAACACCCAATAATGAAAAGGTCTCTCACTCGTTCTAAAATAGGTCTATCAGTCAAATCTAGTAACCTTATCTTCTCAAGCTCTTCTTTATTCAGGTATATACTTTCAACGGGCTCTGCTAGTCTCTTAAACTTTCTTCCTCTGAATTCGAGCTTTTTATTGAATCCTCTATCCGTAGCTTCATTCATGAATGTTTTAAATACTTGGATATGCTTTCCTATTGTATTTTGAGATAGTTGAAGGTCATTCATTAAGTAGTTAACAAAACTGTTATAGAAATTAAGGGTTATTGATGTATAATCCAGGTTTGTTTTATTGAAGCGAGCATATGATTGAAGATGCTTATAAGTTGTAATATAGGTCCTTACAGTATTTGGGTTTTTAATTTTGGTACATTCCTGAATGTAGGAATCAATAAAATTGAGGAGTGAAGGAATTTTACTATTGACTTTATTGAAAAGCTTATCATATATTCTTTCTTTGATGACTTCTGGTGTAGGGGTGATATTTTCAAGATTGAATGCTCTGAAAACTGATTTAATTTCTGTATCAATCTTATCTAGCCAAATATTAAGTTCAGTATTCTGAGGATACTTTTTTGAATTTATTGATCGTTGTTTTGAAGAATCCCATTCAGCTGGGAGAATTCTTTCTCCAGTAGAAAAGATTATTCTATCATTATTAAAGCGCAAATGGCAACTAATGAGAGTTGGCTTTTTGCTTTTAGGTTCTCTTAATAGAAAATGAGGTGTTGGAATATTCATGTCCGCATTTATTGGTGCTTTGCGAAGGTGCACAAGGGATTTCGGGAGACCTAAGAGATCTTCAAAGAAGTTTTCACATCTTTGCAATGCAGAATCCTATCTCAATTGATTAAAGATTAATAATATAGGTGAATATTTGGAGGCTATTATTAATGTTGAATTTAATACAGGAAAGGTAAATGATCATGAATAAGTGTTTCTTACTTTTCTAACTGGGGACGGATTCGTTGACGCTTTTTTTTACTTTTAAAACTCATATAGAATCCTCATAATCAACTAATGACCTTAGATTCCACATACAATCTGTCAACTGATCAAAAGATCTCAGAAGACCATATAATTCGTTGACGACTCGATAGCTGCTTAAAAATCAAACCATTATATAAAGATTTCCGCCCGATTATCTCAATTTCATGTGGGGCTGGTGGCACCACAACCCTAAATCGCAGACCCTTGTAGATCAATGAACTACAAGGGTCTTTAAATTTCTTGTTGACGGATTTGGTGCTGGATTTTTCAATGATCACGTTGTCAATACATTACATTATATTTATTCGTCAAGCATCCTAAGCTTTTTCTTAACCAGTTCAATGTTGACATCCATAATCCAAATATCATAATTACCTGACCTGGTACTTGTGAAAGCTATCTTTTTGCCATCTGGAGACCAGCAAGCTCCTTCATTAAGCCACTGATGTTGGACAGCAAGAGGCAGTGAATTTCCTCCTTCAGCAGGCATGATATAAAGTCCCAGATATCTGCCTTCATACGTCGCATAAACCAGTAGCGAACCATCGGGCGAAAGAGCAAGATATCGATAAAAACTTTTATGATGTCCGGTGATCTGTTTTTTTTCTTTACCATCAGAAGAGATTTTCCAGATAGTTGATTTTCCGGATTGCCTGTCCTTAAGCGCTATCAGGACATACTTTCCGTCTTCCGACCAGCATCCGGGAAGGAGTAACATGCCTTCTTCTCTAAAAACACGGGTAGTTCTACCGGTTTTTATATTATAAATACATAATGAATATCCCGAATCCTTAAATGCAATTTGTGATGCATCGGGCGACCAGCATGGTAGCCCGCCGTTCTTAATGTGAATTGTATCAGGAAGGAATATAATTGGATCTCCTCCTCCAGCCGGAATCATTTTAATAGTCTTACCGGTATCTGCATCAAAAACGATAAAGCGGCCATCCGGAGACCATTTGGGATGTTCAGCGACACCACTAAAAATATGTTGTACTCCGGTTCCATCTGGAGAGATTTCCCATAAGCCGTTTTTCCCGATTGTATCGTTCAGGTTTGTGTATTGGTAAATAATAGATACTCCATCAGGTGACCATGTGGCAAATCCTTCCTGAGCAGGTTCGAAGGTCAGTCGCCTGGCATTGAACATATCCTGGTCTTTACAACTTGTATTACAAATACCCAATATTGCAAATATTATTGCCAGATTTTTCATAACTTTTTATTCTTAAATGGGTTTTTACAATTGTTTACAACGACTGAATATGTTGCGTTTGGCATTTCAACGCTACAAACTTTCAATTTAATTCTAATTATATTTATTGCTACTATTATCATTTTAGCACTATCTGCCAAATGCACTATATTTTTTGTTATGAGCTACTTTGATAATTTCTATGTCTAGCTAATAGCTATCATTATTTTAACAGGTCAATGGAATACTCCAATTGTTTATCTATTCCTGCCTTTATATCTGACTTCGTTTGCTCAACACGAATATCTGGCGCACAGCCAATCCATTCCAAGGGTAATCCATCATTACCACGCCAATCTGTTGTACCGACATAGATTCTTTTACCACTTGGCAATTCATATTCAGCCAGAGCTGAATATGTCGATCCCGATGATCCTCCACTTGTTGTATCTCCAACAACGGTAACACCTGATACCTGTTTCATTATATCAGGGAAAATATCACCTGTGCTGTAACATACTCCATTAATCAAAACAATAATTGGATTAATATATTGAAAAGAGCCTTGAGGTTCAAATGGTGGCAAGGGGATTAGCTCACCAAGTACATAATACTCAGGTTTTTCAAGCGGGGAGGTTACAAATCTACTTACAACAGTAACTAAATTCTGGTATGATCCCCCGTTATTATGTCGTATATCCAATATAAGCGCTTTAGTATTTCTGACATAATCAAGTGCTACGGAGAAGAAATTTGTCAGGTAATCCCCCTCGAATGTGCCCATATAAATATAGCCGATATTCCCTTGAATGATTTCGTACTCAATAGTACCTTCCCCGGTTATTTTTAATTCCTTATCAAAATAGTTTCTGACAACAATGGGATTAAATGCGTATTTATCTTTAATCCATCTTGGTGCGTAATAGGTACTTATCGATCTACCGCCGGCAGTTTTTACATGAACATGCATATCTTTCAATTCACCCAGCATTTCAATAAGTACGGTATAAATTTCATCTCCTTTGGATTGTTCTGCCCGAGGTCTATATACGGTATATATACTATCCCAGTTTATATGTTTATATTCAAGATAGGGATAAACGGCATTTACTCTATTCCAGGCTGCCTCAAAATCCTCTACATTAAGATTTGATTCTGCCGGATTAACAATCATATCTTCACAGCTAATTAATATAATAGCTGAGCATATTATTATTAATAATTTTATTTTACTCATTATTAAAATTTATAGTTAAAAGAAATGATTAAATTATCGCTGGCAGCAATATATGGATCCCACTTATCAATCCGTGCAAGATCAAATTTATAACCAAGGGAAACGGAAATTCTATTAACCAAATAATAGCGTATGGAAAGGTCAAAATCAAATTTTGTTACAGTAATAACTGTGAGCAACCCTGGTGGGGAATCATTGTCATATATTGCCGGGTCAACATCTTTGCCAGAAAGTGAGAGCAAATTTGATCGTAAAAAACCCTCAATACTTAATTTTCTATTTACCCGATAAATAAACTCTGTATTAATCCCTAAAGAAAGAATAAGGCCATATGTTTTCGGAGTAATAAAAGTTCCTGGAGTAACAAAATTGTAATTTAGATCATAATAAAATACCTGTACCGAAGGCCCCAAATAGGCATAAACATCTTTAGAAAACAACGAAAAATGACTAACAGGATAAATAAAATCCTGATTAAATGCAATCTGTTTTGCTTCAGCAGACATGTTATTATTATTAATGTTGGTTGAGTTCCGATACTCAAATTCCAAACGGTAGCCATTTTTGTTATGAAATCGCACCCATTCAATATTAAGATATGGTAGAGTTCCTGAATATTTCTCTTCTGAAATATATTCATCCTTCACGGAATATAGACCTTGTCCGTATCCTACTGAAATGCCTGAAGGAAATACAGTTTTATAGTCTATGGTATCTTGTCCAGGTAACTCCATAGTGACAAAAAGTGCAATAGTCGAAATAATAATTGTTGTTTTGGTTTTCATAGGTTTATATTTATTAAAAACATAAACTATCATATAAAGGTTGCTCATAACGTTTTCGCATATGGCCAGTGGCGTGTTTCGAAGCGAATACTTGTCCAATTAGAACTGAGCTGCCCTTGAAATACTCGGCTTAGCAACTAGCTTAACCCGCCATTGGCTATATGCGGTGTTATGCACAGAGCGTTATTTATCAATCAATTTTTTAATAATATTGCTTAAAATACAATTATTTATCATGGATTAGGAAAAACTATCATAATTGAGAGAGTTTTTGTCCTATTTTATATGAAGTATTCAAATATTCTTTATTTTTTATTGCATCTCCTTTTGCACTAAGATTTGGATAAAAAACGATGTCTATAATCTCCATTCTTAGTCTTTTGAAAATGTATTTTGAAGTCATTTGAATAGGTTCAATTTCTGATATATAAGTTTTATGTCCATGTTGTTTTTCATTAACATTCATTGGAATAATAAGTAGAAGCTTTTTCCTAGCTATAAAATGTTCATTCCTTTTTGGATAGTATAAATATAATCTATCAATAAAAGTTTTCATTAAACCAGTAACTCCCCACCAATACATCGGAGAAGCCAAAATAATTATATCAGACTTTTGTATATCATGATGGATTTCCTGCATGTCGTCGTTGATCGAGCAACTATTATTTTTATAACAATAATAGCAACCTTTACAGTCATTTATATTTTTATCTCTTAAAACAAATTGTTTTATTATGACATCTGAACTTTCAGCACCATCTAAAAGGCTTTTAATAATTGTATCGGTATTTCCGTTAACTCTTAGCGAACCATTTATTAATACTATTCTTCTACGCATAATATATAACCTATAAATTTAATATCAATCTAATAACAATAAGTACATCAATCTAGGTTCTGTCGCATCTGTTCAACCATCCACTAAAATACTGAATTAAATCTTATTCTATGCAGCTAAGGAGTAGAATGATCTAAACATACTTTGCTCTTGAGTATTCATTTGATTCTTCTTGATCATGTGGACTATCTCAATCCCAGATAAGGTTCTTCTTGCTGACTCAAAATCCTTAAACCCTAAGCTCTGTTGTATACGCCATTTTTTTATTATATAGAAATCTACATATTTAATTATTATCAATTAATTAAAATCTATAAATAGTAAATCCGGGACTTCAATTATTTCAAATGTTTCAGAATTATTTTCGAATCTTACAGTTGTTTTGTTTGCCCAAAATTCAATATATCTATTCCTCTCTCCACCTGGGATACTTTGTCTTACCAAGAAAGTTCCAATAATATCGATAGTAGTATTATCCCCGGAAAGGAGATTATGTAGTTTGACATCATTAAGGATGACTTCTGGGCTAGAATCCAGCAAACGTGTGACCTCAATATCTATCTATCTGCAAAAGCCGGACGTCTTGACCACATTTGGCCGGTTCAATTGCAATTATCCTAAATAATTTAACAACAAGCACTTAATTCCGGCAAAGGATGGTCAATTTACTCCGGCCAAAGGTGGTCAGAGCGACTAGCTTTTTCTACTCATATCATCATATGAATATCTTAATGACCATTCGCTATCAGGATTGTCAGGCATTGATAAGAATATTCTATTCGCATTTTCATCAATCCGATAAGTATATTCGTTGATATTATCATTGCTGTATAAATTAAGATATGCAGAACCATTATCAGTAAACTCGATGGTGCAACCACCAATTTTCCCTTTTTCAATCCATTGTCCTATAAAATAGCACTCATTCGATAATTCTTTCCGGCATGAATTTGATATAACAATCAGGATAATGGGAAATAATCTTAGTATTTTCATACTTCCAGCAGTTTATTTCTTCAGTGTAAATTCCTTTATTTCATAATAATCAATCGCTTTACCACAAATTCTTGTTTTTGAGCCGATTGTGATTTTCCCGTTGATAGGAAAGATAGTATCTGCCCACGGTTTTAGGTTAGGTATACTGTCAGCCTTGATGGTTTCTGAACCAATCTTTATATCCCATCCCCAATAACAGTAAAGTTTTTCAGGATGAAATGCAACAATTTGAGCATCAGTTGTACTGTTAACTATTTCATTTTTCTTTTCACAATTTGTAATTGAAAAGATTAAAATGGGAAGCATAAGGAATCTTAAATGTCTCATTTGTTATTATTTATAAACATATTCAGCCTCTCCGTTTACTTTTATTGGGTAACCCTTTTCATTATATTCATATGTGTTGGTTATTATACTCACTTTCTGAGTCCACTGGTCAACCTCAAAATGAATTGTATATGTTTCTTTTGTAATATTGTTTGGGTTAGTAAATTTACTTGGAGTCATCAATCGTTTAAATGCCTGAAAGGGATTGTGCATATTATCATACTCATATTCAGTGGTTGTCCATAACTCAGCAATTCCTGTTGATGGCACATAGTATTTTGATTCTTTAGTTAAATTTCCATTTTCATCATATATATAGTCAATGTAAAACGATAATTCATTCTGCCAAAACATCGTTTGCCTGCTTATTCTATCATTCTCAAAGGTAAATTCTAAATACTCTGAATCGGTGACTGAAGATCGGGAATAAGTTTTTCTGGCTAATTGCCCATCATAGTTATACTCAAATGTCTGTGTGAGGCTTTTTGCCGTATTATCAGGATTAACCCATTCTTTTCTATCCGTGGCAGGACTACTACTGCTAAAGATGGCAGGGTCAACATAAAAATCAGATGTTGTTAATAGGTTTTTGTCATTGTAATTGTGTTTTGTATAATGGAATTTACTTTTTTCTTCGCTAAGTAAATTGGCATTATTATATACATATTCATAACAAGATACTCCAGCAACCAAAACTTTACTAATTAACGGCGTATCGGTATTCTCGACAATTATTTGTTTATCTTTCTCACAGGAAAAGAACATGAGCAAAAAGAAAAACATCAACAATATCTTTTTCATGATATAGAACTTTAAGGGTTTAGTTGTGTCACATTGACAAGTATTGAGTCTCATAAAACTACTGTAAGCAAATAATTACCAAAGAGAATCTATATACTTAGGTGCTTTCCAGACTAATTGTCTGCAACATTTTTCTTTGTAATAGTCTGTATTTACATCGTTAGCCCATATGTGAAGGGTATCTCCATTTACTGAAATTGCTCTTGGTGAAGAGGAACTTAACTCATTGTGATATTCAAAATAATATTCATTTTGCCAATCATAACGTAACCAAGCACCATAGGCATTCATTAATTGAGGTGATTCTTTGATTATTTGTTCCTCTTGCTTAATTTTTGACTTCAGCCATTCAGGAACTTCTTTATCGGGGATTAAATAGCCTTTCTCACAGGAAAAGAAAATGAAAGAGAAGAAAAACATCAATGCTATCTTTTTCATGATATCAAACGTTCAGGGTTAATATAATTATCGCAAAAATCAAGCCAGTTAATACTTTAAAAATTCGAACATTATTGCCTGAAAGTCAATATGTACAACCTCTTATATTGGCTTTTTTGCGATAATCATCAAATAATCAAACAAAGCATTACTGAAAAGCCAGTGACCTTGACCATAGTTGGCCGGAATAAATTGACCATCAAAAGCCGGAGCTAAATGTTTGTTGTTGAGTTGTATATGTTAATTGTATTCTGTCCGGCTAAATGTGGTCAAGCTTTCTGGCTTTTGCAGGATGGGATAGTATTTATAGATTATTTAAATTATTTATTGTTTATGTAGTGGAGTATTCTACAAGAATTCGAGTTAGAATATATATTCTTTTCACTCTATGCTCGCATTTGGATAAAAGAAAGACCAACAGAGGGGGTGTTGATCCAATAATGAGGAATAAGTGTCTCTAGAGGCCTAAAGGGGTCTTAAATCAAAGATCTGAATAGCAAATACCATGACGAATTTATTTTTTTATTGTCCGTGTTGACGATTGGGCTAAATTTTAATATTGTTCCGTTATAATGTTTAGTCTGGATTAATGCCATTTTTAACAATAAATTAAATCTCAGGTTTAGTGAGGAAGTGTGTAAATCACTCATATTTTAGAGCCTCCAAAGGATTAATCCGTGATGCTTTATAAGAATGAATTAAAACAGTTGAAAGAACGACAATAGTTGCAATTATAAAAGCTATCGCAAATACCCACCAGCTAATATGTATTATATATGAAAAGTTATTTAACCACTTTGTCATAACATAAAGAGTTATAGGAATTGAAAGAAGTGATGCTGATAATACAAGAACAAAATTTCCTCGCAGGAATGAATAAATGATTGATTGTTCCGAACTACCAAATATCTTTTTAATTCCAATTTCTTTTGTTCTGGTTTTTGCCACGAAAAGAGTAAGACCGAATAATCCAAACGCAGCTATAAGCAAAGCAAAAAGTGCAGAAATGGAAATAATTGTACCCAGGTTTTTTTCTGACGAGTAGATATCTTTGGTTACATCTTCTATTGTTGAATAACTAAGCGGCCTGTCAGGCGTAGCTTTTTTCCATTCAGCTTTTACAAAAGTTAAGATGTTGTCAAGTTTTCCCGATTTGTAATGTATGGCAACCTGGTTAATGTATTTATCGGTGATGTCTATAAGTATTGGTGGAATATCTGAACGGATTGAATGCAGGTTAAAATCTTTCACAACACCTATAATTGTTTTTCTTGCTATGGTCTTCCCTATGGGATCAATAATACCCAACTGTTTAACTGCTGTTTCGTTCAAAATTGCTGTCTGGTCTAGGTCACTACCATAATCTTCAGAGAAGTCTCGACCTTCAAGTATTCTGACTCCCATGGTATTAAGAAAATTATAATCAACGCCCAAGCCTTCTACTGGTACTTTTATACTTTTATCCTGAAAATGAGAAACTATAAAAGCTCCATAATCCGTCGTTGGAATTCCCTCCATGGTTCCTGCAGCCATAATCACATTAGGGTTTGCTTTTATATTATTGATAAAGGCTGAATACCCTTTAAAATCCTGACCAAGATCAACCAGAAGAATATCTTTATTATAATATCCCGGATCCTTTTTAAGGGCAAATTGATATTGCGAACGGATTATAATAGTGCTTGACACAAATGAACAGAATATGACCAATTGAAGGACAATAAGGGAAGAACGGGAAAAGTGTTTTCCTTTTCCAAAATGTATGGTGTTTTTTAATATATCTACGACCTTTAATCTGGGTGATTATAAAAGATCTGGCACAAAAGTTACGATATTTTGAGTTATAAGTTTAAAAATATTTTTTGTTCTATTATTAAATCTGAATTCAAGCTCTTTCAGGTAAAATGGAAAATGTTCTTTAGAAA
>Ga0307378_10001510_pt1 | contig 37680 bp, 26 predicted proteins | sample UN1MG_FD_202238 | JGI IMG/M metagenome (GOLD analysis project Ga0307378, IMG submission 202238) | Soil microbial communities from Risofladan, Vaasa, Finland - UN-1 | ecosystem: Environmental > Terrestrial > Soil > Coastal area > Acid sulfate soil | place: Finland: Risofladan, Vaasa | collected...
CCACCTACGCCATTCCCCTGGCCGTGCTCGCGTTCTTCCTCCTGCCGCTCGTCGCCGCCCTCTTTTTCGGACGGACGTTCTGCGGGGCGGTCTGTCCCCTCGGAGCCGTTCAGGACGTCGTGCTGGTGCGGCCGGTGAAGGTGCCGGCCTGGCTCGAACACGCGCTGGGTCTCCTGGCCTATGTGTACCTCGGGGCGGCCGTGCTGTTTGCAGCCACGGGGTCCGCGTTCGTCATCTGCTGGTATGACCCGTTCGTCTCCATCTTCCGCCTCGTTTCGGTTTTCCACTCGGAGAGCCTGATGGACGCGGTGCGAGGCAGCATGACGATGCTCATTCTGGGGGCGAGTTTCCTGGTGATCGGCCTTTTCGTCGGGCGGCCGTATTGCCGGTACCTGTGCCCTTACGGTGCGGTGCTGCGGATCTTCTCGCGGGCGTCGCGCTGGCATGTCACGATTACGCCGGACGAGTGCGTCGAGTGCCGCCTGTGCGAGGACGCGTGTCCGTTCGGGGCGATTCGCAAGCCTGCTCCTCCGCCGGCGGGTCCGCGGACGGCGGGCAAAGGTCGCCTCGCGGCGCTGGTCGTCGCGCTGCCGGTGCTCGTGGGGCTGGGCGCCGGGCTCGGCACGCGGGCGGGTCCGGCGATGGCTCAGGTGCACGACACGGTGCGCCTGGCCGACCGGGTGCGCCTCGAGCAGGAAGGCCGGGTCGAGGGCACGACGGACGCGAGCGACGCGTTCTATACGACGCGCCGGCCGGTGGATGAATTGTATCGCGAGGGCGCGGGCATCGTCGGCGATTTTGTCTGGGGCGGCGGAGCGCTTGGGGCCTGGGTGGGCCTCGTCGTCGGCGTCAAACTCATCCATCTCTCCGTCCGCCGAACGCGGACCGACTACGAGCCGGACCGGGCGACGTGCTTCGCCTGCGGGCGATGCTTCGCGTACTGCCCCAAAGAGCAGGACCGGCGGGCGAAGAAGAACACGCAGGAAGACGGATGACGACAGAGAGACGCAACCCGTTTGATTCCCGCCGGCGAGCCGGAGTCGCCTACGCAGTTGCATTGGGCGCCGCGATTGCGGCGGGCGTGTTCTCGGTGGTGGTCGGCGTTGAAGTCGTCTCGCACTGGGTGGCGAGCCAGCGGTGGGATCCGTTCGATTCCTCGATGCTCGCCCGGATGCGCGAAGAGGCGCTCAAGGAGAGTTTCAGCGACGCGGCGCTTGTCGAAGAGATCCGGGGGTACGAACTCTCGCTTCGTCGGGAGTACTACTATCGGCAGGCGTTCGCGCGGTGGGGCGGTTGGCTGCTTCTGGGCGGGGTGGTGGTGTTCCTGGCGGCCGTCAAGTATGCCGCCGATTGCCGCAAGGAGGCGCCCCGGCCGGAAGGCGGGGCGGCGCCGGAAGAGGTCCCCCGAACGGCCTCGGCGGCTCGTTGGGCGGTGGGCGCGGTGGCGTTGGCGCTCGTGGGCGCGACGGTGGCGGCGATCGTGTACTTCGTGCCGGCGCCTCCGGCGGAAGAGCCGACGGGGGCGGCGGCGACTTATCCTTCGCCGGAGGAGATCGCGCGCCAGTGGCCGCGGTTCCGCGGCCCGGGGGGCGCCGCGACGAGCGCCTATGCAAACATTCCGACGAAGTGGGACGGCAAGAGCGGCGAAGGCATCCTGTGGAAGACGCCGGTGCCGTTGCCGGGACGCAATTCGCCCGTCGTCTGGGGCGACGCGATTTTTCTGACCGGCGCGACCGAGACGAAGCGCGAAGTCTATTGCTTCGACGCCCGCTCCGGACGCCTGAGATGGCAGAGGCCGGTCGAGACGCCCGAAGGGAAGGCGGCGCCCCCGCCCGAAGTGGAGAAGGCGACGGGCTATGCGGCACCGACGGCGGCGGCGGACGGCCGGCGCGTCGCAGCCATCTTCGCGAACGGCGACGTCGCGGCATTTGATTTCGATGGGAAACCCCTCTGGGCGCGGTCGCTGGGTGTTCCGAAGAACAACTACGGCCACGCGGCCTCGCTCCTCCTGTACCGGAACCTGGTGCTGGTTCCCTACGACCAGGGCCGTCTGGAAGACCGCAAGTGCTGTCTGATTGCTCTCGATGCCGCGACAGGCAGGATTCTCTGGAAGGTGTTCCGACCGGTCAACGAATCCTGGACAACGCCGATCGTGATTGACGCGGGCGGAAAGGCGCAGGTCGTCACGGCGGCCGACCCGTGGGTCATCGCGTATAACCCCCTCACGGGCGTGGAGGTCTGGCGCGCGAAGTGCCTGACGGGCGACGTGGCCCCGAGCCCGGTGTTCGCGGGCGGCGTGGTGTATGCGGTGAACACGGGGGCCGACCTCGTGGCCATCCGGCCCGACGGCCAGGGCGACGTCACGAAGACCCACATCCTCTGGCGCTCCCCCGACAATCTGCCGGAGGCGTGCAGCCCGCTCGCCGGCGACGGACTCGTCTGGACGCTGCTGACGTACGGCACGTTGACGTGCTACGACGCGCGCGACGGCCGGATCGTGTACGAGCACGACCTGGACGCGGCGTTCTGGTCGTCGCCGAGCCTCGTGGGCGACTCGATTTACCTGACGAGCGAAAAGGGCGTGACGTTCATCGTTTCGGCGACGGGGGAATTCAAAGAACTCGGGCGCTCGGAGTTGGGCGAGAAGGTGTACGCGAGCCCGGCGTTCCGCGACGGCCGCATTTATGTCCGCGGCGAGAAGCACCTGTTCGCCATCGGAAACGCGAAAGAATGAGCGACGCGGACCTGCAATTCGTGGACGAGGCGGTCCGGCAAATCGGCCGCGGACCCCAGGCCGTCATTCCCATCCTCCAGGCCATTCAGGAAGAGTACCGCTACCTGCCCTCCGAAGCGCTCGAGCGGGTGTGCGCGATTACCGACATTACGCCGGCACGGCTCGAAGGCGTGGCGACGTTCTATTCGCAGTTCCGCCGACGCCCGATGGGACGCCACCTCGTCCGCGTCTGCATCGGGACGGCCTGCCACGTCAAAGGCGCCGGCGTCGTCCACGACGCCTTTTATCGGCACCTCGGCATCGCCGAGGGCGACGACACCGACCCGGAGCGGATCTTCACGGTCCAGAAGGTGGCGTGCCTCGGGTGCTGCACGCTCGCGCCGGTCGTGCAGATCGACGAGACCATCTATGGTCACGTGGCGCCGGAGGCGGTGCCGAAGGTGCTGCGGGACTTCCTCCAACAGGCGGGGGGCGCGGCACCGGCCGAGGCGGCGGGCGGCGGGCCACGCGACCGCGTCTGCGGCGAGGTCCGCGTCAGCGTGGACTCGATGGACATCGCCCGCGGCAGCGGCAAGGTGTTCGAGGCGATGCGACGGGCCGCCGCCGACAGCGGCGCCCTCGTGCGCGTCAAGGCCGTGGGGGCTCACGGCATGGCGTACCTGACGCCGCTGGTGGAGGTGGTTGTCCCCGGCCGCCGGCCGGTCTTCTACGGCGAGGTCCGGCCGGAGGACGCCGAGGCGATTATGCATCGGCACTTTCCTTCGCCCCGCGTGGCGCGCCGGGTGCGGCGCGCTCTCTCGGCTGCGCTCGATGTGTTGTTGACGGACGAGGCGTGGGAACCGGTTGAGCGCCGCGCGCTGGACGTGCGCGACCCGCCGGTGGCGGCGTTTCTCGGCCCGCAGCAGCACCTGGCCACCGAAGGGTTCGGCCGGATTGACCCGCTGGACCTGGATGAGTACCTGGCCGCCGGCGGGTTCCGGGCCGCCGAGCGGTGCCTGCGGGAGCGGACGGCGGAAGAGGTCATTGACGAGATTCGCCGGAGCGGCCTGCGCGGGCGCGGCGGCGCGGGGTTCCCGACGGGTGAGAAGTGGCGGCGCGTCCGAGAGGCCCCGGGAGAGCCGAAGTACCTCGTTTGCAACGGCGACGAGGGCGACCCGGGGGCCTTCATGGACCGCATGCTCCTGGAGTCGTACCCGTACCGCATCATCGAAGGGATGATCGTCGGGGCGCACGCCGTCGGCGCCGCCGAGGGCATCTTCTACATTCGCCACGAGTATCCGCTGGCGGTTCGGCGGGTGCGCGAGGCGCTCGAACGGTGCCGGGAGCGCGGAATCCTGGGCGAGCGCGTCCTGGGGACGGAGTTCCGGCTGGACTTGCGGATCATGGAAGGGGCCGGGGCGTTCGTCTGCGGCGAAGAGACGGCGATGATGGCTTCCATCGAAGGCCGCCGCGGCACGCCGCGCCTCCGCCCCCCGTATCCCAGCGCGGCCGGCCTCTGGGGCAAGCCCACGCTCATCAACAACACCGAGACGTTCGCGCTCGTCCCGTGGATTGTGCGGAACGGCGCGGGGGCGTTCGCGGCCATCGGCACGGAGCACAGCAAAGGCACGAAGGTCTTTGCTCTGGCCGGCAAGGTGGTGCGCGGCGGCCTCATCGAGGTGCCGATGGGCGTCACGCTCGGACGGATCGTCGAGGAGATCGGCGGCGGCATCGCCGAGGGCAAACGGTTCAAGGCCGTTCAGGTGGGCGGCCCGTCGGGCGGGTGCGTGCCCGCGTCGCTCGCCGACACGCCCGTCGATTACGAAGCCCTGACCGGCGTCGGCGCCATGATGGGATCGGGCGGCCTCGTCGTGCTGGACGAGGCGGACTGCATGGTGGACATCGCGAGATATTTCCTCTCGTTCACGCAGGACCAGTCGTGCGGCAAGTGCACGTACTGCCGGGTCGGCACGCGGCGCATGCTGGATATTCTCGAGCGCATCGTCGCCGGCGAGGGCCGGGCGGGCGACCTGGAGGCGCTCGAACACCTGGGCCGAATGGTGAAGCAGGGGAGCCTCTGCGGACTCGGGAAGACGGCCCCGAATCCGGTGCTTTCGACCCTGCGCTATTTCCGAGAGGAGTACGAGGCGCACCTGGCGGGCCGATGCCCGGCCGGCGTGTGCAAGGACCTGATCACGTACCGCATCACGGACGATTGCATCGGGTGCACGCGATGCGCCCAGCACTGTCCGGCCGACGCGATTCCGATGAAGCCTTACGAGAAGCACGAGATCGATACGGAGAAGTGCATTCGCTGCGGCACGTGCCGGAGCGTCTGCCCTTCGGACGCGGTCCGCGTGGATTAAGCGTGAGAGTGCCTTAGCCATGCCGCGATTGAGAATAGACAACCGGGACGTCGAGGTGCCGGAGGGCGCCACGATCCTCGAGGCCGCGCGGCGGGCCGGGATCGCGATTCCCACCCTCTGCCACCTCGAAGGCCTGCCTCCGGCGACCTCGTGCATGGTGTGCGTCGTCAAGGTGCGCCAGCCCGACCGCCTGGTCCCTTCGTGCGGCACCCCGGCCGAGGACGGCATGGTCGTCGAGAGCGAAACCGACGAGGTCCGCGAGGCCCGGCGCGACGCGCTCGAACTCCTCTTGAGCGATCATCTCGGCGACTGCGAGGCGCCGTGCCAGGCCATCTGCCCGGCAAGTCTCGATATTCCGCGGATGCTCCGGCACATCGCCGCGGGGCGGGGCCGCGAGGCCTACGCGCTCGCGCGGGACGCGCTCGTCCTGCCGGCGACGCTGGGGCGGATCTGCCCAGCCCCGTGCGAGAAAGGGTGCCGGCGGGGCGAACGGGACGGGGCCGTGGCCATTCGCCTGTCCCACCGCTTTGCGGCCGATGCCACGCGCCGCCTGGGCGACGTGCCGGTGCCCGCGCGCGGGGGCGAGACGGGCAAACGCGTCGCCGTCGTCGGGGCGGGACCGGCGGGACTCTCGGCCGCGGATACGCTGCTGCGATACGGCCACGCGTGCACGGTGTTTGACGACCGCGAAAAAGCCGGCGGGATGCTTCGGTACGGCGTCCCTGTGGACCGCCTGCCGCGCGACGTTCTCGACGCCGAAGTGGCGAGCGTTGAGCGTCTTGGCGCGACGTTTCGGACGGGCGTGCGGGTCGGGCGGGACGTGGCGCTCGATGACCTCGTGCGCGATTTCGATGCCGTCATCGTCGCGGTCGGTGCGCTCGATGAGGGCGCGTCGGCGGCGCTGGGACTCAGGGCCTCGGAGCACGGCATCGCGGTGGACCGCAGGACGCGCGAGACCTCCCGGCCCGGCGTCTTCGCGGCCGGCGATGCCGTGCGCAAGGGCCGTATGGCCGTCCGGGCCGTGGCCGACGGCCGCGCGGCCGCGGTGAGCGCCCATCAGTTCCTGTCGGGGATGCCCGTCGCGGGACCCGAGGCGGTCTTCTCGACGCACATCGGAAAACTCCTGGACGGCGAAATGGAACGATTCATGGCCGAGGCGAGTGCAAAAGCGCGCACGAATCCAGCGGACGGCGAAGCCGCAGGTTTCGGCGACGAGGAAGCGCGGGCCGAGGCGCTTCGGTGCCTGCACTGCGATTGCCGAAAACCCGAGACGTGCAAACTCCGCCTCTATGCCAAAGCCTACGGCGCCCGCGCGGGGCGCTACAAGAGCGATCGCCGCCTGTTCGAGCAGCGTGCGACGCACCCGGACGTCCTTTACGAGCCGGGCAAGTGCATCGCGTGCGGCCTGTGCGTGCGGGTGGCGGAGCGTGCCCGCGAGCCGCTGGGCCTCGCGTTCATCGGGCGGGGATTCGACGTGCGCGTGAACGTTCCGTTCGGCCGTTCGCTGGCCGAAGGCCTCCAGCGCGTCGCCGCCGAGTGCGTCGCAGCCTGTCCGACGGGCGCCCTGGCGATGAAGAAATCGGACCGCTAAGCCCGCCGCCTGCGGACCGTTCCCTTCTCAGGAAGTTCGCCGGCATGTCAGGATGTGATAGTGCAGCCAGGCGGTGAAACCGTCGGCCGCCGGCGAGAAGACGGCCGGGACCGGGCCGAACCTCTGGGACAGTTCCTCGGCGAAAGCCTGCACGTCGTCGCCGCTCAGGTGGTACCGCTCGGCCAGGTCCGCAGAGGTCAGGGCAAGCGGCGGGGCGGGTTCTGTTTCGCAGACCGCCAGGCCGGCGGCTTCGAGTTCCTTCCGCAGTTCGTCCAGCGTCGGATACCACTTGTCCGTCCCCATTTTCCGATAGAGGAGGTTCAGGCAGTCGGCGTCGCGGCGTTCGGCGAACGAAGCGGTCTGGTGGACGAACATTTCGCCGGGGGCCAATTGGGCCGCGAGGTGCGCGAGCAACGGCCGGAGTCCCTCGCCGCCGAAATAGTGGAGCAGCGACCGCAGGATGATCATCAATCGGCCGCCCCCGACGTTCAGGTCGCGCCGGCTGACGCGGGCGGCGGAGAGCGGAAGGCATTCGATGTGGCGATCGTCACACTCGGCCAACTGTGTGGCGGAGAGGTCCACGTTGACGAGGCGGACGTCGCCGCCGAGACCGGCCGCCCGCAACTGGCAAAGGACGAAGCCGGTCCCGCCGCCCAGGTCGGCGACGACGTCGGGTTTCGAGGCGAGCGCCGCGCGCCGGACCGCCTCGACGAACGGCCTGGCGATGGCCGCGTGCGCGAAGTACCCTTCGTGCACCGTGTGCCATCGCGGGCCCTGAACGCCCGCCTCCCGGTCGATCCGGTTGCGATCGTCGTGGATGCGCATCGCGCGTCATCCCCAAGGACCCCCCGGGGCATTCTACCAGCCGCGGAATCCGTTGTCTGCCCCGATCCGCTGCCGTGGCCGTGCCAGGGTGCCACACCGTTTAACCTTTCCACAATGGCTACGAAGGCTTCGTGGCCAGTGCCGGATAATCTTGGCGCACCTTCCTGACGGGAGCGATTGCCTTTTCTGCGGGGCTAATGTAAAATCACGCTCGTGCCGTGTGACGTGGGAAGTTCGAGTTGCCGTGGACGCGAAGCGGTCTGTACCGGGAAATGACCGGCGACCGGTAACCAGGAACAGAGAAAGGAACAACATGAAAAACGTGGCTTTCATCGGGGTGGTCCTGCTCATGACCTCCGTTGCTGTGTCGGCGTGGTCGGCGGAGGCCGAACCGGTGAAGCGGGTGATGGCGTGGGATACGTCAGCGCTTTTGCAGGTCCCGAAGGTTCATCCTACCCAGGAATGTGCCGCGCCTGGGATGCGCGCGTTTTTCTATGAGGGCGTGGAATACAAGGGCAAGCCGACCCGGGTATTTGCCTACTACGCGGTCCCGGAAGGGCAGCCTCCGGCCGGGGGTTGGCCTGCGGTGGTGTGCGCGCACGGCGGCGGGGGCACAGCGTATCCCGATTGGGTGAAAATTTGGAACCAACATGGTTACGCAGCCATATCCATGGATTTGGAAGGCCATTTGCCGGACCAGCGCGGGCATGAAAACGCCGGGCCGGCACGCGTGGACTGGTTCGGCGACCGGGATCTGCCCGACAACGAGCAGTGGTTCTATCACGCGGTGGCCGACGTCGTCCGCGCCAATTCGCTGCTCCGCTCGTTTCCGGAGATCCATCCCGACAAGATCGGCCTGACGGGCATTTCCTGGGGCGGAACGATCGTCTGCACCGTGGCTGGCGTCGACCCGCGATTCGCTTTTGTTATTCCCGTCTACGGGTGCGGCTTCCTCTACGAGAGCGATAACCAGGGCATCGCGCAATGGTTCCCGCCCAAGAACATGACCGCCGAACAGTTCCGCGATTACCGCACGAAGTGGGATCCGTCGGCCCATTTGCCGTACGCGAAAATGCCGATGCTGTGGCTTAACGGGTCCAACGACGGCACGTTTCCCATGGACATTTTTCAGCGGTCGGCCCTGGCGGCTCCGGGACCGCGCACCTTGCATGTGCGTTTTCGCTGGATGCACGGACATGGGCCGGGGTGGAAACGACCGGCAATTTACGCCTTTGCCGACAGTATCGTCAAAGGGGGCACACCGCTGCCTACCGCGGAGCGGCCGGAGTTGGAGGCAGGGACGGACCTTGTGCGCTGCAAGACAACGGGCAAAATCGACAGGGCGGCGCTGTGCTACACGACGGGCAGCGGCCTTTGGCAGAAGCGCTACTGGGAAAACGCGGCATGCGAGATCGGCAAGGACGAAGTGACCAGCCATCTTCCCGAAGGAGCAACGGTGTTTTACTTCAACGTCAAGAATGAGAGCGGATGTCTTGTCAGTTCCGAGTTTGTCGAGATAAAGGCCCCGTGAACCGTCCGGAGGGATGCATCGGCTGATTCCATGGCGTGCTCGTCTCTTCGCGCCTCCGAACGGCTGTCGTCCGGCTCTTCGGCAAGTAGCACCTCGATCCAGCGTGTATCCTGCGGGCCGCCGCAGTTTATTATCGGGAGGCCGGGCAGAGGAACCGTGCCGCGAAGGAAAGATCGCCTCATGCCGCGAGCCGTGGGCCTTTCACGCCGGGAGTTCCTTCGAGGGGCCGTGGCGGCCGCCGCGGCGCCGTACGTCATCACGTCGTCGGCCCTCGGGGCCGGCGACCGCCCGTCGCCGTCGAACCGCATCACGCTGGGCTTCATCGGGACGGGCGGGCAGGGCATCGGCCGCAACCTCCGCGGGTTCCTCGGCCAGACGGACTCCGAGACGCTGGCCGTCTGCGACGTCGACGCCGGCCACCGCCGCGAGGCCCAGAGAATCGTCGTGGAGGACGCCGCCCGCCGCGGCTCGGCCACCTCCTGCCGCGAGTACACCGATTTCCGCGAGGTCCTCGTCCGGCCCGACATCGACGCCATCTGCATCTCGACGCCCGACCACTGGCACGTGCCGATGTCGCTGGCGGCCGTCCGCGCGGGCAAGGACGTCATCTGCGAGAAGCCCACGCTCACGGTGGCCGAAGGTCGCCTCCTGGCCGACACGGTCCGCCGCTACGGCGCCGTGTTCCAGACGGCCACGGAGGACCGGTCCATCGCCGTCTACCACCGGCTGGCGGAACTGGTCCGCAACGGCCGCATCGGCCGGCTCCAGCGGATTCGCGTGACGTTGCCGGCTGGCCCCGATGGGCCGGGCGACCCCACGCCGCAGCCGGTGCCCGACGGTTTCGATTACGACCTGTGGCTGGGCCCCGCGCCGTGGGTGCCGTACTGCCGGGGACGCATCCACTGGAACTTCCGCTGGATCGTCGATTACTCGGGCGGGCAACTCACCGACTGGGGCGCCCATCTCTTGGACACCGCCCAGTGGGCCAACGACACCGAGCGGACCGGCCCCGTCGAGGTCGAGGGCGCCGGCAAACGCCACACGAGCGGCCTCTACGACACGTTCCACGAGTACCACATCCGGTACCGGTACGCGAGCGGCGTGGAACTGTTTATCGACAGCGGCGGGACGGGCATCCGCTTCGAGGGGACCGACGGCTGGGTGGCGAGCGCGTCGTGGAGCGCGCCGATCGAGTCGAGTTCGCCCGAAATCCTGCGGAGCGTCATCGGCCCGGAGGAACTCCACCTCTTCACGTGCCCGGCCGGCGAGCACCGCAACTTCCTCGATTGCGTGAAGAGCCGACAGGACCCGTACTTTCCGGCCGAGATCGGGCACCGGTGCTCGACGGTCGCGCACCTCGGCAACATCGCGATGTGGACCGGCCGGAAACTGCGGTGGGCCCCGGAGGCGGAGCGATTCGTCGCCGACCCGGACGCGGACCGGTACCTCGCCCGCGCCTGCCGCGCGCCCTGGAGCCTCTGATACGGCAACGCCAAGGCACAAGCGGCTTTGGTGCACCAACTGCAAGGAGGACGACCATGTTTCGCCACACGCTTGAACTGCTGCTTGCCGCAAGCACGCTGGTCCTTGTCGCGAGCCCGGCGGCGCCGGCCGCCGAGGAGCCGCCGGCCGACATCGCCGCCGAGGTCGCCGCCATGGCAACGTGGACGCCGCTCTGGGACGGCAAGACCACCGGCGGCTGGCACGAGATCGGCAAGGGCCGCTGGGCCATCGAGGACGGCGCCATCGTCGGCCGCCACGACGCCGCCGAGGCCGAGTTCAGCCACCTCGTGACCGACCGCACGTTCAAGGATTTCACCGTCCGCCTCAAGTACAAGACCGTCCGGGGCAACAGCGGCCTGTACTTCCGCATCGAGGAGAAGGGCTTCAGCGGCGTATCGGGGTTCCAGGCCGAGATCGATCCCGCCAACGACGTCGGCGGCCTGTACGAGACCAACGGCCGCGCCTGGGTCGTCAAGCCGACGCCCGACCAGATCAAGACCTGGTTCAAGCCCGGCGAGTGGAACGAGATGACGGTGACGGCCATCGGGCGCAACGTCACGGTGCACGTCAACGGCCTGCGGTCGGCGGCGCTGGTGGACGACCCCGGCCGCACCGAAGGCCGCATCGCCCTCCAGATGCACGGCGGCCAGGACGGCGAGGTCTGGTTCAAGGACATCGCGGTCCTGGAGTGGACGGACCTCCTGCCCGGCCCCGGCATGGACGGCTGGAAGAAGCGGCCGACCGGCGACTGGCAGATGGTCGGCAAGGTCGTCCAGGACCCGAAGGACGAAAAGAAACTGTCCGCCGAGCCGGGCCAGGGCGCCATCTATAACGGCCTGAAGGGGCGGACGCGGAACCTCTTCTCGGACGCCGAGCACGGCGACGTGGCCGCCCACATCGAGTTCATGGTCCCGAAAGGCTCGAACTCCGGCGTCTACTTCCAAGGCCGCTACGAGATCCAGGTCTACGACAGTTTCGGCGTCGAGAAGGGCGAGTACCCGGGCATCGAGTGCGGGGGAATCTACGAGCGGTGGGAAGAGAGTCGCGGCAAAGGCAAGGAGGGGTTCGAGGGCCACTCGCCGCGAACCAACGCCAGCCGCCCGCCCGGCCAGTGGCAGTCCTTTGACGTCGTCTTCCAGGCCCCGCGGTTCGATGCCGACGGCAAAAAGGTCGCCAACGCCCGGTTCGTCAAGGTGGTCCACAACGGCGTCGTCATCCACGAGAACGTGGAGTTGACCGGCCCGACCCGCGGCGCCGCCTTCGGGGACGAGAAGCCCCTCGGCCCCCTGATGCTCCAGGGCGACCACGGGCCCGTGGCGTACCGCAATATCCGGATTCTGCCGCTCGGGAAGTGAGCGACGCCTGACCGCCCGCGCCGGCGGCGCGGTCCGCAAACCCTGAGGCTGTCCCACGGGGCAGCCTCTTCGCTTGCGCCGCCGCGCTCCGCCCTCCGGCAAGGGCTCTGTTGGCATCAACTACCACTTTATGATTGCTACCGCTTGTTGAGGCAGATCACATCAACAATAGTACAATCGCCTTCATCGTTCCCTTCCGGACTTTTGCTTTTTCATTTTCGCAACAGCACCATCGCGCAGCCGCGCTTGAGCGGGACAGACAGGGTTATGCCGTCGTCTTTGCGTGTCGCCGTCACTGCGGCCGCTTTGTCTTCGCCGGGGTGTAGCGCCTCGCAACGAAGCCGATCGAGACCGGGAAGATTGCGAAGGCAGACCTTGGCGGATTCGAACCGGCCTCCGAACGTAACCGGCAAGGCATAACCGCCGGGAACCTGGAAAAGATTGACCTTCACGCCGGGCGTGGCGGATTCGACGCAGTGCGGTTCAAGCACCCACTTCTTGCCGCGCATCGCGTCCAGCAACGGGCCGTAATCGAGATATTGCCGGTCCACCCAGGCGCTGGGCCGCAGCGAGTGATGGTTGCCCGGGAACGGGGCCATGGGATAGACCCCCAGATGCAGATAACGCTGGAAGAAAGCATCGGGGTCGGGCTTCAAGGCAGCTTCGTTATCGGTCCAGCCGAGGGCCGGCTTGCGCAGTGTCAGCAGTGCCGTCAGGTTGAGCGGGGCGCCGGTGTAAGTGAATTCGTCGAAGATGCCGTCCGTGTGGCGCAGAAGGTCGAGGCGCTTGTAGTGATTGTTGACGAACACCACTTTGCCGGCCTGGTGCATGAGCGGCCCGAGACGGGCCATAAGGTCGTTCCAGGAGGCCATCAGGGAGCGGGCGGGCCGGCCCTCGAACCAGCTTTCGCCGTCGTCGGCGCGGTCGTTATAGAGCCGCAGCCAGTCCAGGCGATCGATGCAGATGCCGGAGGACTGCGGCAATTTGTCAATGTGCTGCCGCGCCTGGTCCAGCAGGAAGTCGCGGTAGGCGGGATCGCCGCAATCCATGACGATGCCGTCCTCCCAGGTGAAGTAACAGCCGCCGGGACGTGAGCGGGGATAGATGCTGCGGGCCAGGACCTCGGGGGACACGCCTTCCGGGATTCGCAAGATCGCCGACGGCAGCTTCACCCCGAGGAAATCGTGGCAGTCTTTCCAGAGATCCTCGTCGCGCTCCGCCCTGCGCGCCGGCAGCGGCCAGGTCACATGCGCACCGAACTCGTTTACATTAAAATAGCTCAACACATAAAAGCCCAACTGTCGCATTTTGGCGGCGTAATCTCTCATGGCCGGCAGCGAGGTCTTCCGGCCGCCGTAACCGGTCCAGACTTCCGTTTCGGCCACGGGCGGAAGGAACATGCCCATATAAGGAAAATCGAAGCTGGCGCGCCAGTTCACCCGAAAAGCCATTTTCTTCATCTTCTCCACGTCGAGATCGAGATCCTGGCAGGAATAGGCGGCGGTGCCTGCCATGGCATGGGCCTGGGGATTGGCCGGCTCGAAGAACTGCGGGTAACGGGCGGTCATCCAACGCAAGGAGCCGCGCCACCCGGCCTCATGAGCGACGAGGTCCATGGCGAACTTGACCGGCCGCCGGCCATCGAGCCGGTGACAGGCGCGGCTGAAGGTGAACCCGCCGGACGACGTCGTACGCAGGGTTAGCTCACGCGACGTGTCCTCCGGCGACAAGACGAGGCTCAGGCCCGTATCGGTTTCCGGTTCCAGCATCGAGACCAGCGGCAGGCAAATGAGGTTGCCGTCGAACGGACACCACCCGAGGCGCGGATTATCGGAGCGAAAGGTTGGCGCGCCGTAATCCAAGGCGGCGTCTTTCAAGGGCATAGCCCTAAGCGGGTCGCTCCAGCCGCCGCTTCGGAACGAGGGGCGGTTCACCTGTTCGGGGTCGGACCAGGCGGTCCAGAATCGGGTTTGCGGGGTCGCCGGAAAGGTCAGTTGCGTGAGGATTTCCGTGCTCCACGGGGCGCCTTCGCCGAGGATTTCCAGTTCCCAGCGCACGCTGTTCGGCGCGGCCACAAAACGCTCGAGGAGAACGCAGGCGTTGCCGGTCGCGGGATGCACCAGACGGGTTTGGAAAGTCACACTGCCGTTCTCCATCTTGCGCAGGACTGTCCCGCCGTCACGGCGACAGCCGGCCAGGATGGTTTCCGCCGTGAGTGCCCGCGGCAACCGCTTGTCCCCCCAAGTTGCCCCAATAATGCGTCCTTCAGCCGAGAGCCTGACCGTGAGGTTGCCTGTGACGATCTCTGCCGCCACGGCAGGCTGCACCATGCCGTCCTCCTTCGGTTCTTCCGCCAGCGCCGTCAACGCCGTGCACGCCGCCAATACCGCCACGAGGTTAAGATGTTTCATTGCTGTTTTCCTTTGGTCGGAAGCCGCTTCTCACAGGTTCGATTGTACGTGGCAGTATTGTAGCAGCAAGCGGTCACACGGAGTAGATTGGGTTTTTACAGGAACCGGTTGTCGCGGCGGAGTTGGGCAGCGGGCCCTACAGAAGCTGCTCTACATGGTCCGCTACTTGGCAGATAGGGAGACGGAACCTTCGGGTTTTGTAACCGAAGCGGCTGTGCGTCCCGCAAACTCCGTCCGGGGTCTGCGGGGTGAGTGACGGGTGTCAGCGGGGGAATTCGGGGGACAATACTATTTTCCTTGAGTTTTGCAGGGGCGGGCGGGGCATCGGCCGCAACGAACGCGGACATCAGGCTTCGCGGCACCGGTTCGACAGGATAGGACAGGATGGACCTCATCGCGTCGCTCTCCCCGTAGCCTTGCGGGGCGCCACCGGAAGGAGTAACATCCACACGCAGAATAGCGCTATTGGTGCAGCACGGCTGGATATCCGAACCGCGTTCCTGTGGGGGACCTTGCCATGACACGCCCCTTTGCCCTGCTGTTGCCGGTGGTCGCTTGCCTCTCGGGCTGTGGCCAGAACCAAGTAGCCTGGGAGCAATCGGCCCGGGAGGAGGAGGCCGTCAAGGCTATCGAAGCGCTGGGCGGCAAGGTGATCAGGAACGAGTCGCTTCCCGGCCGGCCGATCTACCAAGTCTATTTGAGTTGTACTAAAGTCACCGACTCCGACATGAAAGACCTGAAGGAGCTGAAGGGCTTTCAGGCGCTTGCGCTCGAGATCACCCAGGTCACCGACGCCGGCCTGAAAGACCTGAAGGAACTCAAGGGCCTGCGAGAACTCAACCTCGGCAATACCAAGATTACAGACGCCGGTCTGAAAGATCTGAAGGAACTCAAGAGCCTGCGCGAACTCAATCTGCGCAAAACCCAGATCACGGATACCGGCTTGAGGGAACTGAAGGAGCTCAAGGGCTTGCGGTCGCTCGACCTGAGCCACACCCAGATCACGGACGCCGGCCTGAAGCAACTGAAGGAACTCAAGGACCTGTGCTCGCTTCGCCTCAGAAACACCCACATCACGGACGCCGGCCTGAAGGAACTGACGGGACTGAAGGGCCTGCAGGATCTCTGCCTCGGATTTAACCACATCACGGACGCCGGCCTCAAAGAACTGAAGGAACTCAAAGGCCTGATGAGCCTCGAACTCTACCATACCCACATCACGGACGCCGGCTTGAAGGAACTGAAGCAGGCATTGCCGAAAACACACATTGAATGGTCACACAGGCCGGAACGATAGCCGCTTCGGGGGCGTCCTCGCGCCGCGCATGTCGCGGAGGCTTTTTACGTTGACCCGCATAAAACGCCATGATAAATCGTGGCATGGGACGCAAGGGACTGAGGTCAAAGGGATTGTCTCGGCCCCGCGAGATGGATGAGTGCCGTGTTATACGAACAGGAAGCCGGACCTGCGCATCTTATGCGGGTCCGTCCAATCGTTGTTCGCATGGAGGTCACAATAGGATGAGAACCTCTCTGACCTTGCTGCTGGGTATTTTGGCTGCCTCCGTTTTGCTGGCCGGAGAGCCGAAGAACGTGCCGGCGGACGGCCCCAAGGGATTCGCCTGGGAATCCCCGGTTCCGAATGATTGCCCGTTTCCGAAATCGGCCGGCCTGACGGGCATTTTCTTTACCGGCCGCCACAGCGACTATCGTTGCGGCGACACCTTTTATCCGTGCTGGGCCGGCGATGGCAACCTCTACTCGCCCTGGACCGACGGCCAGACGGATGGAGTCGGCTGCTCTTCAGACGGCGGCGCGGGAGCCAGAACCGCCCACGCCGTAATGATCGGCGACGACCCGCTGAGGCTTGAGATACACAACACCGCCCCGCCCAAGCAGGCCAGCGCTTTGCCCTATCAAGGGCGCTATCCGGCGGGCTCGCTGGTTTACAACGGCGTATGGTATTACGGCACCTACTGCCTGGGGCCTGCCGGGAAGTATTCGCATGGTGGATTTGACTGGAACTGGCCCAATCTCGGGCCCATACCGGGGTTCCAGATCTCCCGTGATTACGGCAAGACGTGGGAGCCGTCGCCCCTCACGCCGGAAAAGCCGTTGTTTCCCGAGCCGCGAAAGTTTCTCGGTCCGGTCAAGATGGGAGCGCCGCATTTCGTGGATTTCGGCAAGAACATGGAACATTCGCCGGACGGCAAGGCGTACTTGCTCGGCATGGGCGCGGAAGAGAATGATCCCAAGCCGCGCCCCTGTATCAAGCCTGGAAAGCCCGGCGAGGTGTTCCAGGTGGTCGAGGGTTGCACCGACGACTTCGCCCATGCCAACCTGAGTTGGATTTCTGCCGACCAGATCTATCTGGCCCGCGTCAAACCCTCGCCGGAGACCATCAATGACCTCAAGGCCTGGGAGTTCTTCGCCGGCCATGATTCCGCCGGCAAACCGATCTGGACGAACCACTTTGAGGAAATCAAGCCGCTGATCGAATGGAACAACCACATGGGGTGTGTCACCGCCACGTATGTGCCCGGCCTGAAAAAATACCTGATGTGCGTAACCGATGGCTGGCCGACCGTGGCCAAGATGACCTCCTACATCCTGGAGGCCGACGCCGTCACCGGCCCATGGCGCATGGTGTCCTATATGAAGGACTTCGGGGAGCAAGGGTACTTCCTCAATTTTCCGAGCAGGTTCATCAGCCCCGACGGGCGGACCCTCTGGCTGTGCTATTCCGCGAATTTCAGCCCCGGCTGGAATGGCGTGAAGTTGGACGTCAATCCTCCGGGAGGGCGCTACGGTTTGTGTTTGCACGAGGTCAAACTTCTGACGCCGGAAGAACAGCCGCCGAATGCGAACAAACCGGATGCAGGCGTCGGCCAATAGCCGCGCCGGGTCCCGGGACGTCGCACGCACCTTTACCGCAGTCAAATCCTGCCCCCGCTGCCACGCGGATTCCCGCACTTTCGGGTGCGGCTTTCGACAGGGGGGCTCGGGCGGGCAGCTGCAGGAAACCTACCCGCGCCCGCCCGGGTATTCCGTTTGACACGCCGACGGGGAAGGTTACCATGCCGCCATGATTTTTCGCGGTGCGTGCGCGGCAACCCAAGGGGCGATTCCCCGGCGGGCGCGCTCAAACCATTTCGTATGGGCTCCATCGCCTTGGGGTCCTCGACGATCCGGTCATCTCTTCCTGCATCCCACCGTCCTCGTGGGCCTGTTTTTCGCGGGCGCGCTGCTCGCCGGCTGTCAACATTCCGCCCGGCAAGCCATGCCGCCGACGGTCAAAGTGGCGGCCGTGCAGTGCTCCAGCGAGTTGGGCGATGTGGCCGCCAACACCCGGAAGTTGACCGAACTGGTCAAGCAAGCCGCCCAGAACGGGGCGAAGATCGTGGTCCTCCCCGAGGCATCGATCACCGGGTATCTATCGCAAGACGCCAAGACGAACTGGCTCGTGGCAGGCCGGCCGATCGAGAAAGCCTATGTCGGCCGGGACCCCGCGCCGGTCGCCGAACAAGTCCCGGGACCCTCCACCCGCCACTTTTGCCGACTGGCCAAAGACCTGAAAATCTACCTCACGATTCCCTTGGTCGAAGCGGACTTCACCGACGGACCGGACAAGCCGCGCTACTTCAACACGGTTTGCCTCGCCAGCCCGCAGGGCGAAGTGGTGGCGCACTACCGCAAACTGAAACCGTGGCCCTACGCGGAAAAATCATGGGCGACGGACGGAAATCGGGGACTCCAGACCTTCGACACCGAGTATGGCCGCGTCGGCCTCGCAATCTGCTTCGATATCTACACAGTTGTGCCGCAGTACCAAAGCAAGGACCTCTGGGCGCTGCTGTATCCGGCCGCCTGGGCGGACGCCGAATATCCCGCGGAATGGTTCTATCACAAATTGCCGGCGCTGGTGAAGCAGTTCAAGTACCACCTGATCGCGGCAAACTGGAGCGTGGATGGGTCTCAGGGATGGCGGGGATACGGGTTTAGCGTCATCATTTCGCGCGAGGGGAAAGTCCTGGCGGCCGCGAAGAGTGTATTCGGCTCGGACATCGTGTACGCGGACTTGCCGATCGGAAAACCGGCGACGCCCATCCGTTAGGTCCGTCGGCGCCGAAGCGTTTTTGGCAATGACCGGTCAGGCGGCTGTCCGTGTAGATGTTGTGGGCCGTCTCCGCAGCGGATGGCAAGAAGCAGGCCGAGGGCAGGCGGAATGCCCTGCGCCTGGATCTATAGAAAGGAAGGAGGCCATGGAATATGTGGTTTTCTGGCTCATCGGCAGCGCCATCTCATGGGTTCTGCTGGTCGTCGCCATGTTTCTGGCTCACCGGTTTGCGGCCATGTCGCTGCCCCCATTGGGCCCATTCCTAGGGAAGACGGCGGGGGTTGTTCTCATCTCGAACGCCCTTGCCTTGGCACTTGAGCCGTTCCTGTGGATCGGGGGAACACTCATCGCCTTCGGGACCTTCTGCTTGATGATGATGAAGTTGTTTGATCTGGAATTTTGGCAGTTGATGGTCATCGCCATCACTACCTGGCTGCTGCGCGCGGCACTGGTCTTTCTGTTGTTTTAACGCGCTAGTAGGATAGGACAGAACGGACCTCATCGCGTCGCTCTCCCCGCAGCCTTGCGGGGCGCCGCCGGAAGGAGTAACATCCACACACGGAATAGCGCTGCTGGTGCGGCACGGCTGGATATCCAACCGATGCTCTCATAGCACCTGGTACAAGAATCGGGAAGGGGTCACAAGAAGGATACGAGAAAAACGGAGGGTGTCTCCGATGACACGCTTCACCCCAATTGCCGTCCTGCTTGTAACTGCTCCGTGGCTTCTCACCGCATGCGATAGAACGGAGTCCCCAGACGATCCGGGCTCCATCGCTTCCAAGGTCTTCGATCCGCAAGCCGAACTTGAGCTGCAGCCACAGGTCCGCGACTATCTGGCTTCGCTGGAGGTGGAGCCGGCGCTTTCCCCCAAACATGTTGCCCACATGAAGTGGTGGCGCCAGTGGCGGGAGATCCCCGCTTCCTTGGAAGAGATTCTGCAAGGCTTTCGCCTGGATGCCGGAGTAGGCACCTACGGGGTCCAGGTCGAAGGCGCCTTCGTGGGAGGTGCCGCCCAGCCCGGTTCCTTCTACCTCAAGTCGTTTGTCGTTTCGGAACAGGCAGGCGTCGACGATCTCAAACGTCTGGCCGATGACGAACTGCTCATCCTCCGCCTCATGGCCGTACTGTGCTTGGCCCGCACGGCGCCGTGCGAGGCCATGCCCGTACTCCTGTCACGGCTGTCCAGCCAGGAGGAATTCGAGTGCTATCCGCTGGGATGCTGCGGCGAGTACATGACCGAGGGAGAGTTTGCCTGGAACCTCCTGCACAATCGCCGGTACTTGGACGGCGTCTATCCGGATCAGCCGCTCCTTCCGGCAGGCAACCTTCTGGACACCGATCTGCGGCTGCTGGCGTCGGAAGCGCACACACACCTGCATGCCACGATTGTCCGTTACTGGGATTATTGGTGCGCTCATCGTCTGCCACCGGAACTACAGGAACGGTGGACCCAAAGGCACACCGACTGAGCCATCACCCGCCGCCCGGATTCGGGGGCGTCCTCGCTGCCGCGCCCCCGTTTTTTCCCCCGAGGTTTTGCTGTTTGACACCGCCGCTCGTGGTATCCTGGTGGCCACGCGGACCTCTTGCGAAGGTTATCCAATGGACGGCGTATGGGTGAAGCGATTGCGGAAGTCCCCCTTGCGCGTCGCCGGCCTGATGTCCGGCACGAGCGCCGACGGCGTGGACGCCGCCATCGTGGACATTGCGCCCGCCGGCCGGGCGCGCGTCGTTGCCTTCGCGACTTTCCCCTATCCGCCGGCCCTTCGCCGCCGGATCCTCGACCTCGCGCAAAGCGACACGGCCCGCGTGGACGACCTTTGCCGCTTGAACTTCGCCCTCGGCGAAGTGTTCGCCGACGCGCTCGTGCGTCTCGCGCGCCGCAGCCGAATCGCCCTCCGGTCGATTGACCTGGTGGGTTCGCACGGCCAGACGGTCCGCCACTTGCCGAAGCGCCGGCGCGGGGGCGCGACGCTCCAACTCGCGGAGCCGTCGGTCATTGCCGAGCGGACCGGCATCCTGACGGTCGCCGACTTCCGCCCGCGCGACGTCGCCGCCGGCGGCCAGGGCGCGCCCCTCGTGCCCTTCGCCGACTCATTTCTCTTCCGCGACCGCCGCAAGACCCGCGCCGTCCAGAACATCGGCGGCATCGCCAACGTGACTTATCTCGCGCCGCGCGCGAAACTGGAGACGCTCATCGCCTTCGACACGGGGCCGGGCAACATGGTGATGGACCGCGCCGCCGAACGCGCCAGCCGGGGCCGTGCGCGCTACGACGCCGGCGGCCGACTGGCCGCGCGCGGCCGCGTGGATGCCGCGCTCCTCGGCGAGTTGATGCGCCACCCGTATCTTCGCCGCCGTCCGCCGAAGTCCACGGGGCGCGAGACCTTTGGCCGCGCGTTCGCCGACACGCTTTACGACCGCGCCCGCCGCAGGGGCATGCGCCCCACGGACATCGTCGCGACCGTGACCGCCTGGACCGCCGAAGCAATCGCCGACGCCTATCGGCGATTCCTCCCGCGGTTTCCCGACGAGGTGATTCTCTCGGGCGGCGGGGCGAGAAATGCGACGCTCCTGGCGCGCCTCGCCGAGGCCGTCGCCCCGGCGCGCGTGCGCCTCTCGGACGAGTTCGGCATCGACGCCGACGCCAAGGAAGCCGTCTCCTTCGCCGTCCTCGCCTGGGCCACCGTCCGCGGCCAGGCGAACAACGTTCCGTCCGCGACGGGGGCGAGGCGGGCTGTGGTGCTGGGGAAGATTGTTCCGGGGAGCGATGTCCCGCGGATTCGCCCCAAAAGGACGGGACTCATCCGCGGGCGTTGAGGGCACGATGCTAGACCGATCGAAACTCGCGACCGAGAAAAGCAACCGCCGCAGCCGTTCCATCGACCGCCTGACGACGCTCGGGATCGTCGACCTCATCCATGCCGAGGACCGGCGGGTCGCACCGGCCGTCGCCCGCGAGCGCCGACGCATCGCCAAAGCCGTCGACATGATCGTCGAAGCGTTCCGCGCGGGCGGCCGGCTCTTCTACGTCGGCGCGGGGACGAGCGGCCGGCTCGGCGTCCTCGATGCCGCCGAGTGTCCGCCGACGTTCGGCACGAAGCCCCCGATGGTCCAGGGGATCATCGCGGGCGGCCGGCGGGCGCTGGTGCGCGCCGTCGAAGGCGCCGAGGACCGTCCCCAGGACGGCGCCCGCGCCATCGACAAGCGGCGCGTCTCGAAGCGCGACGTGGTCGTAGGCATCGCGGCGTGCGGCGTGACGCCGTTTGTCCGCGGCGCCGTCCGCCGGGCACGAAGCCGCGGCGCCCGCACCGTCTTCGTCACCTGCGCGCCGGAAGCGAAGGGTCTCCTCGACGTGGACGTCGTCATCAACCCGCGCGTCGGGGCAGAGGTCGTCACGGGCTCGACGCGCATGAAGGCGGGCACCGCCACGAAGTTAGTCCTCAACACGCTGACGACGGCCGCGATGGTCCGCATCGGGAAAGTCTTCGGCAACCTGATGGTGGACCTGAAGGCCACCAACGAGAAACTCCGCGACCGGGCCGAACGGATCGTCATGGAAATGACGGATCTTGCGCGCGGGCGGGCGCGTCGGCTCCTCGGCCGCGCGGGCGGCGAAACCAAGACCGCCATCGTCATGCACAAGCACCGCGCGAGCGCCGCCGAGGCACGCCGGTTACTCGACGCCGCCGGCGGCATGCTCCGCCGCGCCCTCGAGGGCCGTCCGCGATGACCGAAGCCGACGCCGCGCAGAACCTGACCGGCGCCCTCGGAGTCGTGGACTACGTGATTGTGGCGGCGGCGCTGGCGGTGCTGCTGGTCATCGCCTACGTGACCGGCCGAAAGGAAACCGACACGCGCGACTTCTTCCTCGGCGGCCGGCATGTGCCGGGCATCATCGTCTGCTTTTCCTTCGTCGCCGCCGAGGTCAGCGCCGTCACCATCCTCGCGGTGCCCGCCGACGGCTACCGCTCCAACTGGCAGTACCTCCAGATGTTCATCGGGTCGGCGACGGCCCGGGTCGTGACCGCTTTCCTTTTTATCCCGGCGTTCTATCGCCTCAATTGCACGAGCATCTATGAGTTCCTGCGGGACCGTTTCGGCCGGCAGACGCAACTGGCCGGGTCGGCGTTCTTCTTCCTCACGCGCCTGCTCGCGTCGGGCGTGCGGCTCTACGCCGCCTGCATGGGCGTCGCCATCATCCTCGGATGGTCGCTCGAGCAGGCGCTCCTGGTCTTCACGCTGGTGAGCATGGCCTTCATCGCGTTCGGCGGCATCAAGGCGGTCCTCTGGACCGGGGCCTACGAGGCGGTCATGTTCTACGGCGCGGGCATCGCCGTCGCGATTTACCTGATTCTCCACATTGACGGCGGCCTGGCCGAGGTCTGGCGCGTCGCCGGCGCCGCCGGCAGCCTCCAGATCTTCAACCTCCGCCTCAGCCTCGCCGACCCCAACACGCTCTGGGCCTCGTTCGCCAACGGCTTTCTGGTGGGCCTGGCCATCTTCGGCGCCGACCAGGACTTCATGCAGCGTCTCCTGTCGGTGAAGACCCGGCGGTCGAGCCAACTGTCGCTCCTGGGCACGATCGCCGCCGCCCTGCCGCTGACTACCCTCTACGTGGCCCTCGGAACGCTCCTTTTCGTCTTCTATGGCCAGCACTCCTCCGTCCCGCCGCCCGCGAAGACCGACGAAATCCTCTCGCACTTCGTGGCGAACTGGCTGCCCGTGGGCCTGAAAGGCTTCGTTCTCGCCGCCATCATCCTGGCGAGCATCGACAGCCCCTTAAGTTCGCTGGCCGCGTCGTTCGTGACGGACATCTACCGCCCGCTCATCCGGAAGGGGGCCTCGGAACGGCACTACCTGTGGGTCTCGCGCCTGGGCGTCGTCGGTTTTGCCGTCGTCCTCGCCGTTCTCGCGCTGGCCTGCAAGCCGCTGGACCAGATCCTCTGGGTCGCCTTCAAGGTTCTGGCCGTCACCGGCGGGAGCACGCTCGGCGTCTTCCTTCTGGGGTTGCTGACGAAGCGGCACGCGAACCGCGCGAACGTCGTGGCGATGATCACAAGCGCCGCCGCCATGGCCGCGCTTCTCTATCTCTGCCAGATGGGATACGTCGCGCTCGGCTGGACCTGGCTGATCGTGATTGGGACGGCCCTGACGTTTGCGCTCGGCTGGCTTCTGGGTCCGGTGCTGGACGGGCCGCGGCCTAGCGCCCCGCCAGCCCTGTAGTGAGGGGTTCCCTCTACTACAGGGCCAGCCGGCGATAATCGCTGACGGCCTGCGCGAGGCCCTCCAGGATGTCCCGAAGGCGCGAGGGGCGGTTCCCCAGGAGCCAGACGCGCTCCAGGTCCCGCGCGGTTTCGTCCGTCGCGTCGGCGAGGCGCCGGAGTTCCTCGGCCGCGGGCGTCTTCCCCGCGCGAAGTTGCTTCAGCGCCGCCGCGCGCCGGCAGGCGAGCGCATCCAATTTCGCCGCAAACGCATACTCCTCCATCGTCGCCGCGAGAAACGCGTCGGCGTCCTCCGTTGCCGTCGGCCAGCGAAGAGCCGAGAGCGCCTCGGCGTGCTTCGCAAGAGCCGCAGCGCTGACGCGGTCGAGTGCCGCACACTGCGGATGCTCGGGGCCGAGAAAATCCTCCACCGGCCCGAGGAAGGTTGTGTAGAGCAGGGTGCTGTTCGAGAACTCAAGACCCAGCGCCTCGTGCGCCCCGCCCAGCGTCCGGACCGCGTCCGCCAGCCTGCCGGACGAGTCGCCGAGCGCCAGCCGGCAGAACCGCTCCGTGAATCCTTCGGCCCGCGTCGCGGCGTGGTTCCAGGCGTGGGCGGCCCCGTAGGCGAGGTTGTGGAGGCTGACGGCCAGCGGATTGCGGTGCCCCCCGTCGCCCCAGTCCGTGTTCAGCAGGCCCTCGGCGCCTGAGGCGAGGCCCTCTTCGGCGAAGCGCGCGATGTTCTCCATCCCCATCCGCAGGCGGCAGCCGTGGCTGTTCCACGCGTTCGTGCCCGGGCACACCATGACCGCCAGGCCCGCCTCGCGGATTTCGCGCGTCCGCCCGATGCGCGTGCCCTCGGGGTGATAGTCCCAGTTCAAGAGACAGGCGTCGCGCGGGACGTCGGCGAGCGTTTCGGGGTGCTCAAGGACGATGTCCGCCCACGCGTTCATCCGCTTGCCGTATTGGACGCACAGCGCGTGGACTTTCTTGAAGAACTCCAGATATACCCGGCCGACGCCGATGCGGTCGGCCTCGGGTTTGGAGCGTCCTCGCCCGAGTTCCCACGTTTCGTCGCAGCAGGCGTTAAAGTCGCGGGCCTCGAAGAGGGGGACGAACTCCGCGTAGAGGTCCGCCAGGAGCGCGATGGAGCCCGGGTCCGTCGGGCAGAGCGTCGTCCCGCTCGGCCAACCGCGGTAGCCCGCCAGTTCCCCGAGATGTTGATAGGCCGGGAGCGCGAGGATCTTCTCCATGTGACCGAAACTCGCGAGCGACCCCACGAGCCGCACGTGATGCGCCCGGCAATGGTCCGCCAGCGCCCGGACCTCGTCGGCCGTGAAGGGGCTGTATCCGCGCCCGATGGCCGGATGGCGGCGGAACGTGAAAACGTTCTCGACATAGAGTTCGAGTTCGTTGACCTTCCATCGCGCGAGGCGCTCGACCAGGGCCTTGAGCGTCTCGAGCGTCGGAACTTTTCCGCGCGAGCAATCGTGATACACGCCGCGGCGCGCAAGGTCCGGCCCGTCGCCAATCTCGCAGGCGGGAATCTCCCGGCCGTGAAGCGCCACGAGTTCCCGCAGCGTCTGGACGGCATAGTAAGCGCCCGCGTCGGCCGAGGCGCAAATCTCGATGCTGTCCGGTCCAATCGTCATCTCGTACGCTTCAGCGCCGGCGATGCGCGAGTCGCGCCGAATCCGGACCGCCGCCGAGGCGCCGGCGCCGGCGGCCACGCGCGCGCTCACGCCGTGCGGCGCGAGATCCCCTGCGAGTTGCCCGAGGGGCAGGGCGTCGCCCGGCGCTGCGCCCGAAAGTGCAGCCGCCTCGGGCACGCGAAAGACGCCGGGCGCCGCCTCGCACCGTTTCACCGGAACCAGAAAGTCGGGAGCAGGCATAAACCTGATTTTTCCAGTGTTCGCCCTTCGGACCGGCGCCATTATATCTGCCGGCGGAGGCGGCGGAAGGACGAAGGCGGAACCGGGCACGGTTATGAGTATCCCCAGATTGGCGATGGGGCGATAGAGCCGACCCGTGCTGGGCCTTCAGGGACCATAGATGTCTGTCTTCGGCAACGCCTGCTTCAGTTCCTTCAGCCCGGCGTCCGTGATCTTGGTGCCGCTGAGCCAGAGTTGCCGCAAGCCCTTGAGTTCTTTCAGATCCTTCAGGCCCGCGTCCGTGATCTGCTTGTTCCGAAGAATGAGCGTCTGCAGGCCCCGGAGTTCCTTCAGGTCCGTCAGGCCGGCATCCGTGATCTCGGTGCCGGCGAGATCAAGCGTTTGCAGTTCCTTGAGTTCCTTCAGTTCTTTCAGTCCGGCGTCCGTGATCCGGGTGCCCCAGAGCCGAAGCTTTTTCAGGCCCTTGAGTTCCTTCAATTCCTTCAGGCCGGCGTCCGTAATCGGGATCTCGTGGAAGTAGAGCGTCTTCAAGCCCTTGAGTTCCTTCAGATCCTTCAGGCCGGCGTCTGTGACCTGCGTAAAGGCGAGGTCGAGTTTCTGCAGGCGCTTAAGTTCCTTCAGGTCCTTCAGGCCGGCGTCCGTGATCTGGGGGCCGGAAAGCGAGAGTTCCTGCAGGCGCTTGAGTTCCTTCAGTTCTTTCAGGCCGGCGTCCGTGACCTGGGTGCAGTTGAGGTCGAGCTTTTGCAGTTCCTTGAGTTCCTTCAGTTCCTTCAGGCCGGCGTCCGTGATCGGGGTACTGTTGAGGTAGAGTTCCTGAAGGGCCTTAAGTTCCTTCAACTCCTTCAGGCCCGCGTCCGTGACTTGGGTGCCGTTGAGGGCGAGCCTATGCAAGCCCTTGAGTTCCTTCAACTCCTTCAGGCCGACGTCCGTGATCGGGGTGCGGTAGAGCCAAAGTTCCTGCAAGCCCGTAAGTTCCTTCAGTTCCTTCAGGCCGGCGTCCGTGACCCGGGTACCGCCCAGGTCGAGCGTCTGCAGGCCTTGAAGTTCCTTCAGGTCCTCGAGGCCGGCGTCCGTGATCTGGCTGTCGCTGAGGTCGAGATACCGCAGTTCCTTGAATTCCTTCAGCTCTTTCATACCGGCGTCCGTAATCGGGGTGTTGCTGAGACTAAGCGTCTGCAGGCATTGAAGCTCCTTCAGGGCTTTCAGACCGGCGTCTGTGATCAGGCTACCGTTGAGGTAGAGTTCCTGAAGGGCCTTAAGTTCCTTCAACTCCTTCAGGCCCGCGTCCGTGACTTGGGTGCCGTTGAGGGCGAGCCTATGCAAGCCCTTGAGTTCCTTCAACTTCTTCAGGTCGGCGTCCGTGATCGGGGTGCTACTAAGGTCGAGCACCCGCAAACCCGTCAGTTCCTTCAGGGCCTCCAGGCCCGCGTCCGTAATCTGGGTGGCCCAGAGCCGGAGTTCCTTCAGGCCCTTGAGTTCCTTCAGGGCCTTCAGATCGGCGTCCGTGACTTTGCTGTCGTAGAAGAAAACATAGACGACCGGCCGGCCGGGGAGTTTCTCGTCCCTGGTCACGTGTCCGCCCGAATTGAGGATCGCGCTGACGGCCCTTTCTTCCCGGACCGCCTGCGTCTGGCCGCACCCGGCAAGACCCACCGCCACCATCACCAGCAAGGCAACGTGGCGCATCCTGGTCTGGCCTCCGAAAAGGAACCTGCTGCGTGGCCTACCCGCCCCGCGTTCTCCGTCACATTTCGACATTTGGATTCTACAGATTCCGGGGGTGCGCCGCAAGGCTCCGGTAGGCCTTGGGTTTCCGGACAGGAATTCGGGGGACACCCATCAATGCCATTACCATAGCCCTTGGCCCGGCTGTCCGCCGGCCATTGCCGGTGCCACCCTGGCACGGCTACGGTTCGTGCCATGGCCGGCTCCTCGCTGCGGGCCAAAGTCTCTTGAGACCGGCGCTGGCGCCTCCCGTGGGATGCCCCACAAAAAAGTGGCGCTTCTTCGCCCGGGGGGTGCCACGGTTTGCTTGTCAAACCGTGCGCTGCATACCAGACCCACCGATTGACAAGCAATCGGTGGCACCCTTGGAGGTTGCCACTTTTTTGTGGTGCACCCCTCCCGTGATGCAAGGCGGAAAAGGCCTTCAACCGGCAATCAGTGCCGCTTGGAGGCGCCTGATGCGGCAATCGCAGGTCGGGTGGACGAAGACTGAGAAAAAATTCACTTTCTTTCTTGACACGACCCCGCTATTGCACCTACCCTCCCACAGACACCGAGAGCGAAACACTTCCTGCGGACTTAAAGCCGCGTCCCTAGTCTAATGTCTGACATGGGCGCGGGTGGCACAACGGGTTTCACTGCACATCCTTTTAGGAGGCCCGGAGTGCGGAAGATGTATTATTGTGATGAGAAGTCGCTGCTCGCGATCCTCGGGTCGCTCGAGGCGGCGGACGTCTATGCGACGGTCCGGCGCGAGAAGGGCCCCGAGTACTGTAACCTCCGCAAGACGGAGGGGGCGGAACTTGCGCTTCGCGATCCCCGCCCCAGTGCCAGCCCCAAGTCGTTTCTCCAGCCCGCCAGGGAACGCGTCGCCGCCTACGATTCGAAGGGCGTCGATGAGAAGGCGTCGTGCCCGGCATGCGGCGAGCGCGCGCTCGTGGGCCTGCGGGGATGCGACTTGAAGGCCATGGAGTATCTCGACAAGGTGTTCCGCGAAGGGGACTTCAAGGACCCGTTCTACGAGGCCCGCCGCAACGCCGAGATCCTTATCACCGTCGATTGCGTCGCCCCCCACGAAAATTGCTTCTGCACGGCCCTGGGGGGCAAGCCCTATGCCGAGGCCGGCTTCGACCTCAACGTCACCCCCATCTCCGGCGGCTACCTGCTGGAGGTCGGAAGCGAAAAGGGCCAGGCCATCCTCGACAAGGCCGGCGGCCGGGTGCGCGAGGCGACGCCCGAGCAACTCAAGGAACGCGAACGCCTGCGGGCCAAGGCCTGTGAGGACCTCGACCGCCAGAACGAAGGCCTCCGCCTGCCCGACAAACTCCAGGAGATCCTCCTGGGCAAGCAGGAGTCCGAGGAGTGGGCGAAACACGCGAGCGAGTGCGTGGAGTGCGCCGCCTGCACGTTCATCTGCCCCACCTGCCACTGCTTCTACCTTTATGACCAGGTGCTCGGCCCGGACGAGTTCGAGCGCGTGCGGACGTGGGACTCGTGCCTCCTGGGCGACTATTCCCGGATGGCGGGCCCCGAGAACGCCAAGCCGACCCCCAGGCCGCGCCTGCGGACGCGCTTCGCCAACCGTTTCCTCCACAAGTACGCCTACAGCCCGCAGCAGTACGGGCTTCTCGGCTGCACGGGTTGCGGGCGATGCATCGAGGCGTGTTTCGGCAAGGTGGATATCCGCCAGGTTCTGAAGGAGTTAACGGGTGTCAAGAGCCGTTGAAGCCAATCCCTACGCCCCGCGGATCGCGCGCCTCTCGCGCGTCATCGACGAAACGCCCACCATCAAGACGTTCTGCTTCGACCTCGCGGAACCGATTGCGTTCCGCGCGGGCCAGTTCGTCCAACTCGGCGTCCCGGGCCTCGGCGAGGGGCCGTTCACGCCCTCCAGTTCCCCGCTGGACCCGAAGCGCCTGGAGGTGACGGTCCTGAAGACGGGCCTGGTGACGGAGCGCCTGCACCGGATGGCGGCGGGCGAGGCGTGCACGCTGCGCGGCCCGTACGGCAAAGGCTTCCCCGTGGAGAAACTGCCGGGCAAGGAGGTGCTGATCGTCGGCGGCGGGGTGGGTTTGGCGCCGCTGCGGGCCCTCATCTACCAACTGCTCTCGATGACGGGCGACCTCAAGAAAGTCGTGATTAAGAACGGGGCCCGCGAGTCGGCGGAACTTCTCTTCCGCCGACAGTACGCCGAGTGGGCCGCCCACGAGAAGGTTTCGGTGGAGGTGACCATCGACCGCCCCGAGCCGGGATGGACCGGCAAGGTCGGCGTCGTGACGACGCTGCTGGACGCGATCGGCTCCGAGGTGGACATTCCCAACGCCTACGCGTTCACCTGCGGGCCGGAGATCATGCTCAAGTTCGTCACGCAGACGCTCCTGGAGAAGGGTTTTACGCCGGAGCAAATCTACCTCTCGATGAACCGGCGGATGAGTTGCGGGATCGGCAAGTGCGGCCGGTGCAACATCGGGCCGTATTACCTCTGCAAGGACGGACCGGACATCTGCTACGCGAAGATCAAGGACTATCCGAATGTCTTCTAGCGCATCAGATGAGAGCCTCCGCGCGCCGGCTTCGCGGTGCCTGCTGTGCAACGTCGGCTGTCCGGTCCGCGTCATGCGTGCCGGGCCTGACCAGTGGCTGCCCGACTACGTCCCGCACGCGGGCTATGCGGGCCTGTGCGGGCGCGGGAGCGTCCTGGTGGAACTCGCGGACCATCCGGACCGTTTGCGCGACACCCATCGCCACGGAGGCGAAGGGCGCGAGGTCCTGGGCCTCCGCGCCGCCGCCGCCGAAATGGCTGAGGCACTTCGCAGCACCCGCGCAGCGTCCAGAGTCGGAGATTCGGCCGCGGTGATCGTGGACGGCAACTGGGACGTGGACACGCTGGCTGCGGTCGGCGCTTTTGCCGGGACCGTCGGCGCCCAATGGGCTGTGTCTCTCCCGCCGAGCGACGAGGCGCTCGTTCGCGGCCTCGATTCATCCGGGTGCCGCTTCGTCGGGCCGGAAGCGCTCGAGCAGGCCGACGCGCTCCTGCTCGTCGGCGACGTCTTCGCGACGCATCCGGTGGCGGCCCACTGGATTCTCGAGGCCAAGGCGCGCCAGCCGCGAATGCCCATGCTGGTTCTGGCGGCCTCCGCGGGCGTGACGGCCGATTTCGCGAGCGCTTCGTTCCAGGCGGCGCCCGGCGCGGGACTCGCCGCCGCCGTGGCCGCCGTTCGCACGGGCAACGCCTCGGCCCTTGACCCCCGGGCGAAGGGACTCGCGGGATGGAAGGATCTTCTGAAGAAGGCCAAGCAACCGATGATCGTCGTCGCCGCCGACGCGGGTCGCGCGAGCGTCCTTGTGCTGGCGGCGGAAGTCGCAGGTCTGGCCAAGGAACTCCAGGCGGCCGTCTGCCCGCTCACGACCTACGGCAACGCGTGGGGCGCGCTGCGCACGGCCGCCGCAGGCGGTGCAGCCGGCGTGGAGGACATTCTCAAGGATCCGCCCGAGGCGCTCCTGGTGATCGGGGCGGACGTGGAATCGTCGCTCGCGCCGCAGGCGGTGGCGTCGGCCCTCAGTTCGGTGTTGACACTCGTCTACGTGGGCCCGATGCCGAACCGCACGAGCCGGCGCGCCGGCCTCGTTCTTCCGTCGGCGTTCGCGTTCGAGCAATCCGGCCGGGCGCTTCTCGGCCCGGGCCGCGAGACGGCTTTCGAGCCGCTCCTCGCGCCCCCCGCGGGTGTGCCCACGGTCCGCGAGATTCTCGCCCTGGCCGGCGGCGGAGCGGCTAAGGCGGACATCGCGTCGCCCGTGGCGGCGGCGACGGCGCGGGCGAACGGCGAACCCAGGGGCGAAGGGCTCCTGCTGGTTCTGGCGAACGACCCCGTCCATTTTTCGGACGGCAGCCTGACGCGCGAGGCCCGCTGGCCGCAAGCGGTCATTCCCCGGCCGGTCCTTCTCCTCGCGGAGGAGGATGCCGAGGCCGCGGGCGTGGCCGACGGTCGCCGGGCCGTCATTCAGGGTCCCGGCGGACGGGCCGAGGTGGAGGTCGTGACGGATGCGGCCCAGGCGAGCGGCCAGGCCCGCGCGAGCGCCGCCTTTCCGGCGGTTCGCGACGTCTTCGGATGGAAACTGGGCGGACCGGACGCGTTTGAACCCGTTCGGGTCCGGGTGGAAAAGGTTTAGAACCGTGGCCGACACCGCAACCGCGAAACCGATTGAAAAAAGAGTCGTGCTCGACCTGGACCGGTGCATCGGGTGCAAGTCGTGCATGGCGGCGTGTTTCTACGGCCACAAGGAGTTGCACGGCGTCGAGTTCGTGGACCTCGGGCCGGCCCTCTTGCCGGTCGTCTGCCGCCAGTGCGCGGACCCGGCGTGCGTCGAGACGTGTCCGGCCGAGGCCATGGTCCGCGACGCCGAGGGCGTTGTCGCGCGGGCGATGTTCCATTGCCGCTCGTGCGGGTCGTGCGTGCGAGCGTGTCCGTTCGGCGTCCTGAGTCTCGAGAAGGTGGGCCACCAGATCGCCAAGTGCGACCTCTGCCAGGACCGCCTCGCGCGGGGCCTGGAGCCGCGATGCGTCGCCGTCTGCCCGACGCGGGCGCTGCGGTTTGCCACCGTCGCCGAGATCGAGGCCGAAGGATTGACGATCCTCGGCGGGCGCGTGGCCGGCGAGCATCCGATCCGGCGGCGGTTGTAGAACGTTTAGCCGTCGGCGGAACGCCGACGGACCGCGGCCGTACCGGCCGCGGCTAAACGTGAGGAGCTAACAGTGGTCTGGCACATGATACGAGTGTTCCTGGGGGCGTCGGTCGCCACGATGGTCCTGGGCATGATTTCCAGTTGGGTGGACCGCAAGGTGACCGCGCGGGTCCAGTACCGGGTCGGGCCGCCTCTCTTGCAACCGCTCTACGACATCCTGAAACTGATGGGCAAGGAGACGCTGGTGCCTGCGCGGGCCCAGCGGCGCGGGTTCCTGCTGGCGCCGGTCGTGGGGCTGTCGGCGGCGGCGTTGGCGGCGACGGTCCTCTGGGCCGCCAACCTCTGGCCCCGGGAGGGATTCGTCGGCGACCTCATCGTGGTGATTTATCTGCTGACGATTCCGGCGGTGGCGACGATTTACGGCGCCGCCGCTTCCGGATCGCCGCACGCGGCCGTCGGAGCGAGCCGCGAAATGAAACTTCTCCTCTCTTACGAGTTGCCGCTGATCCTCTCCGCCCTCGTGCCGATCCTGAAGGTCGCCCAGAGCCCCGACTTCGGCGCGACGTTCTCGCTGGGGTCTCTTGTGGCTTTTCAGCAGCAGGCCGGTTGGGCGCTCTGGAGCGTGAGCGGCGTCATCGCCTTCATCGCGGCGCTGCTGGCGGTCCAGGCGAAACTCACCCTCGTGCCGTTCGACATGCCGGAGGCCGAGACGGAACTGATGGGCGGCGTATACGTGGAGTATTCCGGCCCGCCGCTGGCGATGATCAAACTGGGGCGGATGTTCATGCTCGCCGTCCTGCCCGTTTACATGGCGACGCTGTTCATGGGCGGCCTGGGCGCCGCGACGTGGCAGGGTGGGCTGGCGCTGGCGGGGAAATACGTCGCGATTCTCGTGCTCATCGTGCTCATCCGCAACACGAACCCGCGGGTGCGTATCGACCAAGCGGTGCGGTTCTTCTGGTTCCTCGTGACGCCGCTCGCCATCGCGGCGGTGGTCCTGGCGGCGCTGGGATACTGAGAGAGTGCGGAATGCGGAGTGCGGAATGCGGAGTGCGGAATGCGGAGTGCGGAATGCGGAATGAACAGCCAACTACCCCGGCCGATGCGCTGTCGGCGTGCCTTTTCACTCCGCCCGCCTCGTCGGCTTCGCCGACGGGCGAGGCCGACGGGCACTCCGAACTCCGCACTTCGCACTGAAAGGTGACGCATGGGCTTGACGATGCTGGGCCTGAAAAAGTCCCCGTGGGTGTATCACGTCAACGTCGGGGCGTGCAACAACTGCGACATCGAGATCCTCGAGCTCCTGACGCCGCGCTACGACGTCGAGCGGTTCGGCATGGTGCTGGTGGGGAGCCCGCGCCACGCCGACGCGCTGCTGGTGACGGGCATCTGCACCCGCCAGGCCGAGCCTCGCCTCATCGAAATCTACGAGCAGACGGCCAAGCCGTGCGTCGTCTTCTGCATCGGGTCGTGCGCGATGACGGGCGGCATCTTCCGCCACGGGTACCATTTCAGCCGGCCCGTCGAGGACGTGATCCGCGAGGTGGACCCGGGGGCGATCATCGCCCACGTCCCGGGCTGCCCGCCGAAACCGGAGGCGATGATCCTCGGGGCCGTCAAGGCCCTGGCGACGCTATAACGAGTGCGGAATGCGGAGTGCGGAATGCGGAGTGAACGACGCTTAGCCGCGAGCCGCTTGCGGTCCGCCTGTGGCGAGATCTCGCTACGCGGACTTAGCGGCCGTTGCCTTGAGTGCCACACGAGGAGAAGGTTATGTCGGAGTTGAAAACGGGGACCGGCGAGGCGGTCGAAAGCCCGGTCCTGGCGCGCATCGTCGAGGCCCTGGGCGGCATGGTCCTCGAGGTCGAAGAGCAGAACGAGCGGCGGGGATGGGTCCGCGTCGATCCCGCGCGGGTCCGCGACATGGCGCGCATCCTGTTCCACGACCAAAAGGCGCGCCTGGCGACGGTCACCGGCATCGACGTCCGCGACGGCATCGACATCCTGTATCACTGGTGCTTGGACGCCGAGAGGTACGTCGTGACCATCAAGGCGCTGGCGGCCCGGCCGGCGATGGCGATCGATTCGGTCGGCCAGGACCTGCCCGCGGCCGACTGGATCGAACGCGAGATGCACGATCTTCTCGGTGCGGAGTTCCGCGGCCATCCGGACATGCGCCGACTCATCCTGGCGGACAACTGGCCGGAAGGCGTCTATCCGCTGCGGCGCGACTTCAAGGTGCCGAAGGTCGACGCCCTGGGCCGCCGCGAAACGAACGAGTGGGCCGGCGCCCCCGTGAAAAAGGAAAAACACCCGACCTACCGGCCGGAGAAGCCGCTGAAGCCCGGCCGGATGCTCATCAACGTCGGGCCGTTCCATCCCCTCCAGGAAGAGGCGGAGTTCTTCCAACTTCACTGCGAGGGCGAGACCGTCGTGGATATGGACATGCGAACATCTTATAACCATCGCGGCATCGAGGAACTCTCGACGCGCCTCACCTGGGACCAGGTGCCGTTCCTCGTGGAGCGCGTCTGCGGCATCTGCTCGGCGAGCCACCCGTGGGCCTACATCCGCGCGGTCGAAAACATTTGCGGCATCGAGGCCCCGGAGCGCGCCAAGTACCTCCGGACGATCGTCGCGGAACTCGAGCGCCTCCACAGCCACATGCTCTGGATCGGCCTGGCGGGCCACTTCCTCGGCTACAACACCGTCTGGATGTGGACGTGGAAGTACCGCGAGCCGGTCATGGACATCCTGGAACTCATCACCGGCAGCCGCATCCACTACGCGAACAATACGATCGGCGGCGTGCGGCGCGACATTCCGGCGGACCTGTATCCCGAGATCCGCAAAGCCGTCGACTCGCTGAAGGCGCCCCTCAATCTGATTACCAAGGCGGTCCTCGACGACCCCGTGCTGCACGCGCGGCTGAAGGTCGGGAAGTTGACGGAAGAGGAAGGGCGGCGGTGGGGCATCACGGGCCCGACGGCGCGCGGGTCGAACATCGACATCGACGCCCGCCGCGACGATCCCCTCGGCGTTTACGACCAGATCGAGTGGAAGGTGATCACGCATGACGGCTGCGACGTCTTCGCCAAGGCCGTCGTCCGGTGCCTCGAGTGTTTCGAGGCCATCAAGATCATCGAGCAGTGCCTTGACCAGATTCCCGAGGGGCCGATCCAGACCCGCGTGGACGAGATTCCGCGCGGCGAGGGTTGCGGCCATTACGAGGCGCCGCGCGGCGAGACGTTCCATTACGTCCGGAGCGACGGCGGGGAAGGGCCCGTCCGCCACAAGATCCGGGCCCCGAGTTACGTCAACATCCCGTCCTTCCGCGCCAGTTGCATCGGCCAGCACATCGCCGACGTGACGATCATCCTCGCCTCCGTGGACCCGTGCTACTCGTGCACCGAGCGGATGGTGCGGGCCTACGATGCCGAGACCAAGAAACCGCTCTGGAACTTCAGCGACCTCGTGCGACTCAGCCAGGAGCGCACGCGCCGCTTGAGAAAAGAGGTCTAGGGGACAACGCATGGATCCGTTCCTTCCGTACCTGCGCCTGCTGGGAATTCCGCTCGCGGGCGGCGCCGGTATCTGGGCCCTGTGGATTCTTTTCGGCTGGGCCGCGCGGCGGTCCGCCGGGGCGCTTGGCGTCCTTGCGACCGTCGCCAAGGTCGTCGCGGCCGTCGCCTGCGCGTGGACGTTCGTTCTCGCCGTGCACCTCTGGCGCGCGCCGCCGGCCGCGGCCCCGGCCGGGCACGGCATCGACCTCCTGGGCGTGGTGAACCTGTCGGCGGCGTTCCGCGCGGACGGTCTTTCGTCGCTCATCGTCCTGGCGGCGGCGGGCATCGCGCTCCTGGTCGTCTTCTACAGCATGCGCGCGATGGCCGGACACGCCCGCGAGCCCGTCTTCTTCGCCTACCTCCTTTGGGGCCTTGCGGCGGTCATGGCCGCGGCCCTCGCCGACACCTTCATCGTTCTCATCGTCGCCTGGGAGATCGCCACGGTCCTCCTGTATCTCTTGATCGGCATGGGCGGCCCCAAATCCCGCACGGGCGCCATGAAGACCTTTGCTATGCTCGGCTTCGCCGACGCGTGTCTCCTTTTGGGCGTCGTCCTGCTGCTCGGCGCCGGCCGGTTGACGCCGGCCCTCTCCATCGGCGGGACGCACGTCGTGGCCGACGCGCCGCTGACGGTGGTGGCGTTTCTCCTGATGGTCGCCGCCGCCCTCGCCAAGGCCGGCGCCATGCCGCTGCACACGTGGATTCCGTCGGCCAGCGATGACGCGCCCATCTCCGCGTTCGCGCTCCTCCCGGCGTCGCTCGACAAACTTCTCGGCATCTATCTTCTTGCGCGCCTTACGTTCGAGACGTTCGCCATCGGCCCGGCCCTGGCAACGGTCCTCATGGTCATCGGCGCCGCGACGATCCTGTGCGCGGTCTTCATGGCCATGATCCAGCACAACCTGCGGCGGCTGCTCGCGTTCCATGCCGTCAGCCAGGTCGGCTACATGGTCCTGGGGATGGGGATAGCGGCGGCGGCGCTCGCCCCGTCGCGCCTGAGCGGTGCACCCGTTCCGCCTGCCGCCATGGCCGTCGCCGCCATCGCTTTCGCCGGCGGACTCTTTCACATGCTCAACAACAGCCTCTACAAATGCGCCCTCTTTCTGAGCGCCGGTGCGGCCGAACGCGTGGCCGGCACGACGGACCTGGACCGGCTGGGCGGTCTGGCCCGTGTGCTCCCTGTGACGTTCGTCTGCTCGATTGTGGCGGCGCTCGCCATTTCCGGCGTCCCGCCGCTGAACGGCTTCGTCTCGAAATGGCTCGTGTACCAGGCGGCTCTCGGGTTGAACACGCCGCTCGCAACGGCCTGCCTGGTGGCGGCGGTGTTCGGGTCGGCCCTGACGCTCGCCTCCTTCGTCAAAGTCCTGCATTCGGTCTTTCTGGGGACGCGCGGCTCGGCCGTGCCGGCCGACGACAAGCCCCGCGAGAGTTTCGCCATGGCCGTCCCGATGGTCGCCCTCGCGCTCGCCTGCGTCGGCCTGGGTGTTTTCGGCGGATGGGCGGTCGAGCGGCTCATCCTGCCGGCGGCCGCGTCCGTCGGCATCGGGACCTCGGCCGTCGGCGTGACGGAGTCGGCCATCGAACTTCGCCTCGATCCCGCTCGGCCGTTCCTCGGCCTCTGGGATCCGACGCTTGCGACCGGACTCATCCTCATCGGCGTCGCCGTCGGCCTGGTGTTCTACGTCCTGAGCCGGGGAATGAAGATCCGCGTCGTCTCCACCTTCGTCGGCGGCGAGGATGCCTCGAGCGACGCCCAGTGGCACGTCTCGGGGACGCACTTTTATGAGACCATCCGGCGTCTGCCCGTGCTCCGTGGGATTTTCGGCGACGCGTCGGCCGGCGTCTTCGACGTCTATCGCCTCAGCGGACACTACGGCCACACACTCGTCGAGCGGTTGCGCGCCTGGCACACGGGCGTCCTGGCCGTTTATGCGAGTTGGGTCCTCGTGGGCCTGATGATCCTGGTGCTGGTGCTCGCGCTTTAATAGTAGTGCGGAGTGGGGAGTGCGGAATGCGGAATGCGGAACGGAACGACAAACGGCAAACTGCAAACAGCAATGACCAATCGCGGCGGAGCCGCGTTGTTGGGCATTGCCGTTTGTCGTTTGCCTTTCACTCTGCACTCCGCACTGAAATAAGGGGCTGACGTAATGGATCCGGTGCTTGCGCTGCTCCTGGTGCTGCTGGGGTTCATGGTCATC
>Ga0307378_10001511_pt1 | contig 37644 bp, 32 predicted proteins | sample UN1MG_FD_202238 | JGI IMG/M metagenome (GOLD analysis project Ga0307378, IMG submission 202238) | Soil microbial communities from Risofladan, Vaasa, Finland - UN-1 | ecosystem: Environmental > Terrestrial > Soil > Coastal area > Acid sulfate soil | place: Finland: Risofladan, Vaasa | collected...
TGGAACCGCCGGCGGCGCGGCCATGAAACCGGGTAAGAAGTAATTGAACGCCAGGCCCACCACGATCGCAGGCACCGTGGTCACCAGCGTCGCCAGGAAGGCGCTTTTTTTGTGCAGGCTCAACAGCGGGAAGAGGGCGTCGCCGTCCTGGGAGAGCACGTTGGCGATGAGCACGCTGAAGGGGACCATCCCCTGGATGAAGAGGGTGGTGACGACGATCTGCGGGCCGCAGCCGGGGATGAGCCCGATGACCGCCCCGCCGATGACCGCCCACGGTCCGGCGGAGCGCACCAGCGCGGTCATGTCCACCCCGCTCCAGGCGTTGAAGGCGTAGAAGGCGAAGTAAGCCGCGGCGACCCACACCACCACGAAGGCGGTGTCCTCGGCGTTGTGGATGAGCATCTCACGGAAACTCTGGGATTTTTCCTCGTCCTCCTCGTGGGTGTCGTCGCGCAGAAATTTTTTGGCGAAAATCATCCAGGCCAGGCAGACGACGGCGCCGACGATTCCGAAAATCTCGAAGAGGGGGAACCCGAACCAGCCGTCAATCGTCGCAGCCGGTATCTGGAGCATCTGTGACAGGAAGGTGAGGACGAACCCGGCCAGGAAAAGGCCCCAGACGAACCGGAAGAGGTTGTGGGTGATCCGGTAAAAGAGGCTTTTGGGCCTGATGTGCGTCCTTTTGTGCAGGGCGGCCTCCATGCCCGCGGGCTCTGTGTGCTCGAAGCCGGGCAGGAGGCACGCCTCGCCTCTTTGAGCCTGTTCGGTGATGACGGCCATGGCCTCGGTCTCCCTGCCCTTGAGCAGGTTTTTCCCGATACCCAGGGCGTCCACCAGGTATCCGGTGCCGACGCCGACGGCGAAGCTGATGCCGTGGATGACCAGGGCGTGACCCGGCAGGCGGCTGAAGATGACCCAGGAGCTGTCGCCCATGGTGGCCAGGAGGGTGGCGACGACGGTGCCGAAGGTGACGGTCCCGTTGACGAAGAGGGGCATCATGAAGATGGCCCCGCCGCAGCCGGGGGAAACACCCAGAAGCGCACCGAACACGGGCTGCCACCGCCTGAGCTTCCGCATCCCCCGTACGATGCCCCCGGCGGTGCGCACCTCGAGCCAGCCGAAAAGTAGCAGCATCAGCGCCACCCAGGTGCCCACGCTCAGGAAGGCGTCCACGGCGGCGGTCTTCAATATCTGAAAAAATTCGGCCATCCCGCTCCCGCGTCCGTACCGACCCACGAATGACGTAACTATTTTATACTACACCAGTCTCAGGTTGAAAGGGACCCACGATGGGCGACGACAAGAAGCGCAAGCGCATACTGCGGGCCTTTTCGGCCTCCAGCTTCCTCAACGACATGGGCTCGGACATGCTGCTGCCCATCATGCCGCTGTACCTGTTGGGCCTGGGGGCGGGGACCGCCTTCATCGGCTTCCTCGACGGGCTCGGCACGGCCGTCGTCTCCCTGGCGCAACTGGCCTCGGGATACCTGTCGGACCAGCTGGGGCGGCGGAAGGTCTTCATCTGGACGGGCTACCTGGCCGGGGCGCTGGGCAAGCTGGGATTCGGCCTGGCCCGGACCCCGGGGCAGATGATCGGGCCCAAGGTGGTGGACCGGCTGGGCAAGGTCCGCGGCGCGCCCCGGGACGCCATGCTGAGCGACGTTTACGGCGCCGAAAAGAGGGGGTGGGCCTTCGGCGTCCTCCGGGCGATGGACAACGGCGGGGCCTTTACCGGGGCCCTCCTGGCCTGGCTTTTCGTAAATACAATCCCGCTCCGCTGGATTTTCTATATCGCCGCCGTACCGTGCGCCGTCGCGGCCCTGGTCATCCTTCTGACTCTCCCCGAATCCCGCGTGAAACGGGAACCGAAGCGCCTCTCCCTCCGCCTCCTCGACCGTAACAGCCGCCTGTTCCTCCTGTTCGTCTTCGTGGCCTCCCTGGGCCTCTTCTCCTACTCCCTGCTCCTCGTTTACGCCGAAGAAAACGGTGTCCCGCCGGGGATGATCCCGCTCGCGTACCTGGCGATGACCGCCGCGGCCGTTCTGGCCTCCTACCGGGGCGGACGGATGCTGGACCGCATCGGGCGGCGGCCGGTCCTGACCCTGTCACTTTTATCGTTCATCCTGCTCTGCGCGGTCGCCCTCCTCGGACCGTCGGGCTGGTGGTCCATAATTCTGTTGGTCCTCTACGGCCTGTGCACGGGCCTTTTCGAGCCCGCCCTGAGCTGCGCGGCGGTGGAGTTGGTGCCGGCGGAGCTGCGGGGGACCATTCTGGGGGCGACGCGCCTGATGATGGGGCTGGCGGCGCTCCCCGCGAGCTGGCTGGCCGGCTGGCTCTGGGAAACCGTCGGAAGTTGGGCGGCCTTCCTCGTGGCGGGGGTGTTCGTCCTTATTTCACTGTTCATACTGCCGTTCGTAAAATTATCCGGGGGTTCGCACCCGTAAAACGCGCGGCGGCGGCGGTTTTTTCAGGCGTTAAAAAAAATTCCGTCCTCGGCACGTCGTTCAGCTTGACGACCTGGAAACTTCACGCTATAATGGAAACCGATTTAGGTAATTCAAGTTTCGCGGGTTTTATGGACCTCGAAGACATCATCCGCCACACCCGTCAACCGGAAAACGACGACCCCCGCCGCCGTCAGATTCTGGAGGCCGCCGGGCGCCTCTTTTACCGCTACGGCCCCCGCAAGACATCCCTGGACGACATCGCCCGGGAGTGCCGCATCAGCAAGAAGACCATCTACGGCTGCTTCGAGGGCAAGGACGGGCTGGTCCGCGCCGTGCTCTTCGAGCTGGTGTACGAGAAGATTGACTCCGTGCTGTGGGTCTTCGGCGACCTGATTCCGGAGGAATTTCAAAGCCTGGTCCCCGAGCCGGCGGCGAAGCCGTCCATCCGCGGGATGCTCAAGGCCGTCACCGACTTCGCCCAGCGGATGCGGCAGCGCGTCTCCATGCAGATGCTCACCGACCTGCGCACCGACTACCCTGACCTGTGGCGGGAGCTCGTGGCGATGCGCGAACCCTTCGTGCGGGGCGTGGTGGAGATGATCGAACGCGGTCAGCGGGAGGGTGACGTCCATCCTGGGATAAACCCGCTCGTCGCCACCGAGATGCTCTACACGGCCTTCGAATCCCTGTTGAGCTCGCAGTTCTTGAACGCCCGGGAGATCGGCCCGGGCGAGATCGGCGTCAATTTTTTACGCATCGTGAGCCACGGCCTATTGACCGGACCGCCCCCGGAAGGGGAACCGGTATGACACGCCCCTCCGCCGGCCTAACGCAGGACTTCCAGCCTGACGCGGATGACGCCCGCCTCGAGCATCCCGAGCTGTTTTGCCGCGGCGTAGGACAGGTCGAGAATCCTCCCCTCGACCCAGGGCCCCCGGTCGTTTATGCGGACCACCACGCTGCGACCGTTCGCCTCGTTGGTCACCCGCACCCGTGTGCCGAAGGGGAGGCTGCGGTGCGCCGCGGTGTAGCCGTACATGTCAAAGATTTCGCCCGAGGCGGTGGGCCGGCCCTGGAAGTCTCTGCCATACCACGAGGCCATGCCGTACTGGGCACCGCCGGGATACTGCGGCCTCGGCCCGCGGACACAGCCCAGCACCATGAGGATTACGGCGAGCGCGACGAACCGATAAAACCTGTTCACTTCCCCCCTCCGAGGAGCGCAAGACACGCGGCGACGACCCGCTCGGGGTCCAGCTCGGACATGCAGCGATGATGACCCAGGGGACAGACACGGTGACCGTGAAGGCTGCACGGGCGGCACTCCAGGCCCTCGACCCGGACGATGCGGTGGGGCACACCGAAGGGCCAGAATCCGCCCGGAACGCCCGTCGGTCCGAAGACGCAGACCACGGGCGTGCCCAGCGCGCTGCTCATGTATATCGGCCCCGAATCGTTGGCGAGAACCAGGTCCGCCCCGGCGATGACTGCCTTGGCCCGACCGAGGTCCGTCTGTCCCACCAGGGAGGAAAGCCCGGGCGCTCCGCCGCCGATTACGACTCGAGCGGCGTCCATGTCGGCCTTTCCCCCCATCAGGACGACGCTTCCGCCGGTGCGCCGTATCACATCGTGAGCGACGGCGGCGTACCTTTCGGGAGGATACAGCTTAGTTTCCCACAGACTGCCCGGAAAGAGGGCGATGACCGGCCGGCTGAGGCGATCGAAGAGGGCCTCCGCCCACTCCGCGTCACCACCGCCGACACCGAGAACGCCCCGGGGCTCCTCGGACGGCGAAAGGCCCAGCGGCCGGGCCAGATCGCAGATGCGCAGGGTCTCGTGACGGCCGAGGGTGTACTCGACGCGGTGGGTGTAGAGGAAGCCCCAGAGGGTGAATTTCGGCCGAAGTTCCCGGTCCGTAAAGGGAGGGGTATAGGGTCCCTTCGGCGGCCCGTACCCGATACGAACGGGCGCCCGGGTGAGCAGGGCCAGGATTGCGCTGCGCGCCGAGCGGTGAGGCACCAACACGGCGTCGTACCGTCCGCGCAGATCGCGACCCAGGGAGAGGAGCTTGCCCAAACCGGGCTCTCCGCGCTTGTCGTAGACGACGACCCGGTTCAGGTGGGGATGATCGTCCAAGAGAGGGGCCGAAGCGGGGACCACGAGGGCGTCCACCGTCCAGCCGTCCCCGGCGAGGAGTGAGAAGAGCGGCGTGGTAAGCGCCACATCACCCAGGAAAGCGGTGTTCAACACCAGCACCCGACCCTTTACGGCCGAATCACCCATCGGGTTTAGTATAACACGTCACCACAAGGGTTTATAAAAACAACCAAGCGAGAGGATATGGACGCAGTTCTCGAAATCCGGGGCCTTACGAAGAGCTACGAGCTGGGCCACCTGCGCGCTCCGGCGCTGCGCGGCGTGGACCTGACAATCGGGCGGGGCGAGTTCACCGCCCTGGTCGGCCCCTCGGGCTCGGGGAAGACGACGCTGTTGAACATCGCCGGCTGCCTGGACGTCCCCGACGAGGGTCGGGTCATCCTGGCCGGGGAGGAGGTGCAGAACCTCAAGTCCGGCCGCCGGGCCGAGATCCGCGGACGGAGCATCGGCTTCGTCTTCCAGACCTTCAACCTCATCCCCGTGCTGACGGCCAAGGAGAACGCCGAGTACCCTCTCATCCTGGGGGGGCACTACCGGAGGGCCGACGCCCAGGAAAAGGCGAGGCTCAAGAAGCGCCCGGCGGAGCTCCTGACCGAGCTGGGGCTCGCGGAGTACTTAAACCGTCGCCCCAACGACATGTCCGGCGGACAGCGCCAGCGGGTGGCCATCGCCCGGGCCCTGGTCACCGAGCCGGCCGTCGTCCTGGCCGACGAGCCCACCGCCAACCTGGACTCCAGCACCGGCACCGAAATCATGAAGCTCCTGAAGGAGATGAACGAGCGCCACGGGGCCACCTTCCTCTTCGCCACCCACGATCCCCTGGTGATGAGCTTCTGCAGGAGGATCGTCACCCTGACCGACGGCCGCATCTCCGATGACAGGACCCAAGCCGGGGACGGTGGCCGATGAACAACCTGAAGCTGGCCCTCCGTGGCGTGACGCGGAATAAGCGCCGCACCCTCATGACGCTCTCCGCCATCACAATCGCGCTGATGACGATGGTAATTTTAGGCGCCTTCATGGACGGCGCAACCAAACAGACAGAGGACGGAGTAATCGAGATCACGGGGCACGTCCAGCTCTACGCGCCGGGGTACTACGACGAGAGGCGCACCCTTCCCACCGACATCGCCATCGGCGACCTCGACCACACCCTGGCGGAAATCCGGGGGATGGGCGGGGTCGTTGACGTCACGCCCCAGATAAACTTCGGCGGGCTGGCCATCCACGACGAGAAACAGATGACCGGCCTCTTCAGCGGAATCGAGCCAGAATCAGCCGACCGCATCCACGGTTACACGGACAAGGTCACCCAGGGGCGGTATCTCACCGACAACGACGTGGACGGCTGCCTGATCGGCTATCGGTTCGCCGAGCTCCTGGGCATCGGGGTCGGGGACGCGCTCACCTACGTGACTCAGACCTCCTACGGAGCCCTTACCGCCGCCGACCTTACGGTAGTCGGCGTCGTGAAGACGATGAATCCTATGATTGACGAGGCGGGGGTGCTCCTGCGCCTGGAGGATGCCCAGCGGCACATGGAGCTCCCGAACGCCGCCACGGCGATAATCGTCACCGGAGAGGACGCGGACAAATCCGTCGAACTCAAGGAGAGCCTCCTCGCCCTTTTGAACGCCGGTGTCGAGCTCAAAACGGAGCCCCTCCAACCCGTAACCCCGGAAACCGAGGACGTTGTGCCGCTATTCGCGGAGGAGGCTCCCACGGGGGGCTTCGAGGTGCCGGATGAAGTTATCATGGCTCCAACCAAAGAAGGCTTCGAGGGCTACACGTGGTACGAGCTCAACCACCTGATCTTCGATTTAATCAACCAGAAGGACCAGATGCTGGACGTCCTCCGCGCCGTCCTGCTCATCCTTGCGGCGGCCATGATAGCCAACACCATGCTGACCAACGTCTTCGAGCGCACCCGGGAGATCGGGGTAATGATGGCCATGGGGGCCAAGGGACGCCAGGTGCTCCTTGTGTTCCTCGGCGAGGCGGCCGCCCTGGGAATCATCGGCTCACTGGCGGGCGTGGCGCTGGGCGCCGGGATCGGACTCGTTTTACAGAGTGTCGGCATAAACCTGGGCGATGCATACAGCTCCCTGACGAACGTGCCTATGGGCCAGGTCTTCCACCCCCTCGTTGCACCGCTGAGGCTCGTACAATTCTTCCTCCTGGGATTCGTCGTCAGTGTCTTCGCCGGGTTGTACCCCGCGGCCAAGGCCGCTCGGATGCTGCCCACCAAAGCCCTGCGCTTTATCTAACCGGGAGTTTTTTATGAGACGCACGACGGGGCTCAAGAGGGGGTGTGACCGATGAACAATTTCAAGCTCGCCGTCCGCGGCGTGACGCGCAACAAGAGACGCTCCCTGATCACCGTCGCGGCCATTACCGTGGTGCTGATGATGATCGTCGTCACCGACTCCCTCATAGACGGCATGTACCACATGTTGAACGACAAGGCGGTGGAGGCCAGCGGTCACGTGCAGATTTACGCCCCGGGGTACTACGACGAGAAGCGCACTCTGCCCACCGACATCGCCATCGGCCATCTGAACCGGGTCATGGAGACGCTCCGGGACACCGAGGGCGTCGTGGACGTAACGGCCCAGATAACCTTCGGAGGCCTGGCCACCTTCGCGGGAAACGAGATCGGCGGTGTTTTCATCGGTATCGAGCCCGAAGCCGCCGGGCGCATCCACCGCTACTCCGACAAGGTCATGGAGGGTCGGTATCTGGACGAGGGGGACGCGGACGGCTGCCTGATCGGGTACCGTCTGGCCGAGCTGCTGGGCATTAAACTGGGCGACGTGCTCACCGTCGTCACACGGACCGCCTACGGCGCGCTGACCGCCATTGACCTCACCGTCGTGGGGATTGTGGCGACGATGAATTCGATGATAGACGAGGGCGGGGCGCTCATGCTCCTGTCGGACGCGCAGGCGTATCTTGAGCTTCCGGACGCCGCCACCGCCATCATCGTCAACGGCGAGGACCCGATGGAATCCGGGGCGATGGAAGAAAAAGTCCTGGCCGCCCTCACGACTGAAATTGGTATGGTACCTGATACCGGCGGACCCGCCGTCGCGCCGGAGGAATCCTCCACTCTCGCCGGGGAGTTGTCCCCGGAAGGCTCCGGGGAGCCGGAAAAGATCGAATCGCCCACGCGCGAGGGCTTCGAGACCTACACCTGGCAGGAGCTTTCTTACATACTCGTCGAAATGGCGCAAATGCAACAAGGGGTTGTGGGCATCATCCGCGCCATCATGATCATCCTGGCCATGGCGATGATCATCAGCACGATGCTGACCAACGTCTTCGAGCGCACCCGGGAGATCGGAGTGCTGATGGCCATGGGCGCCAAGGGGCGGCAGGTGATGTTGCTGTTCCTGGGGGAGGCGGCCGTGCTGGGCTTCCTGGGCTCCTTCTTCGGGGTGGCAATCGGGACCGGCCTGGGATTGATACTCCAGAACGTGGGCATAGACTTCGGTGAAGGTTTATCCTCCATGATGACTATCCCCATTGACAACGTCATCTACGGCCTGGTGACGCCCGAGATGGTTCTGGGGGCCTTCTTCTTGGGGATCATCGTCAGCGTCATCGCCGGGCTTTACCCCGCCGCAAAGGCCGCCCGGTTGCAGCCGACAAAAGCCCTGCGCTTTATCTAACGAGGGAGACAATGCGACGCCTGACCTTTTTTCTCCTCCTCCTCGCGCTTCCGGGGATGACCGTCACCGCCGAGGAAGTGATCCTGGCCGTGGACGCCAACATGGTCTACGACACGCTCACCGCCGTGGCCAAGATGGAGATAGTCACCCCGGAGGGGGACACGCGCACCAAGCTCATGACCATCATCGCAAGGGGCGCAGACGACGCCCTCATCGAGGTCACGTACCCCCAGCGGGAGGCCGGCACCCGCCAGCTCCGCCTGGGCGACGAGCTGTGGCTCTACATCCCCGCCGAGGACAAGGAGCTCAAGCTGACCGGCAACATGCTGCGGCGCTCCATGCTGGGCAGCGACTACTCCTACGAGGACATGATGTCGCGCCACGAGATCCTGGACGACTACGACGCCGAGCTGGAAGGCACCGAGGATTACCGGGGGCGGAGCTGCTACGTGATTCTGTTGACCGCCAGGCGGCCCGACGTCACCTACCGCACCCAGCGGGTCTGGGTAGACGCCCTGCTTCTGGTGCCGCTGAAGCAGGACATGTTCGCCGCCTCGGGCACGCTTCTAAAAGAATCCACCATGGGCGGCATCGCCCAGTACGGCGACCGCTGGTACCCCACGGTCGTGGTGATGCGCGACCTGGTGCGCGGCTCGGGCAAGACCACGGTGACCATGTCCAACCTCACCTTCGACGTGGTGATACCCGAGGGGACTTTTAGCAAGTCCAACCTGCGCGGTTGACACAGCCCCGGACCGCTGGCATACTCCGATTGAGCTAAAAGGTTCACCCCAAAGGAAGGCAAGGGGTATAAACCCCTTGTCTCCCCCATCCCCCTGGACGCATGGACGCTAAGCGCGACATCTGCCCCAACTGCGGCACCCGGTACGAGGCGGACGGCAAGTTCTGCATCATGTGCGGAACCCCCCGCCCCAAAGGGGACATGGTCTGCCCCTCCTGCGGTGAGCCGATCCGCGAGACGGACATCTTCTGCGGCAACTGCGGCTTCCGCCTGCGCGGCGACGGCTCCAAGGTGCCGGCCCGCCTGGAGCCCGAGGAGGAGGCCAAGCTCCACCACACCCCCACCGACGCGCCCATCACCCTCTCCGAGCTCCTGGCCGTGCCGCCGAAGCTCCCCGACGACGGTCTCATCGTCCGCAAGGCCACCACGGGGGTCAAGTACGGTCCGGGGTCCTTCGAGCGCATCAAGAAGCTCATCCGCAAAGGGGCCATCACCGGGGACGACACCATCGGCACCGGCGACGGGCGCTGGTGGCTCATCAAGGACCACCCCCAGACCTGCGAGCTGGTCGGCGTCGAGGTGGAGGAACCCGAGGAGGTCAAGATTGACCTCGCCGCGCCCCGCATCGAACCGGAGACGAAAAAATCCGTCACCAAGGTGTCCGCGGAAGAGGAGAAGGACCTCCCGCCGCGTCCCGGCCTCATACCGCCCGACAACATCTACATCTACCTCATAGACTCCAAGAAGGAGATGGGGCCGATGAGCTACGCGACCCTGGTCAAGTACATCCGCAACGGAACGCTGGCCAAGCACGATTACATCTACTCGACCAAGAACAAGTGGACCAGCTTCCGCGACCTGTTGAAGGAGGCCGGCGAGGGGGCGTAGCCGGGCCGGGGTAGGCGAGGGGGCGCGTGGGATCGGCGACGGGGGCGGTCATGAAACCCGCTGGTCGCCAGGCGGAACGCGAACAGGGGTCGGCAACGGGACGCGTGGGATCGGCGACGGGGGCTGTTGTGAAGTCGGGGCCGTTCTTTGCGACCGGCGCCTTTTTTTAAGGGGGATTGATAAGGGTGACTGTGAACCCGGCGCCGTCCAATAGAAGACGGGGACCGGCTTTTTTTAAGAAATCACGAAACGGCCCCGGTGGGACAATCCTCCACGGGCCGCTTAAACATCGGTGTAGCCGGCATTCCCCGCTCCGGGGATCCAGGACGGCCTCGTCCGGTCCGGTGTGCTAAAATAGCACCGAATTAAAGCCGTCCGGAGAGGTTGGCGTGTACTGTCCCGCCTGCGGCAAGGAAAACCCCGATCACGCGCGCTTCTGCCGCCATTGCGGTACGCGGATGCCCGACCTGGCCACGGAGACCACCACCGACGCCGACCTCGAGCTCATCGAGGGCGCCAGTGAATTCGTCGGCCAGACCCTCGGTCGCTACCGGGTCCTGCGCAAGCTCCGGACGACCTCGACGGGCATCGTTTACCGTGCCCTGGACACCCAGCTCGACCGCATCGTCGCCCTGAAAATCCTCCCCCACGGCCTCGGCGCTACGGGGTCGGAATCACCGAGCCCCGTGGAAGAGGAGGAGGCGCTGGAGGCCTTCCGTGAGGAGGTCAACCTCGCCGCCAACCTCGAGCATCCCAACATCCTCCCCGTCCACGACTTCGGCCGCTTCGGCGACAACTACTTCGTGGTGATGAAGCAGGCCGACGGGCACTCCCTGGCGCGGCACATCGAGAAGCGCGCCCCCCTGGCGCCCGTCGAGATGCTCCGCATCGGCATCCAGATCGCCACGGCCCTCGTGTATCTCCACAAGCGCTTCATCATCCACGGGCGGCTGTCGCCCTCGGGGATAATCCTCCAGGACTCGGGGCACGTCCTTCTGCGGGACATCACCTTCCTCGGCCGGAAACATCCCCGACCCCTCTCGCCCGAGGAGAAAATTTACCAGGCGCCCGAGCTGGAAAAGGGAGGCTCGTTCGACGCCCGCTCGGACATCTACTCCCTCGGCGTCATCCTCTACCAGCTCCTCACCGGCCACCTCCCCTACACCGAGGATGGCGGCGAGGCCGACGAGCTCACCGTGCGGGGCGTCCCGCTGTCCCTGGAAGAGCTCCTCATCTCCATGATCCAGCGCGACCCGGACAAGCGGATGAACTCCGTCGAGGATGTGCGCGAGCGGCTCCGGCGGGCCTACTCTCTCTCCATCACCTCCATGGCCGGCGAGGAGGACCTGACCGGGGAGTTCATAGACTTCTCCCGGCTCTCGACAGCCCAGGAATCGGACCGCCGCGTCATCCTGGAGGGATTGCTCAGCGCCCTGGCCAAGGACATAGACCTGAAGAGCATGCTGGTCGTGGACACCGACGCCGAGGCCCTGGACGCCATCGCCGCCGGGGAACCGGCCCCCACGAACTCCATCGGGCGCCTGTCTTTCTACTCCGCCCTGGACGAGACGGTGCGGCTGGCCAGAATGGGCCAACTGGCCGACGCCCTGGAAAACCTCGTCGGTGAGACGAAAATCGTGAAGGAAAAGGCGCTGCCGGCGACAAAAGCTTTCTTGGCCAGGGTGGGGGAAAGGGAGAGGAAGCTCAAGCGCGCACGCTTCATCCTGGGCAACAACCTGGTGACCGAGTTCCGCCGGGCGGCGGAGAGCTTTTCCCAGGTGCTCTCCGGCGATTCCAACTGCGAGGAGGCCCGCGAGGGGCTCGCCATCCTCTCCAGCCTCGGTGAATTCTGGCAGCAGGCGAAGGAAAAAACCAAGCCGAAGTGGCTTCTACCGGCTATCATACTCGGCGGAGCCGCGATTCTGACCGCGGTCCTGCTCCTGATGTTCGGCGGCCCAGACCCGGGGATGCTGGCCGACACCCTCTCCCCGCGCGGCTTCCTCCCCGGCGGCATCCAGAACCTCCTCGGCGAGGCCACCGGGGCCGAATCCGTGCTGGCTCTGCCCTCGGCCCCGGTCAGCGAGCCCACCTTCTCCGGCGATTGGGTCCTCGTCCCCCTCGAGGGGGCCACCCTGGCCGCTTACTCCCTGGCCTCGGAGGAGGAGGTTTGGCGCCAGAGCGACTATCCGGTGGACCACCCCCCGCTGGTCTACCGGAAGGAGATAATCTCCGCCTCGGGGCAGGTTCTCACCCTGCGCGACGCCGACGGCTCGACCATCGCCACCCACAACATCGAGGAGCGCCTGGCGGGAATCCCCGCCCTGGGCCCCGAGGGGCAGCTCTACGTGGCCAACGAGAAGGGGACCATCTACGCCTTCGACCTGGCCACACCGAGCAAGCTGCGCTTCCTGTGGTCCATCTCAAGCCAGGCCCGTCCCGCCGGCCTGTTCCCCACACCGGCGGGGAAGAAGCTCCTGGTCAGTTTCATAGACGGTTCCCTGGTGCTCTTCGACGGTTTCAACGGCGGCGAGCTTTGGCGGTACCAGATTCAGGGCTCCAACGTACCCACCGCCCGTTCGCCCCAGCCGATCATCACGGGGAACACCGTCTACATCGCCGCCTCCAACCGCTGCATCGCCCTGTCCCTGGAGGACGGCTCATTGCTTTGGGAACAGGAGCTCTCCGGACCCCTCGGCAACCCCACGCTCTGGGAGGGCTCCCTCTTCATCCCCTCCGGCGACGGTCGGATCTACAGATTGCTGGCCGACGGCGGGAACGTGGCTGAGGTGGAGAACCTCGGCAACGGGCTGACCCTGGAGAGACCGCTGGTCTGCGGGTCGGAGCTCATCCTCCGCCTGACGGACGGCGGCCTTCTGCCGGTGCGGACCACCGACCTCCGACCGGTGAACCGTGAACTGCCCAAGGCCGACTTCCCCCTCGCCGCCACCAAGGGTTCGGCCTGGCTCATCCGAGGCACGAGGGTGTACCGTCTTTCGAGCTCCGAAGAGGATTGACCATCCCCCACACAACCCGCGCATGACTAACGCTTCCCAGAACGTCCCCTTCGTCCATCTCCACAACCACAGCGAGTACTCGGTTCTCGATGGCATGTGCCGCGTCGAGGACATGGTCTCCCGGGCCGTGGAGTACGGCATGGGCGCGCTGGCGCTGACCGACCACGGCAACATGTTCGGTGCGGTCAGTTTTTACCAGGCCTGCCGGCGCCGGGGCGTCGTGCCCATCATCGGCTGCGAGGCGTATCTGACCCCCGGCTCCCGCTTCGATAAAGATTCCTCCCAGAAGGACCGCCATCATCTCATCCTACTCTGCGCCGACGAGACGGGCTACCGCAACCTCATCAAGCTCACCAGCCTGGCCCACACCGAGGGTTTTTACTACAGGCCGAGGATTGACCGGGATATTTTGGAAAGATACTCGGCGGGCCTCGTGTGCCTCTCGGCCTGCCTCTCCGGCGAAATCCCGCGCCTGTTGCAGGGCGACGACTACGCGGGGGCGCTGGCGGCGGCCGGCTGGTACGCGGAAATCTTCGGCCGGGAGAACTTTTTCCTGGAGCTGATGTACCACGGGCTCGACGTAGAGCGGAAGGTCAACCACGGCCTTTTGTCCCTGGCCCGGGAGCTCGGGCTGGGGACCGTGGCCACCAACGACTGCCACTACCTGGACCATTCCGACCACCGCGCCCACGAGGTCCTGCTCTGCATCCAGACTTCAAAGACCCTCGCCGATCCGGACCACATGCGCTTCCCCTCCGACCAGTTCTACTTCAAAAGCCCCCAGGAAATGGCAAAGACCTTCGAGGAGCTCCCCCAGGCGGTGGCCGCCTCGGAGGAGATCGCACGGCGGTGCCGCCTCGACCTTGAGCTGGACCCCCTGGGCGGGAAGCTCCCCTCCTACCCCGTCCCCGAAGGCCACGGCGAAGAGGGCGCCTACCTGCGCGAGCTGGTGCTGGAGAAGCTCCCCGAGCGCCTCCCCGGCTGCGGCGATGAGTACAGGACCAGGATGGCGGAGGAGCTGGACATCATCGAGGCCATGCACTTCCCCGGCTACTTCCTGATCGTGTGGGACATCATCAACCAGGCCCGGCAGATGGGGGTCGAGGTCGGCCCGGGACGAGGTTCCGCCGCCGGCTCCCTGGTGGCGTACGTCCTGGGCATCACCGACATAGACCCCCTCGGGTACGGTCTCCTCTTCGAGCGCTTCCTGAACCCCGAGCGGGTCAACCTGCCCGACTTCGACCTGGATTTCGCCGACGACCAGCGAGAGCAGGTCATCGAGTACGTCAAGCGGAAGTACGGCGAGGCCAACGTGGCCCAGCTCATCACGTTTTCCCGGCTGGGTGCGCGGGCGGTCATCCGCGACGTGGGGCGCGTCCTCGGCGTCCCCCTGGAAGCGGTGGACCGGGTGGCCAAGCTCGTCCCCTTCGGCTCGGGCGTGACGCTCGCGGGCGCACTGGAGACCACCCCCGAGCTCCGGCTGATCCAGCGGGAGGACCCGCTCATCGCCGAAGTCCTGGGGTACGGTCGGAGCCTGGAGGGACTGGTCCGCCACGCCGGCACCCACGCCGCCGGGGTTGTGCTCTCCGATCACCCCCTCGACGAGATGGTTCCCATGTACCTGGGCAACACCACCCAGTACGACGGGAGCTCGGTGGAGAAGGTCGGCCTCCTGAAGATAGACTTCCTGGGTCTGAAGAACCTCTCGGTCATCCGGGACTGCCTGGAGCTGGTTTACAAACGCCACGGGAAGCGGATCCGGCCCGAGGACATCGCGCCGGACGACCCGAAGACCTACGAGCTGTTGAAACGGTGCGACACGGCCGGCGTCTTCCAGCTCGAGTCGGAGATAGCCCGCGACGTCCTGCGGCGGGTTGCCCCGGACAACTTCCGCGAGCTCATCCCGGTCCTGTCACTCTTCCGCCCCGGACCCCTGGGCAGCGGGATGACCGAGACATACATCAAGGGCAAGCACGGGACGACGCCCATCTCCTACCCCCACCCCTCCCTGGAGGGCGTCCTGGCGGAGACTTTCGGGGTGATGGTCTACCAGGAGCAGGTGATGCAGGTCGCCAGCACCCTGGGCGGCTTCTCCTATGGGCGGGCGGACCTCTTGCGGCGGGCCATGGCGAAGAAGACGGGGGAACTCGACAGCTTCCGCGAGGAGTTCATCCGGGGCGCCGCCGGAAAGGGGATAGATGCGAAGCTCGCCGGGCAGGTCTTCGACCAGATAATCCCCTTCGCCAGCTACGGCTTCAACAAGAGCCACTCCGCCGCCTATGCCGTGGTCACCTACCGCACCGCCTGGCTCAAGGCCAATTACCGCCCCGAGTTCATGGCGGCCATCCTGTCCCACGAGCTCTCCGACGAGGACAAGATAGCTTTTTACCTGGGCCAGTGCCGTCACGACGGCCTCGAGATTCTGCCCCCCGACCTCCACCGGAGCGACACGTATTTCACCGTGGAGGACTCGAACGGCGACACCGCCATCCGCTTCGGTCTGGGCGCCATCAAGAACGTGGGGCTCGGCATGGTGGGAGGGATAATCGCCGACCGCGACAAAAACGGTCCCTTCGCCTCCCTGAAGGACCTCGTGCTCCGGCTGGGCACCCAGCAGGTCAACAAGCGGGTCCTGGAAAGTTTGGTGAAGAGCGGCGTGGTGGACTGCCTGCCGGGCACACGGAGCCAGAAGTACGCCGCCATCGAGTCCATCCTCGAGACGGCGGCCGCCGAGCAGCGCGACATGCAGATGGGCCAGGAGTCTCTCTTCGGCGGTAAGACCGGCGAGAGGCCCGCCGACCCCCTGGACGAGAACCTCGAGCCCTGGAACGAGCACGAGAAGATGAGGGGGGAGAAGGAGACGCTTGGAATCTACCTCTCCGGCCATCCCCTCACCCGCCACCGGGCGGTCATCGAGCGCTTCGCCACCACCGACCTCGCCCGGGTCCAGAGGCTGCAGGGCGGGGAGTCGCTCCGCGCAGCCGGCGTTTTCGCCCAGATCACCCGGAAGCTGGACCGGAACAACCAGCGCATCGCCTTCGCCACCCTGGAGGACGAGGGGGCGTCGGTGGAGGTGGCGATTTTCGCGGAGACGTACGCCCGCCACCGCGAGCTGGTGGCCAAGGACTCCGTCGTCCTGGTGGTCGGTCAGGCGCAGACCAGCCGCGAGGAGATAAACATCCGCGCCAATGCCATCTACGACCTGGCCCGTGTGCCGCGCCTGCTGGCCCGGCAGCTCCACCTGGAAATTCTCGGCGGCGCCCTCACCGACGAGGACCTGCTGCCCGTCCGGGACCTTTTGGTAAAATACCCCGGCGAGCTCGAGGTCTACATCCACCTGAAACTGACCGGGGGCGGGGCGACCCTCCTGACCGGCGCGGCGTACATGGTCGCCCCGGACGAGGAGCTGCAGAAAAGGCTCGAGGAGCTGCTCGGGGAGGGGAACGCTTACTTCACCCCGGCCCCGGAGATGGGCTAGAAGTCCGGACACATCCGCCCCACGGGAGGCGACGGGATGCACCGCACGACATCAGCATTCATTCTGGCTTTCATCATCACGGCCGGCGCCGGGTACACCCTCTCCGGCACGGTATCCGGCTGCGGCCGGATCGGCACGGTCTTCGTCGCCGTTTTCGACGAGGACGCCTGGGACGCCGAAATGCCGCTCTGGCACGTGGAGCTGAACCCGCCTAAAAGCGGCTCCACCATGAGCTTCTCCTTCACCGGCATCCCGCCCGGCGAGTACGCGATTTTCGCCTTCCAGGACGAGGACTACAACGGCACGCTGAACCTGGGCCTCCTCGGGCCCACCGAGCCCTGGGGCACCTACCGCCACGTTTCGATCATTCCCACCTTTTCCGCCATGGCGTTCAAGTTGAACGTGAACAAGACGGGCATAAAAATCACGATAAGCTGAAGGGGGAGGGGCATGGTTAAGCTGAAGGTGCTGCTGATTCTTTCCCTAGTCGCCGCGGCGCTGGGCGACGCCGGCTACCTGGGTTCTGTTTCCTCCGGCGCCTCGCCCATCGGCGGGCACCCGGGAATCGCCATGACCGCCGAGGACGTGGTCATCGAGCTCCGCCGCGAGCACGTGGACTACGAGGATTGGAGCGCGAACATATACGATGCCACGGTAACCGCCGACTTCCTCTTCACCAACACCGGGGACGCCGACACGGTCTACATGTACATCCCCCACGCGGTGCGGACCGCCTTCGTCTCGTACCTCTACGAAGCCGAGGACATGGACACGCCGCTGGAAAACCCGCGGGTGCTCGTGGACGGGGAGCCGGTGGAGGTGCGCAAGGTCTGCCTGGGCGCCTTCGACCCGGAGTACATGGGGGAAACGACCTGGGACGAGTTCGCCGAATTGACCCGGCCGCTGTTCGATGCAGAGCCTAAGGCGGGCGGGCCGTTCTACTTCACCCGCTACTTCGTCGAAGGCGATGAGGAGTGGGGGGGGAAGATAACCCACCCCGCCGAAGCGGTGCTGGCCTACTGGGAGGTCCCCTTCGCCCCGGGCGAGACTAAGCTCGTCGAGTACGTCCAGGATTACGCGCTGACCTCGGACTACGGCGAGAGCGTCTTCCGGCTCACCTACCCGCTGTTCACCGGGGCGGGCTGGTCGGGCGCCATCGGCTCGGGCCGGGTGAGCGTCGTGTCCGGCGAGGGCTGCGACTGGGGAGACCTGCTCTATTACGTCGGCCTCCACCTGCCGCTCCCGGCGGATAGGGATGGATACCGCCTGGACGTCCTGGACCCCATAGCCGACCGCTCGGATTTCGGGAAGTGCGATCTGGCGCGATACGACGGGGAGAAGTACCCCCGGGCGCTGGTCTGGCAGTTCTCCGATTACGAGCCCTACCCCGGCCAGCTCAACTGCAACGCCCTCTACCCCGACATCGGCGACATCGGCAACTCCCAGTACATGCTCTACGACGACTTCGACGCCGGCGTCGTGGAGGCGTACGTCAACCCCTGGGACTACTCCATGATCTACCTCTACCTGGGCCGTTACGCGCCGACTTATTTCCTCTCCGCGAACACCGAAGGCGTGCCGCTCTACGACTCCCCCGGCGGCGAGCCGCTGGGCGAGAGCGTCGCCTTCACACGGAGCGCGGAGATTCTTGGGCAGGAGGGGAATTGGGTCAACGTCAGGTCGAGCGACTGGGAGACGGGGGCCGACGTGGTGGGCTGGGCCAAACTCCTGCCGCTGGACGATAAATGGGAGGTTCTGCCGAGCCTGTTGCCCATGCCCGAGTCGTACTACGAGGATGAGGAGTATTAGCCGAACTGCACTTGTGACTATGACGTAGGGCGGGGGCTCTTTACCCCGCCCATCGTTTATCTACCAAATGTTTCGATATGGTAATCCCTTTCCTACATTCTCAATTTACCGCTTTAACCCTTCTTTTACCAACAAATAAATCATATAGTAATTGCATAGCATTATCCTCATCTAGAAGAACTCTTTTATTATCAATTATCCAATAAGTCTCAAATTTTTCTTCTTTCACATTAATACCGATATAAATACCGTTGTCCAAATATGGTGCTTTTTCTCTTGGTAAATGTATATTATCAGGAATTACTTCAACTTTAGCAGTTGCCCCAACATAACCAATTCCCCCATTTAATTTAAACTTTATACTTTGGTTTTCTAAATTTATTTGCAACTCGTTAATTTGTACTTTTCCTATTTGACTGTTATCAAAATGTTTGTACAATACTATATCCCTTTCCTTCTCAATAGGAACTAAAGGTTTATCACATAAAGCCTTAAAAATGTCATTAATATGCTGAAGAGCCTTTGGTATTAAACCAATGATAATTTTATTGAACTGCTTTTCATTTTCTTGATACATCTTAGTTTCCTTTTCTATGTCCCTAAGCGCATCAAAAAAATCCTTTTTACCTATTCTCATTACACCCTCCCTAATGCAGTATACGTGTCGTGGAGTATCTTCCGTATCTCTTCAGCTTGAGATAACGTTAAGGGCTGCTGCCTTAAATAGGCTAAAGATACTGAAGAAATACCAATTATAGAATATGATTTATAAAGACAATCAATAATTGCATCCTTATTATTATTTAACTGATTTATTACTGATGTACTATAACTTGCTCCAATAGATGGATATAAATCGAAGAACTTATTTATTGTCTCTTGATAAATTGTAGCAATTCTTCTATTATATCTCCTTTTTTCACATTTAAGCGTAACCCACGTATTGATTGTATTTGTACCAATATTCGTGAGTAGGGTGACCCAAAAGGTATCCATACCCTCTACCAATCATCTATCTATTTCAAGGTCATTTTAAATGATACCACAAAAAAGTCAAGTTCGTAATACAAGAAAAATGACGACTATATAAGGCTTTATTCGTTTCCAATAACCTCTAATAACCTACTAATGATTTCGTCGGAGTGGACCCCCTCGGCCTCGGCGTTGAAGTTGATCAGCACCCGGTGGCGCATCACGGCGTGGGCCAGGTCGCGCACGTCGTCCACCGACGCCGCCGGACGCCCCCGGAGCGCGGCCCGGGCCTTGGCCCCGAGAATCAGGTACTGCCCGGCGCGAACCCCCGCCCCCCAGGCCACCCAGCGCTTGATGAACTCCGGCGCCGTGGGGTCCTCGGGACGGCTCGCACGGGCCAGGTTCACCGCGTAGCTGACAACGTGCGGCGCGGCCGGAATCTCCCGAATCAGCCCCTGTAGCTCGATTATCTCCTCCGCGTTCAGAACGGGGCTTATTTCCGGCTCATCGCGGCCCGTGGTCCGGGCGACGATGCGCTCCTCCTCGTCCCGCTTCGGGTAGCCGATGCGGATTTCCAGCATGAAGCGGTCGAGCTGGGCCTCGGGCAGGGGGTAGGTCCCCTCCTGCTCGATGGGGTTCTGGGTGGCCAGGACGAAGAAGGGGTCGGGCAGGGGGTAGGTGGTGTCGCCGATGGAGACCTGGTGCTCCTGCATGGACTCCAGGAGGGCGGCCTGGGTTTTAGGTGGGGTGCGGTTGACCTCGTCGGCCAGAATCAGGTTGGCGAAGACCGGCCCGCGGAGGAACTGCATCGTCCGCTGACCCGTCTCCGGGTCAGGCTGGATGACGTCGGTGCCGGTGATGTCGGCGGGCATGAGGTCGGGGGTGAACTGGATGCGACGGAAGGAGAGGTCCAGGGCGCGGGCGAGGCTGGACACCATGAGCGTCTTGGCCAGCCCCGGCACCCCGACCAGGAGGGCGTGGGCGTGGGAAAACAGAGCCACCAGGAGCTGTTCGACGACCTCCTCCTGCCCGACGATGGCGCGGGCGAGCTGGTCCTCGACGCTCCGGGCGGCGTCGGACAGCCGCTCGAGCTTGGCCGCGGCCTCCACGGCGTCCACGGAACCCCCCTTCGCCACTGACGATTTTCCTTAATTATACAAAAAAAGGACCCGCGCGGTTCCCCCGGGGCGGAACCGAACGAGGCCAGTCGGTGCCGGCCTCGCCCGCGAGCCACCGGAACGGGTCACTCACTCTCCGGCCAGATTTCGCCCTTGTCGCCTTGGACGACCTCGCCGAACTCTGTGCGCGCCCCGGCGGCGATTTTCACCCCGGGCATCAGCACGGTCATCGGCGCCACATAGGCGTCGGGGCCGATGACGGCGCCGAACTTCGGCAGGTCCACCTCCACCCGTTCGCCCTTGACCGTGGAGTAGATTTTTCCGTCGGGCGGCGGGTCGCAGAAGGCGGTCACGGCGTCTCCCAGCGTCGCCCCGTCGCCGATGACGCACCGGGTCAGAAGGCAGCGCCGGCCTATCTGCACGTTGGCCCCGATCAGGCAGTTCCCGATCTGGGTCCCGCCGGCTATCTGTGTGTTGGGCCCCACCGTGGTGCGGTTCATGATTTGCACCCCTGGGTGGAGGTAGCAGTTCCGCGAGATCATCACCCGGTCGGTGAGGATGCACCCGCGGCCGATCCAGGAGTCCTCGAGGATGTTCACGGTGACGCAGCGGTGGACGTCGCCCAGGAGGCGCGCCTTTACGTTGAACCGCTGCAGCGGCCGGTCCTGGATCAGGCGGGTGTTGGCCTCCAGCAGGTGCCACGGGTAGCCGATGGCGTACCAGCCGCCGTTGGACTCGACCCAGTTGAGCTTGCCCTCGGCGGCCAGCTTGGCGGCCGCTCCGGTCATCTCTATCTCGCCGCGCTCGCTCGGCTCCAGCGTGGTGAGCAGCCGGAGGAAATCGGCGTTAATCTTGAAACAGCCGGTATTGGCCAGGTCGGAGACGAACCGGGCGGGCTTCTCGTGGACGCCGGTGACCCGGTCGCCCTCCACGGTGAAGACCCCGAAGCGGTCGGGGTCGGTGACGCGCTGGGCCAGGACGGCGTTGGGGTACTCGAACAGCTCCTCGAAATTCTCGTCGCGGTAGAGGTCGTCGCCCATGAGCACGAGCGCCTCGCCGGCAATTTTGTCGGCGGCGCACAGAAGGGCGTGCCCCGTCCCCTTCTGCTCCTTCTGCTCCACGTAGCGCAACCGGATGCCCCGGTAGCTGGAACCCAGGCGCCGGATTATCTTCTCTCCCATGAACCCGACGACGATGACGGCCTCATCCACCAGGCCCTCGACGGCGCGCAGGTTCAGCTCGATTATGGAGTGCCCGGCAACCTCGTAGAGGGCCTTGGGGGTCCTCACGGTCAGGGGGTAAGTGCGGGTGCTCCGTCCGGCGGCAAGGATGACTGCTTGCATTTAATTCGCCCGAGCTGTGTGTTCCAGGGGCTTTATAGCAAAAAACAACCCAAAATGAAAGGAATTACTGCGGGGAGAGCTGCGGCGGGGCGACGGTGCGGCTGACGAACATGCCCTCAGCCAGGAGGGTGAATTCGTAACAGCCCCCGGACAAGCGCCCGTCGGGCGGGTGGCCCAGGTGGAAATCCGCCGAACCGCAGCTCGTACCCAGGGTCACCTCCCGCTCCGCCTCGGGGATGGTCCGGCCGTCGTAGCTCCAGCTCCCCGTCAGGCGAGCGCCGGGCTCGCAGTGCCGGTAATTCACGGCGGCGAGGAGCCCCGATTCCTCCCAGTCTATCCGCGTCACGTACTGGGGCGGACGCGGCGGGATGTAGAGCACTTTCGTGTTGAGGGGAATGCCGGTATCATCGGTCAGGTCGAGCCTGTGGTATCCAGCGGGGACCTCGAAACCGGTCAGAGTGAAGAAGAGCTCGCCGTCGCTCGAGTCCACCCGCAGGGTCTTGGACAGGGGCTCCGATGGCGATGGCGGCTTCCAGCGGCAGGTGAAGGAATCGCCGGAAGATGCGTTCTGGAAAAGAACCCGCACCTCGAGCCTCTCCGAATCGGTCGGTCCGGCGGGCGGGTACTGCACCTCGACGATTTCGAGCCGCAGCCCACCGGTCGCCAGGTAGATCAATACCCACACCCAGAGGAGGAAGAGGGGGAAGAGGTTGCGTACGAGCGGGTGCGACCTCATTCCACCGCCCTGACCTTGGCCGCGGCGAACGCGAGGCCGCGCTCCGTCTCCTCGAAAACGTCCAGCAGCTCGCGGGCGAAATCGGCCGCCCCGACACCCAGCTCGGCCAATCCGACCGCAGGCACCGGGGCACCGGTCGGATCGTCGTTGAGGCCGATATGGACGAGCCCGGCCAGGGGGCTGATCGTGGCGATGGAAACCGAGAGCTTTCGCCGGTCCGGCGTGTAGATGTCGTCGCCCTCGACTAACACGTCCACACCACGGAGCCGGAGGCGCTCGGCCGTCAGGAAGACGTACAGGCGCTGGCGCAGAACCGTTTCCGCCAGCGTCCGCCCGAACCAGACCCCGACGAGGTGGAGCATCCGCCCCGCGGTGATGCGCTCCCCGGCCCGGCGGTCCTCCAGATCCACCAGGTTCTCGGTGGGCACCTCGGCCGGCCCCAGGAAGGCTACGACGCAGTCACCCGCCACACCGGCCGTCCGGCGCGGCCAGTGTGTGGCGAGCTGGGTTCCGTCGTAGACGAGCTCCGACGGTATGAATCGGGTTTGAAACATAGGTTAAAGCCGGGGACCGCCCGGCGATTGTAGAACCGTTCGCTTTTAAAAACAACCTGACAACCCGATTCAACGGGCCCCGGGCCACCCCTCCGGTCCACTTCCGACGAGGCCCGACCGCGCTCCGTCAGAGGGTCGTCCTGATCATGAGCCCCACGTTGAACGAATCCCGATCGGGGTCGTACTCGTAGATGCGGTAATCGGCGTCCACGTGGATGACGAGGTTCTTGACGATGTTGTAGGAGAAGGAGAGTCCCCACGCGTGGTCGGTGTTGATGGTCTCGAGGTAGGTGTAGGTGGACGTGTGGGAGTTCAATTTGTAGGAGACCTCGAAGGCCAGCGTCTCGGTGGGGTATATATTGACCCGGGTGTTGATCCTCCAGTCGTTCTTGAGCCCCATGCTGCCGGAACTCTCGCCCACCGGAAAACTAACGCTCTCCCTGAAGGAACCGGAGAAGTCCAGGCCCCAGTATTCGGAGACGCTGAACACCGGCTCGATGATGAGCTCCCGTGTAAGGGAGTCGGAGCCACTCTCGAAGTCGTCAGTCCGCCGGTTGTTACGGGAGAGGGTGTAGGTCAAACCGACGCGCAGGCCCTCGATGAGCTTCACCTCGCTGCCGAAGCTCAGCTTGATCTCGTTGCTCCGGGGAAGGTTGCTCGAGATGCCGCCCATCGTCCGGTCGAAGCCGATGTTGAGGTTCGCGCTGAAGGAAACCGCATTGGTCAGCTTCCACTTGATGGATGATGAGACGTCGTTGTAAACAGAGATGGTGTCCTTATCGGTACTGATCGGATAGGCGAAGTCGTCGTGGGTTATCTTGTGCTGCAGCTTGAGGATGAAGCTCTGGCCCAGGTCTATCTGGGCGTCGGTGGTCATGGTGTTCTTGATGTTGGTGAGGACCGAATCGGCGATGGCGAAACGCTCCGGGGGCAGCTCGCCCTCGTCGTCGTAGTACCTCCTGTTCAGTGTGTCCTGGGACAGGTTCCAGTGGAGGTGGTCTTCCCGGGGCGAGTCCCAGTTGAGCTGCAGCTTCCAGCTTATCCCCCGGGAGAGGATATCGTAGAGCGGCCACCAGGGCGCACGGATACGGGACCCGGGGATGGGGTCCAGCTCGGGGTAGATCCAGAAGAAGTACTTCTGGAGATAGACCTCTTTTTCCAGGTAGGTCGTGGTCCCCTGAAGCAGGTCCACGGAAAGGATGCCCTTCACGTCGAAGGGGGTTTCGTAGTTCGTAATCAGGGACAGGGTGTTGTTCAAGGCGTCCTGGTCGCGCTCGATGAGGTTCATGTCCCTGTAGAGAATGCCGTTGAAAAGGTATCTGAGCTCCACGGTCGTGTTATCCCAAGGGACGTAATTCCCGGTGAGGTTAGTGTTTATCCCGCCCACGTAGTACTCCGAATTCAAGGCGGGCTGTACGGGGTAGCTACGCACCTCCCGGGATCCGGTGAGATCGAGGGAGAGCCGGGTGTTTTCGGTCATCCTGTAGTCGAAACGGAGATCGGTGTCCGCGGACAGGGAGTGGTAGAAGTACTCGCGATAGACGTAATCCCAGTCGTAGGTGCCCTCCTGGGCATCGCTCGTGGTGAAATAGGCGTCCATGTCGGCGTTGAAGGCGTCGGAGAATTTAATGGAGGCGCTGGTCCCCGCCCGCTGGCTCTTCGATTTCTGGTACTGCTCCTGGATCACCAAGTTCGAGTCGTAAAAGCTCTCCTCGTAGTAACAACCGATGCGGGTCGTGTCCACCGGATTGTAGAAGAGATCGAAGCGCATGGTGCGGCTGTCCGAATCGCGCTCCGACTGGGGTTCGTTCTGAACGCTCTGGTTCAGGGTCAGCCGGAAGGTGAACACTTCGGCCAGGGGATAGGTGTAAGAAAGCGCCGACCCGATCCTGTTGAGGGATTTGCCGCCGCTGAAGTCAATGTTCAGGCCGGGCTCGACGCCCGTGTCCTCCTCCCGGGCCCAGGACGCGCACGGGAGGAAGAGCACCGCAAGGAGCACAGGGAGGATTCGCCCGGGCGTTACTCGCTTCGCTTCGGTTCGCCTCACCGATAAACCTCCGGTGTGGATGTTTATTGTACGGGTACGCCGGACGGGTGTCAACCGCCGGAACTTTTTAATCTTATGCCACTTAGTCCCCTCCGGCGTTGACTAATCAGGCGTCGTGTGATAATGTCTGTTCACTTTTCTTCTTAAGGGGCGACCCGGGCCGCCCTTCCCATGTGCCCACCCTCCACGGTCCACCTTCAAGCCATAATCCATGGACGATACGGCCAACCCTTTGCTGACACCGGTGGTGAGGGCGGAGAACGCCGCCCGCGACCGGATCTCCAACGCCGAAAACGAGGCGAAGAACGAGCTCCGCGCCGCCCGCGAGAGGGCGGAGGATTTGGGGAAGACCGCGGAGGCCAAGGCCCGCGAAGAGGTCCGCCAGGCGGTCGAGGACGCCCGCTACTCGGGCGAGGTCGAGGCCCAGGACATACTCGAACGCACAGAGAAAGAAATCGAGACGATGAAGAAGAAGGCCCGCGGTCGCATGAAGGAAGCCTGCCGGGCCCTCGTGGAACGCATCACCGGCACCTAGGCGACGATGGCCAACACCCGAGTCCAGCGCATAGAGATTCTCCTCCACTCGAGTGTCCGGGACGACCTGCTCGACGCGCTGGCGGACGCCGGCGCCGTGGAGCTAGAGGCCCTGGAGCCCGAGGATCGGGGCGAGCTTCCCACGCCCTCCACGGTCCCCGCCGAGGAGGCCGACCGTACCCTCGATCAAATCCGCCAGGCCCTGGATTACCTGGACGTGTACGCGCCCAAGGCCGGATTTTTCGCCGGTATGATGGGTCACAAGGTCGAGGTGCCCGCCGCGGAGCTCGAGGAACGCCTGGCCGGTTTCGACGCCCCGAGCGCCGTCGAGCAGGTTCTCGCCGTCCAGTCCGGGGAGAACGAGACACGGTCCCGCCTCGATCGCCTGGAGGAGGAGCGGACGACGCTGGCTTCGTGGCTGGGGCTCGAGGTACCGCCCGACTCGATCGGCGCCACCGACAGCACCTTCTCCGCCGCCTACGCCCTCAACCCGCGGAACCTCCCCCGGTTGAGGGAAGTCCTCGCCGAAGCGACGGGAGAGCTCTTCGAGCTCACCGACCTGGGCGTCGCCGGGGAGGAGGCGTCCGCCGCCTCGGGCCGAATCATTCTTGTCTGGCACGCCTCGGTGGACTCTGGCGTCCGGGACGCGCTCAAGGGCTTCGAGCTGATACCCTGCCCCCTGACCGGACCGCTGACGCCCGACCGACGACTACGGCAGGTCGAGGGGGAAATCGAAGAGAGCCGGACGGAGCTGGAGGAGACGCTCCGGGAGGCACAGCGGCTATTAGAACACCGCGACCCCCTCTACCTGGCCCTGGACCGGGCGCGCACCGAGAGCGAGGGGCAGCGGAAGGTCGCCGAATCGGCGGCTACCGAGCTCACCATCTACATGCGCGGCTGGGTGCCCGAGACGGCGGTGGAAGGCGTCAAGCGCGTCCTGGACGGGAGCGAGCTGGTCCACCACACCCTCCGCCCGGCGACGGCGGACGAGACGCCGCCGGTGTACCTCTCCAACATCGCGCCGGTGCGCCCCTTCGAGATGGTCACCGACCTCTACGGGCGGCCCCAACCCGCCGAGAGCGACCCCACCCCTTTCTTCGCCTTCTTCTTCGCCCTCTTCTTCGGCATCTGTCTCACCGACGCGGGCTACGGACTCGTTCTCATCGTCACCAGCCTGCTGTTTTTAAAATTCCTGCACCTGGGACCCACCACGCGGAAGCTGTTCCGGATGATGGTCATCGCGGGTGGTTTCACGATGGTGGTGGGGGTGCTGACCGGGGGCTTCTTCGGCCTGTCCTTCGAGCTGTCCCCGGGCCTGGCCCGCATCCGCGAATCGCTCATGGTGCTGGACCCCCTGGACCCGGACCAGATGTTCTACTTCTTCTACTTCTCCCTGGGGCTGGGCTACCTGCACCTTCTCATCGGTTACACCATCGGCTTTATCGAGGCGCTGAAGCAGAAAGATTCCCGGACCGCGTACTTCCGCAAGCTGCCCTGGATGCTGGTGATGCTCCTGGTGCCGCTGGCGGTGGGCCTGCCGATGCTGGGGATCGGCGGGGACTGGGCCTGGTACGCGCTCATCGCCATCGGGGTCTACGTGGTCGCCTTCAGCGGGGTGGGGGACGACTCGGGGCTGCCGCGGCTGGGGGCCGGTTTCTTCAACCTCTACACCGGCTTCTCCGGCCTGTTCTCGGACATCCTGTCCTACGCGCGCCTGTTCGCCCTGGGGCTGGCCACCGCGGTCATCGCCCAGGTGGTGAACACCATGGCCTTCGACTCCAACATCATCGGCATGATTCTCATTCTCATCGTGGGCCACGCCTTCAACATCGCGATGAACTCGCTGGGCGGCTTCATCCACACCGCCCGGCTCCAGTTCGTGGAGTATTTCGGTAAATTCTATACGGGGGGCGGCCGGACTTTCGTCCCCTACGCCCGGTCCATGGAGCACACGGTCCTCAAGGGTTGAGCTCCCGATTACCCGCGGCGAAGCCGCAATCAAACGTCAACAGACCACAAGGTCTGGTTCCCACCTTCCGACAAGGGCTCCCCCCTTGCCCGAGGTAAAAAAAGGAGAGAGCATGGGCCTCGTTTGGTCCTACCTGGGTGCGGCATTGGCCGTGGCCCTGGCCGGAATCGGCTCGGCCATCGGCATCGGCTACGCCGGTCAGGCCACGGCGGGCGTCATGAGCGAAGACCCGCGCAACTTCGGCAAGTACCTGGTCCTCACCGCCCTGCCGGGCACCCAGGGCATCTACGGCTTCGTGGCCGGCTTCCTGGCGCTCAATAAAATCGGCGCCCTGGCCGCCACCATGACGCCGGAGGTCGGGATGCAGATATTCCTGGCCTGCCTGCCGGTGGCCCTGGCCGGGATGCTCTCGGCCATCCACCAGGGCAAGGTCTGCACCGCCGGCGTGGGCCTTACGGCCAAGCAGCCCGCCGAGTCGGGAAAGGCCCTGGTCCTGGGCGTCTTCGTCGAGTTCTACGCCGTTCTGGGGCTTCTCATCACCATCTTCCTCCTGAACGCCGTCTGAGGGGTGTGAATTGTCCCTGGACGCAATCATCGCCAGGATAAAGAGCGACGCCGACGCCCGGTTGGCGGAGATAGAGTCCGCCTCGAAGGCCAAAATCGCCGAAATCCTCGCCGAGGCTGAAAAACGAGCCCGCGCCTTGGAAGCGCGCATTCGGGAGGCGGGCGAACGCGAGGCCGCAGGCACCCGGGAGCGCGTCATCTCCATGGCCGAGCTCAACGCCCGCAAGGCCGTCCTGGCGGCCAAACAGGAGCTTTTGGACGAGGCCTTCGCCGCGGCGGTCGAGGAGCTGGAGTCCCTGAAAAAAGACGCCTGGCGCGCGGTCTTCAAGCATCTCGTCGCCGGCGCCGACCTGAAGGGCCCTTACGAGGTCATCGCCTCGAAACGCGAGGCAGCCTTCCTCGACGACGCCTTCCTGAAAGGTTTTGGGCCGAAGCTGTCGGTTTCCAAAAAGACACGCGAGCTGGGCGGCGGATTCGTCCTCCGCGGGGGCAAGACCGAGCTGAACTTCACCTTCCCGGCGCTGACCCGGAGCCTGCGGCCGCTTCTGGAGAAGGAACTGCTCGGCATCCTGGGAATCGAAGGGTAGAAGATGACGGGGCGGGTGAAGCTCTCCGGCGATCCGGCTTACACCTACGCCGTGGGCCGCGTGCGGGTCCGCGAGCGCCGCCTGTTGACGAAAAGGGCGCTCGTCGAGGCCGCCGAGGCCCGGAGCTTCGAGGGCGCCGTGGACGCCCTCCGCGAGGCGGGGTACGAGCCCGTATCCCGGGGCGGCGCCGGCCTGGAGGAGCTCCTCGCCAAGCAGTCCGCCGAGTTGACCCGGTTCATCCGGGAGAGCGTGCCCGACCCCCGGCTGCTCGAATACCTGCGTCTGAGGCTGGATTACGCCAACCTCAAGGCGGCCCTCGTCGGGCGCCTGACGGAGAGAAAACCGCCCCTGACCGAGGGGGGGGCGGTGCCCCCGGAGAAGCTGACCGCCTTCGCCGACGGCGGCGAGCCGGACGTGCTCCCTACCCCCTTCGCCGAGCTGGCGCGGGGGCTCCTGGAGGAATGGGAAAAGGCGCGCGACCCGTTCCTGTTACAGCAGGGGGTGGACCGGGCCCTTTTCGCCCGCCTGACCGGGCTCGTCGGGGAGATAGGGCTGCCCTTCCTCACCGCGTACCAGAAGCTGGAGACCGACTTAGTTAATCTGACGGCCCTGGTTCGCTGCCTGGCGGCGCCCAATCCCGAGGAGCTTTCCGCGGCGGCCTTCATCCCCGGTGGCGGGTTGGACCTCGTGAGGCTGGAGGGTTACGCCCGGACCGGCGACAGAAGCGGAGCCGCCGAGTACGTCGGCCGCACCCCCTACGCCGAGCTCACCCGCGGCGCCGTCGAGGGCGCTCCCGACGGCATCGCAAACCTGGCGGCGCGGGGGGCGGACCGGAAGCTGGAGTTTCTGCGGCAGGCGCGCCATGCCCCCTTCGGCGCCGAACCGCTCATCTCGTACTACCTGGCGAAGAGGAACGAGTTCGAGATGGTCCGCTTCGTCCTGACCTGCAAGCTGAACGGCGTTCCGCCGGAAACGATCACCGCCCGTCTGTGGGGCGTTTCGTAGCGGGGACGGGTGGCCGGTCTGAACCAGATTTATTTCATCGGCGAGGAAGACCAGCTCCGCGGCTTCACCGTCCTGGGGACGACGGTAGTGGGGGTTAACTCGATCCACGAGGCCGAGGAGGCGCTGCGCAAGGCGGTGAGCGGCGGCGCCGTGGCGATTTTCATCACCGAGGAGTTCGGCGGCCGGATGCTGGAAACCATCGCCGAATACGCCGACCGCCCCCTGCCGGTGATTACGCTCATCCCGTCGTCGTCGGGCTCGAAGGGAATCGCCTACGAGCGCATCCGGCGGATGGTGGAGCGCGCCGTCGGCGCCGACGTGCTGGGGAAGGAGTAGGGATGGATTTATACCGCGAGCGCCTCACCGACTGGGTGTCCCAGATCATCTTCTGGATCGTCCTGGCGCTCTGCGCGTTCCTCGGCGTCTTCCCGGAGTTGCTGGGGCTGGGCGCCGTGGTGGAGCGGGTCTTCCCCTGGGTCTTCCTGCCCGTCGCCGGGCTGGTCTTCCTCTTAATCCTCAACTTCCTCTTCATCTCGATCCGGTTGGACGAAGAGGGCCTCGCCGCCCGCCTGGGCGTATTCAAAACGCGGGCCCGCTGGGACCAGGTGACCGGAGCCGAGATGGACACCCTGCCCGGGTCGGCCTACGGCGGCTGGGGAGTCAAGGGGGGGCACATCGGCGGCGAGTATATCCAAGTCTACTCGACCGTCGCCCATCGGCGGGTGGCGGTGAAGCTGACGGGGCACAAGTTCGACAGGCTCATCTTCTCGACGAGGAACCCCGAAGAGGTACTTAGGCTGATCAACGGACAGTTAGGGTGATGGTTTATGCCGCCCTTCGATAACCGCTCGCCGTTAAGAATCTTCGTCCACGCGGCCTTCTTCCTCGTGGTCGGCGGTCAGATCGCGCTGGTTTTCATCCTCGAGCCCCACTGGAACGTCTCGTGGCTGCGATGGGTGGGATACGCCATGTGGGGTTTATCAGTAGTGCTGGGCTGGCTGCCCATCTTCATCTTCCGGCGACGGGGCGGGGTGGAGAAGGGAGAAAGTTATACCTCCACACAACGTATGGTAACCACCGGTCTCTACGCCGTCGTCCGCCACCCCCAGTTCCTGGCGCTGATCCTGTTGGGCGTGGCTGCGGCGCTGCTGACTCCACACTGGGCGACCATCGCAGGCGCGGCGGTCATCTCGGTCACCATCTACATCGTCATGTTGTCCTCAGATCGCCGATTGGTGGAGAAGTTCGGCGACGAGTACCGGGACTACGAGCGCCGGGTCCCCCGGGCCAACATCCTCTGGGGGCTCGTAAAGCTCATCTTCGGCCCCCGACGGCCGGTAAAATAACCAGGCTGTACGTAACTCAACCTCAGCCCTGGAGATAAACCTTATATGGAGCAGACGGGAACCATCGTCAAGGTCGCCGGCCCCCTGGTGGTGGCCTCCGGGATGTCCGGCGTGCGGATGTACGACGTCGTCCTGGTCTCGGAAATGAGACTGGTGGGCGAGGTGGTGAAGCTCGACGGAGACCTGGCCAGCATCCAGGTCTACGAGGAGACGGGCGGAATCGGCCCCGGCGAGCCGGTGTTCACCACGGGCATACCGCTCTCCGTGGAGCTGGGACCTGGACTGATGTCCTCCATCTACGACGGCATCCAGCGCCCACTCGCCGTCATCCGTGAAAAGACCGGCGACTTCATCACCCGCGGTGTCCACGCCGACGGCCTGGACCGCGGGCGCAAGTGGGAGTTCACCCCGAAGTTCAAGGCCGGTGATGAGGTCGTCCCCGGCGACATTCTGGGGGTGTGCCCGGAAACCCCCCTCGTCGAGCACCGCGTGCTGGTCCCCCCCGGCGTCCGGGGGAAGCTCACGGCCCTGGACTCCGGTTCTTACACCGTGGATGAGCCCATCGGCAAGATCAAAACTCCCGAAGGCGAGGCGGAGCTCAAGCTGATGCACACCTGGCCGGTGCGGAAATCCCGCCCCTTCGCCCGGCGCCTGACCCCCGAGGAGCCCCTTATCTCGGGACAGCGCGTCATAGACGCCTTCTTCCCCGTGGGTAAGGGGGGGACCGCCTGCGTCCCCGGGCCATTCGGCTCCGGCAAGACCGTCATCCAGCACCAGCTCGCCAAGTGGGCCAACGCCGAAATCGTCGTCTACGTTGGCTGCGGCGAACGCGGCAACGAGATGACCGACGTGCTCATGGAGTTCCCCGAGCTCAAGGACCCGCGCTCCGGCGAACCTTTGATCACCCGCACGGTGATGATAGCCAACACGTCGAACATGCCCGTGGCGGCGCGGGAGGCGTCCATCTACACCGGCATCACCATCGGCGAGTACTACCGCGACATGGGATACTCCGTGGCCCTCATGGCCGACTCCACCAGCCGGTGGGCCGAGGCGATGCGCGAGATGAGCGGCCGCCTGGAGGAGATGCCCGGCGAGGAGGGTTATCCCGCGTACCTGGGCACGAAGGTGGCCGAGTTCTACGAGCGGGCCGGACGAACCATCTGCCTCGGCTCCGACGAACGGGAGGCCTCGCTAACGGTCATCGGCGCCGTCTCCCCCGCCGGCGGCGACCTCTCCGACCCCGTCGTCCAGGCCACCCTGCGCGTGGTCAAGGTCTTCTGGAGCCTGGAGGACAAGCTGGCCTACAAGCGCCACTTCCCCGCCATAAGCTGGCTCAACTCCTACAGCCTCTACACCGACAACATCGCCGAATACCTCAAGCGGGAGATGGGCGAGGACTGGATACCGATGCGCGACGAGGCGATGGCGTTGTTACAGCGGGAGGCGGAGCTGGAGGAAATCGTACGCCTGGTGGGCATGGAGTCCCTCTCCCCCGGCGACCGCCTGGTCATGGAGACCAGCCGCTCCATCCGCGAGGATTTCCTGCACCAGAACGCATTCCACCCCGTGGACACCTTTTCCAGCGCCTACAAGCAGTACCGGATGCTGAAGCTCGTCATGAGCTTCCACCACGCCGCCAAGGCGGCCCTCGAAACGCCGGAGCTGAACCTGGACGCGCTCTTCGCCCTGCCGGTTTCCGAGGACATCGCCCGCGCCAAGTTCACGCCCGAAGAGGAGGTCGAGGCGAGTTTCGACGGCATCGAGAGCGACATGCAGAAACAGATCGAAGAGCTCATCTCCGAAGGACCGGGAACGTAATCCCATGTCGAAAACGAAGAGCACTTACCGCATCGTGTTTCTGGCGGCGGTCGCGGCCCTGCCCCTCTTTCTGGCCTGCGCGGGCCCCGACGACGAGTTCGCCGGCATGACCCCCTGCGCCGAGGTCGCGTACCCCGACACGGCGGGCATCGCGCCGGCCGACGAACCGCTGATAAGTTTCTACGCGTCGCTGGACCCGGCGAGGCCCCTCGTCCTGCGCGAGGAGGAAGTCTCGACCCACATCGTTCTGCCCGACTGCGACACCCGCAGGATCGCCTCGACCCGGGCGGAGGTCAGCTACTCCGATGCCGGGAAGGAACCGAGCCTCCGGCTGGCGCTCGACGGCATCGAGGGGGAGGTCAAGCTGGCCGACCTTCCGCGGGGCGAGAGTTTTTGTGTTAAAAACGACTACCTCGCTCTCCAGGTAGTGCGGGTCGGCAGCCTGGAGATATCGGGGGCCGTCTTCGCGCGTTACCCCCACAACTCCGTCGCCGTCAAGACGCCCAACCCCGCGAACTGGATCATAGAGGCGGCCCTGACCCCGCCGGAGGAAATGCAACCGACCGAGTCATCCGCGGTTGAGGGAGAGGCCAACGATTTCGGCACCGGCACGCCTGACCTGGCCAACCTGGAGCGCTTCTTCCTCGTCCTGCAGGGGGGTGTGGCCAACAACACCCAGCTCACCATCCAGGGCCAGTACACGGGCGACCAGTCGGTAACCTCGGGTCAGATGTTCTTCTCACCGGCGCCCGCCACCCCCGCCGAGGCGGAGGAAATAAAAAGCTCCACCGAAGAGCGCATCCGCGATCTCTACCTGAACGCCCCGGGGTGGAAGGTGGCCGAACGGCTGACGGTGGAGACGCTGGACTGGAACGAGCCCTACTTCTCGGACCTGGTCAACTGGTCGGGAACGGAGGTGGACGTCCGGCTGACCTGGAGCGACCCCGCCTCGGGCACGGTCCTGTACCAGACTGTGGACACCATCGGCCTGGTGCGCTGGACCGACTTTCTCTGGTACGTGGACGTGGACCACATCCTGCGCCGGGAGCAGCCGGTTGGAGAGAACAGGCTCTGGACCGGCTGCCCGACGCCGAAAAACATCGCAGAAGATACGGAGTAACCGTAAGAGATGGGCAAATCACCCGACTACTACCCCATCGTTTTCACCGACCTCGTGGCCAGCAAATTGGCGATGAGTTATCTACCGGAATACATGGTCAATGAATTTCTCCGTGAACACAGCCGCGTTGTCCTGGATACCGCCAGGCGCACGTGCGGAATGGACGAACTGCCCTTCAAACCCACAAATTTAGGTGACGGTAACCTTTTCATATTCAATAACATGGATGAATCAATCATATTCTCCATTTGTATAATGAGCAGCTGGAAACGTTACTGGGACGAAACCGTATCTACGTGCCTCCTCGACTATCCAAAAATCGCCGAGCGCGGTTGCGTCCTGATGATGCGTATCGGGATACATTACGGCTTGATCTACCACGAGGACATCCAGGACTTCTCCACCCAGGTCAATCTCGGCAACGCCATCAATACAACTTTCGTCCTCCAAGGCCAGGCCTCCCCCGGTGAGGTGACCATCACCGAAACCGCCGCCTCACTCACCGCCAGCTCTCTGTTCAACATCCGTTACCGAGGGCGTTTCGACCCACTCAACCGATCGGAGGACGTTTCGGAGGAGGAGCGGCTCTCCTTCTACGAGGTCACCGGCATGATCAAGCCACCCAGATACAGCTCCATCGCGAATCGCCTTCCACCCGTCAAGCGCGATAGGATCGCCTTGGATTGGTACTGGCGGGGTTTCTACCAAGGCAATGACCCGACTACAATCAACGAGGCTATCAACTCGTACGAACAGGCGACCCTGTTCAACCCCAGATTGGCCAACGCGTGGGCCAACATGGGCGTTCATCTGTCCGACAGCGGAAAGTACGACACAGCAAAAAAAATATTGGAAAAAGCGCTGGAGATGGAACCGACCAACGTCAACATCCTCTGTAACCTCGGGTCGGTTTTTCAGAAAATAGGCGAGCCGGAAGAGGCGAAGAAACGGTGTGAAAAAGCACTGGAGCTGGACGAAACTTCCGAGTACGCCCATTACAATCTCGGAACGGTATATCTCGACATGCACGAACTGAAGTCCGCAGAGAAACGTTTTCAACAAGCGATAGAGCTAAATCCCCTTTTTTATCAAGCACTGTACAACCTCGGCTGTGTTCATACCCTCCAAGAACGACCAGAAAAGGCATTGGAGTATCTCTCGCGCGCCTTTCAAGTATACCCTCAGTATATGAAGATCGCCCGCAAGGATGAGGACCTGAAGTCCCTCTGGACCGATAAACGCTTTCTCAATCTGGTAGGCGGTACCAACGTTGATTAACCACCACATCCCTATCAACCCACACATCAGGATTTAACCAGGATTTAACAATGGGAGAAAAGGAAAAAGTCGCGGTGCAGCCGCTCAAGGAGTACCTCTCCACCCAGGAGATAGCCGGCCCGCTGATGCTCGTCGAGGGGGTCGAGGGGGTCAAGTACGAGGAGCTGGCCGAGATCGAGCTCCCCACGGGCGAAATCCGCCGGGGGCGCGTCCTCGAGGTGCACAAAGACAAAGCCCTGCTGCAGCTCTTCGAAGGCGCGACGGGGATAGACATCCCCTCCTCCCGGGTCCGCTTCCTGGGCCGGGGGGTCGAGCTGGGGGTGTCCCGGGAGATGCTCGGGCGGGTTTTCGACGGCCAGGGGAGGCCCATTGACGACGGACCCGAGATCATCCCCGAGGAGCGGCGCGACATCAACGGCTCCCCCATCAACCCCTACGCCCGCGATTACCCCAACGAGTTCATCCAGACCGGCATAAGCTGCATAGACGGGCTGAACACCCTTGTCCGCGGCCAGAAGCTGCCGATATTCTCCGGCTCGGGGCTGCCGCACCAGCAGATGGCGGCGCAGATCGCACGCCAGGCCAACGTGCTCCAGTCGGGCGAGGGGTTCAGCGTCGTCTTCGCGGCCATGGGCATCACCTTCGAGGAGGCCCGGTATTTCATTGACGACTTCCGGCGCACCGGGGCCATAGACCGCGCGGTGCTCTTCATGAACCTGGCCGACGACCCGGCCATCGAGCGCATCTCCACCCCGCGCATGGCCCTGACCGCCGCCGAGTACCTCGCCTACGAGATGGACATGCACGTGCTGGTCATCCTCACCGACATGACAAATTACTGCGAGGCGCTGCGCGAGATTTCCGCGGCCCGGAAGGAGATTCCCGGCCGGCGCGGGTACCCCGGCTACCTCTACACCGACCTCTCCAGCGTCTACGAGCGCGCGGGGCGCATCAAGGACCGACGCGGCTCCATAACCCAGATTCCCATCCTCACCATGCCCGAGGATGACAAGACGCACCCCATCGCCGACCTCACCGGCTACATCACCGAGGGGCAGATAATCCTCTCCCGCGCCATGCACAAGAAGGGTATCTACCCGCCGGTGGACGTGATGCAGTCGCTTTCCAGGTTGAAGGACAAGGGCATCGGCGAGGGGAAGACGCGCAAGGACCACGCCGATGTCTTCAACCAGCTCTTCTCCGGTTACGCCCGGGGCAAGGAGGCCCAGGAGCTGGCGGTGATTCTGGGCGAGGCGGCGCTCTCGGACATGGACAGGGTCTTCTTCAAATTCGCCGACGAGTTCGAGCATCGCTACATCGCCCAGGGGGACCACGAGAACCGCGGGGTGTTCGAAACGCTGGACCTCGGCTGGCGCCTTTTAGCTGCTCTGCCCAGGGCGGAGCTCAAGCGCATCCGGCCGGAGTACCTGGATGAGTTCCTGCCGAAGTTCTTGAAAACACTGGAGGATTAATTTAAAAGTTGTCTTGACAAAAAAGGAAAAAGCGGCTAAACTTCATTGCGCGGTTGGGAGGGCTGCATATAGCGGTCCGTTAGGAGTTAATCCTACCTGGCTGCATTTTTTGAGGAATTCTATGTATTTACTGTACTTAGACGATTCGGGCTCTGCAGGAAATAGGACAGAACAACATCTCGTCCTTGGTGGTGTATCTATCTTTGAACGGCAGGTTCACTGGATATCCGAGGAAATGAACCGGCTAGCTGAGCAAATATCACCTATTTCTCCTGAACAAACTGAATTCCATGCTTACGACATTTTTTCAGGTAAAGAAGCTCCCTGGAAAGGTATGCCTAGACAAGAAAGAATTAATACAATTAAGGAAACATTGAATATCCTAGCCAATTCTAATATCACAACCCAAGCATTTGCATGTATTGTAGATAAAGAATCATTTCCAAAGCATGACCCCATGGAACTCGCTTTTGAGAATATATGTAATAGATTTGACCTCTTACTTAAAGCACAACACCATCAAGGTAATACACAACGTGGTATTATTATCCTTGATAGAAGTTCATACGAAACAAGTCTGCAATATTTAGCACGTGATTTTAGAACGCTAGGCACTAAATGGGGAATCACTGTTAATATCAATGAAGTACCTTTATTTGTTGATTCAAAATTATCCCGCTTAATTCAACTTGCAGATCACGTGGCCTACTCTGTGTATAGAAGATACGAACGCGGTGATACACAATATTTAGATATTATATTAAATCGCTTCGGTCTTGAAGATGGAAAGCTTCATAATCTTGTCCATAAGACTCATAAATCAAGTTGTATGTGCCCTGCATGTTTAAGCCGTAAGTAATAATGTATTAAATAAGGGATCGTCTTACCTAAACGGACCATTATCCGTGTTCATAACGCTAGAGACACGTTGATTGAGGAGTGTTATCCTGCCACAGATGTGAGGAGGCAAAA
>Ga0307378_10001512_pt1 | contig 37619 bp, 26 predicted proteins | sample UN1MG_FD_202238 | JGI IMG/M metagenome (GOLD analysis project Ga0307378, IMG submission 202238) | Soil microbial communities from Risofladan, Vaasa, Finland - UN-1 | ecosystem: Environmental > Terrestrial > Soil > Coastal area > Acid sulfate soil | place: Finland: Risofladan, Vaasa | collected...
ATGCTCAACATGTAGTTTCTTTCATATATAACCCTGAGGCGCCATTCGGCCTTGAGTCGTTCGACCTGGAGGCCATTCGGCTCCGAGCGACTCGACATGAGCTTTCGACCTGAGCTCAAGCCGAAGGGCTCGTCGACATGTCTCACGGCCGAGGGGCTCTTGACAGGCTCATGGCCGAGAGGAAGCGTCGGGGTCATCGGCTAAAATAGGTGAATTAATCGATACGATGAGACAATTTAAAGCATTGTTAGCAAATTCTTTTTGGATCCGATTGAGGACAAATACGGTTTAGTATGGTATTTTCAAGCGCCATTTTTCTTTTCGGTTTTCTCCCCGCAGTAATGATTAGCTATTATATTGCGCGATTGCTGTTCCAAAAAAAATTAGGCAACGCCCTCCTTCTTCTTTTCAGCTACATCTTCTATCTTTACGGGGCGGCGGTTTTTCTTCCGATCCTCTTGCTATCCACTATCGCCGATTACTTCCTCGGGCTCATGATCGACCGGGACATCAAGCGCAAACAACTTTGGCTAACCCTCTCGGTGCTGCTCAACATTGGACTCTTGATCTACTTTAAATACGCCAATTTTTTTGTGGGGGAACTAAACAGTATTTTTATAGAGTTTGAATTTTCTCCGGTCAAATGGACTGAGGTTCTTCTCCCGATAGGTATTTCATTCTTCACGTTCCAAAAACTCAGCTATGTCATCGATGTATACCGCGGGAAAAGTCGTGCGCTTGAGAATGTTATTGATTTTGCCCTCTACGTTGCTAATTTTGCACGGTTAATCGCCGGACCGATTGTGCGGTTCAGCTATATCAGCAGTCAACTTAAAAGGCGCACAGAGTCGTGGGATTTATTCTTCACTGGCATTATGCGCTTTTGCTGGGGCCTGGCCAAGAAAGTAATTATCGCCACTTCCTGTGGTCAGATTGCCAACAGTATCTTTAGCATCGACCTGGCGTTGCTCGATACAAAAAGCGCCTGGCTCGGCTCGATTGCCTACACCCTTCAGATCTATTTCGATTTCTCCGCCTATTCCGACATGGCTATAGGTCTTGGCCTTATGTTTGGCTTTACGTTTCCAGAAAATTTCAATCGCCCCTATTCTGCAGTAAGTATCACGGACTTTTGGCGTCGCTGGCATATTACTCTGAGCCAGTGGTTCAGGGATTACCTCTATATCCCCCTCGGCGGCAACCACCGGGGGACTGCCAGAACATGCGTTAACATGGCTGTCGTTTTTGTCCTGTGCGGGCTCTGGCATGGAGCGAACTGGACGTTTGTGTTTTGGGGAATGTATCACGGCGTGTTCCTGATATTGGAACGCATCACCGGCATCCGTGAGGTTCCTCCCGAGAAATACATGGCTGTGCGCCGGGCAACAACATTGTTCATCGTTATTCTAGGCTGGGTGCTGTTTCGCTCCGCAGACATCTCACAGGCAGCGGGGTTTCTGAGGGCAATGTTCACAGCTTCCGATTTGCCTCTTTCTTATGAATTGAGCCTGGCATTGAACTACCGAAATGTTCTATTCATGGTAGCGGCCTTGATGGTATTCTTCCTGCCCCGTGAATTTAGCGGGATAAAGATTTTAATCAGCAAAAGAGATCCAATCTCTTTACTCGTGTGTGCTTTAATGATCTTGCTGCTGCTTCCTTACTGCGCAGCCCTGATTGTCGGCGGCTCAACCAGCCCCTTTATTTATTATCGGTTTTAAACATGCGATGAAAAAGATTTTTTCACTCATATTTCTTTTCCTTCTGATTGTTCCTGCTATGGCATGGCTTATCGGGCTGGATTTCGGCATCAATGTGGATAATAAAAAACTTGACCCCCCACGGCCCCATGGGTGGGCTTTTCTCGACAACGAGTACTACCGCTCTTTTGATCAGTATTTGAACTATACCTTCTCTCTGCGAAGTGCGCTGACCTTCACCAAAAACTGGCTGGATTATCATATATTTCGCACAACAGATTCGACCAGTGTCCACATCGGTAGGAACGGATGGCTTTATACCAGTAAGTCAATTGATGATTACAGGAAGGAAGCTTGCAGAGACAAAATGGAGATCGGCCGAATGCTCTTGGAGCTCCACGCCCTTGAAATGATAATCGAAGCCTCAGGACGCCAGTTCTTATTTTTTGTTGCTCCGAACAAGTCCAGTATTTATCCCGAGCATGTGGGTTTTGCTCCTAAAGCCACCGGGTGCAACCATAGCCGATACGATCTGCTCCTCGAAAGCATCGAGAAACACCCGCTGAGGAGTTTTGTAAGGCTTGACGAACAGCTTCGAACTGCAAAAGAACGCTATCCGCTACTGTATGAAAAAACCAGCACCGATTGGAACAGGCGAGGCGCGTTGGTCGCTGCCGAAAAAATCCACCAGCAGATTTTCGACAGCCCCATGAAAGAACCGCCTGCCGATCACCATTCATCCGGTATGATCAGCAAAGGAGATCTCTACCGTCAGCTGATGGGTTTTCCTCCTCGGGATGAAGATAGGCCTTTCCAGAGCTTCGTGAACCCCAATCAGCCTGATCTCTCTACCGGGCTTCTTTGGGGCGATACATTTACCCACAATTTCCTCTTCTACGCGCGAAATATGTTTAAACAGTTGGATGCAATCCTTACTGACCGAGTGCCATCAAGGCAGAACGGAGAAAACCTGCGAGCCTATGATTTTATTGTGCTTGAGAGAGCCGAATCCGAACTGGCTACAGTTCACGTAGACCTTGAAAAAATTTTCTCATTGTTTGAGCACGAAGCACAGATCCCAGAGAGGTACCTCCTCGAGCTACGGGCGGCGGTGCCAGTTTCACACATTTCTCTGGATTTTGGGAAAGACGGTTTAAAAATAAAATCAATGGGCGCCCAGTCCGCCTTTGAACTCACATCCGTGCCAGGTTCAGATGCTAATATCTTCAGGGTACTGAAGCTATCGATTGGTGCATCACAATCGAACACCATAACAGTTACCTCCTTGACCGACACCCCCTATGTCACACCGAAACCCTTAAAACTTGGTATTACGGAGATCTATCTGCCGCTCCCATTTCAAAAAACCCTATCCCTGCGCATCCAGCCAGGTAAGAGAGCAGGTCTGTTTGTGTTGCGCTCAGCTGAAGTACTCGGATTTATGAAAAATCCGAGTGTCCCCGAACTGCTCCCGGACAACATCACCGTCGCCAAAATCGACCAGGCAGATAATGTCGATCTCCTGCAAGAGGGCTCGATAGCTTGTATTTCCAAATTGGAACATAACACTGACATTGCAGCCGCTATGTCTGATGGTGCGACCTCTGGCTCCACTTTCAAGATGTTCATGCCCGAAGATTTCATATTCGAAGGTGCAGAGGTATCGAGCTCGAGGCAGCATTTCTTCGATTTGACAGATGAAGACACTGAGCACATAGTCATATCAAAAGATTCGAATGAAGGCGTTTCCGCAACCAAACCCGAGATCGACGATTCAAACACTGTGGTGGAAGTCTCAGGCGTGGATATCAGCTCCAAAGATGTCACAGCCAGTGGGGCCGAAGTGCCGACTTCAGAGACGTCCTCAATTACCATAGTCGATTTTGACGATGGAAAAATATTCCAGCGCACAGGCACGAGTGCTACTATCACGGTGTCTGGAACATACACAGGCATGCCGAAAGCCATAGAGGCGAGAGTGGTCAGGGACAGCACCCTTGAGGAGATCGTACCGTGGACAGTGATTGATCCCTTCCCACGAAAAGGAATTTTCTTAGGGGTGCTTTCTGAAGTTTCTCAGGGTGGGTGGTACAACATCCAGGTGCGGTACAGCAATAATCACTCTGTCTTAAGTTACGGTACCCACAAATGGGGCGTGGGAATACTCGTCGCTTGTCTCGGTCAATCAAATATGAAAGAATGGTTTTATAAAGGCACAGCCTTAAGGGCACATCCACTGCTGCGGAAATTTACCCTTGAAGGTTGGGCAAAGCTCGGCAGGACGGGTAATGGGGCCATCGCTTTTGGTAACAGGATAATAGAGCGACTCGGTATTCCTGTCGGGCTGCTGGATTATTCTAAAAACGGCTCAGGACTGAGGAAAGAAGCGGACTGGGGAACCGGATACTGGGAAGACACGTCCCCCGATTCGATTTATAACCGTTTTGTTGCTGGCGTATCCGAGATAGGGGGCGCAGTGGAATTCGTCGTCTGGATACAGGGTGAAGCAGACGCCGCGCGAGGCACCGTAACGGAGGACGAGTACGCACAATCACTTGAGAGCTTTATCACAAATCAGATAAGATCCGATATCCACAATGGCTCGGATCGTGAATACCTCCCTTTTCTTATCGTCACGATGGTCAAACGTCCCGGAGGCAAAGACAAATCCCACCAGGCCATCCGTAACGCCCAAAAGCATGTTGCAGAAAACGTTGCCGACTGTTATTTAGCGGCCACGATCCTCGATCTCAAAAATCAAGGCAGACAGCACCTCGCTCCCGATTCATTCATTACCATGGGCCACAGAGTTGCTCAAACGGCTTTATTTATTTTAGGCAAAGAGAAATACTGCCGCGGGCCCCATGTAGCCGAAGTGAAGTGCTTAGATAACCATACCATAGAGGTAAGAATTAAACACAGAGGCGGGTCGGATTTCACACCCGATTCAGGGATTTCCGGATGGGAAATACTGGTTAACGGGATCCCTGTGCCCATCGCGGAAGTTTATCGGCATGATCCTCAGACAATCAGGATTATGCTCGAGAACCCGCTTACCAGTAAAGCAAAGATTCGCTATTTGTACGGTGCAATGCCAGATGCGAGCAAACCGGTCTTAGACAATTCAGCGATGGCCCTCCCCCTTGAGGAATTCGAATCGGAAATTCAACAAAAATGGTAAAGATTGTACTGGGAGGCTTGTATTAAACCATTTGGTTAAAATTTTTTTACTTCTCTGCGCTAATAATATTCTGTTTTTAACCATTCCACTGTTAAATTTCCGAGCAAAAGTGTTGGTTACACAAGAATTCCCTCCGCAACCCCATACAAAGCGTTATTTACCTTAATTTAAAAAGACAATCTATCAAGTTAAGGTAACATGGGAATGGTTCATTCTTGACACCCAACCTTCTTTTCCTTATACTCATTTCTTCAAAAACCAAATACCAATGTAGGGCTTGGATTCCCAGAGAAGGAAAAAAGGCAATCTAAATCCGGAGGATATATTTTGCAACAAGGAGAATTGTTTGTGGAAAGGGAAAGGTCCTTTCACTGGGCGTGGGTCATCTTAGCGACATGTTTTTTCAGCCTCTTTATAAGCTATTCTGTTCGCCTCGGATATAGTGTAGTCCTTCCAGAAATGATTCGAACCCTGGGTTTTGGGCGAACTGCAGGTGGATCTATCTATAATGCTTACCTTTTTTCCTATATCGCTCTAACCCCCCTGACCGGTTATCTGACAGACCGATTTGGAGCCCGTCATGTGATTACAAGCTGCAGCCTAATCCTTGGCATTGGTGTTCTCTTAATGGGGACTGTAAATAACCTCTGGATGGCCTGCCTTTTTTACGCCATCGCCGGAGTTGGAGCCACAGGAATGTGGGCGCCGGTCATTACCGTTGTCCAGCGTTGGTTTTCTCTCAATAGAAGAGGGCTCGCACTTGGCATCCTTTCTACTGGATATGGGCTTGGCTTCGCCACCATGGGAGTGGCCTTCCCATGGATTGTACACCATTTCACCTGGCGCTATGCATGGTATTTTTTAGGTGCAGGTGCATTGGTAATGACTTTGATAAATGGCCTATTGTTGAGAAGTGATCCAAAAGGGTCAGGATATTTACCATGGGGGCAGAAGAATGGATCCTCCCGTAGTAGTGAAACGGATGTGGCTCCTTCTGCAAAAGATATACCCCTTTCTATGGTCTTTAAAAATATAAGATTCTGGCTGATTGGGCTTTCTTATTTTTCAATCGCTTACAGCCTTTATGGAATCACCACTTTTATGGTGGACTACGCCAAATATCAAATTGGGTTGCCCTTAGAAAAGGCAAGCCTTCTTGCAACAGTGCACGGAGTCTCTCAAGTCGCGGGAGTGTTGACAATTTTGCCCCTTTCCGATTATGTGGGCCGAAAAAGGACCATTATCATTTCCAACTCCTTTATAACTGCCTGCCTGATCGGAATCCTATTCACTGGAAATTCCTGGAAAATGCTCTTTATCCTTGTAGGAATTATGGCCCTTTTTTATGGGGCAACATTTCCTCTTTATGGTGCCTGTGCGGGTGATTATTTTCCTAAGGATCTGATGGGAACCGTTATCGGGGCATGGACGCCCATGTATGGTCTTGGCGCTATCCTTGTGCACTGGATTACCGGGATTTTACGAGATACTACAGGCGTCTATGACTATGCCTTTATAATTAATGCAGGTATGGCTGTAGCAGGTCTTTGTTTAATGGCTTTAGTTAAAAAAAGTGAGGTTAACTGAGGTATTATTACCCATAAGCCTCAAGATCAATGGATACCTAAGGGAAGAATTATGAAATAAAGCTCTAACTTTTTTCCTTTTGACACCCTTTTCATACTTTGGTAAACGATATATAATTATTAGAGTTAGATCTCTTAACTGACTTTTTTTAATTATAGCACAATCAAAGGGGAATGAAATGGTCGATATAAGCCGATGCAAGAAATGCATCCTCCCTGTCACTTATCCTGATATTCAGTTTGATAAACATGGTATCTGCAATTTCTGTTTGGCAGCATCAAATGAAAAAAAGGGGCCAAGAAAAAGGTCAAAAAGTAAGTTAGATAGAATCATCAAGACTTATAAGGGAAAAAGTAGTAAATATGATGTTATTGTTGGTCTAAGTGGTGGAAAGGACAGTAGCTATGTAGCCTATTATCTGAAAACAGAATATGATGTAAAGATGCTGGGCATGAATTATGATATTGGATATCGCTCTACATATGCTATTCAAAACCTTGAGACCTTGGCAGATAAACTGAAGATAGATTTATTTACTATCAGGCCAAATAGTAGTTTTATAAAAAAGCTATTCGCTCATTTTCTGCGAAAACGGGGAGAGTTTTGTTCGGTTTGTAATAATCTTGGATATCTAATTGGGGCAAGTTTTTCGTGGAATCAAAAGCTATCCTTAGGTTTCTCTCCTTTGATGGTGGGGGGATGGTCAAAGGAATATGAATTTCAGCATGGTGTTTCGGTGACATCCATGGATTATTTTTTTGAGAATTTAACTCATGAGTTGCTCGAAGAATTGATTGCACAACCATTTATTGAAGAAAAGGTAGTCTTAGGGTATATGAAACTAAAAGATCCTAGACAAGCCCAAATTGGTACTGAGGAACATAAACAATTAGGCGATTATGCCATGAACTTTATTCAGTTACCAGACTATGTAGAATGGAACATCAGGGAAATACCTCATATTTTATCTAATAAACTTTTCTGGAAGCACCCCCCAGATGTCCATGAAAGCCACTTTGATTGTTCTCTCTTTCCTCTAAAAGAATATTTAAAGTTTAAAAAATATGGTTTGACTCAGGAGACAATCAAAAATAGCGTGTTAATCAGGGAAAGACTCATGAGCCGCGAAGAGGCTCTGGAAAGAACGGTATTGGAACAGACAACCGAGCCAGGGATTTTTGCTAGTTTTCTTCATGAATTGGGATTATCAAAGGATGATATAAATTGGAATGCTGAATGGTCCAAGTAAATTTAGGGAATGAAAATTGTAAAAATCAGTCTTTATCAATATAACGAGCCATTTAAGTTGGGGTTTCATTCCTCTCAAACTCTAAGAGCGCGTTCTGAGTCTATAATAGTTCGATTGGAGTTCGAAAATGGAATTTCAGGATATGGGGAAAGCACACCGAGGACTTACGTAACTGGTGAAGATTGTTCAACAGTTGTGCAGGTGATACAGAATTTTTTTTCATCTATACTACTATCTCATGAAATACATACAATAGATGATGTTGAGGGTGTATTAAATAAGTTAGAAAGCGAATGTCTAAAAAAAAATATTCTCCATTATAATTCCGCTTTAGGGGCAATAGATATCGCTTTACTGGATGCGCTTGGTAAACTTCAAAAGGTACCTGTAACTAATTTTTTAGGCTCAATTGTAAGAGAAAAGGCCCTATATTCAATTTCCATTCCATTTCTTCACCCTCAAAAGATACGAGAATTATTTTTTCAATTACAAAAATTTAAGTTCAAGTATGTAAAAATCTTATTAGGAGAATCGGAAAGCAAGAATGTAAAAAGGGTAAGTTTAGTTAGATCGTTATTTGGAGACCATGTGGATATTCGGGTGGAGGCCAATGGAAAATGGACATTTCAGCAGGCCGTCTTTAATCTGGAGAAATTAGAAAAATTTAATATAACAGCAGTCGAACAACCTGTAGCAAAAGATAATATAGTAGGCCTGCAAAGATTAAAAAAAGCTATTAAGATACCTATTATTGTTGATGAATCCATGTGTAGCTTGTCTGATGCAAAAAATTTAATCGAAAAAGAGGCCTGCGATATTTTAAATATAAAGATTTCTAAATGCGGAGGGTTGTTGAGATCAATGGAGATTGCACATTTCGCACAATCACAAAACATATCTTGCCAATTGGGTGCCCATGTCGGAGAAACAGAAATTTTAAGTGCTGCAGGTAAGTCTTTTGCCTTTACTATTCCTAATCTTATATATTTTGAGGGGGCCTCTTTTCTACTACTTGAACATTCATGCAGCAACAATCAATTCGAGATTAAAAATAAAAGAGAAGATAGGGTTTCAAACTTCGGACTAGGGATTAAATTGACAAATCAGCAATTAATAATGAAGCACTGCGTACCCATTGTTGAATTATCAGACAAGACAGTGCATAGCTCATAGTTTCTTAATGAGGATGGGCTTTTCTTAGGGTGACAAAGATTGTCAGGCTTTGCAAAGTTTTAGATATCTGTAAAGATAAGAGATGAGGATATTGTTAATTGGTTAAAAAATACGGATATAGTCTCCCAGAGGATCAAGAAATTAATTAAATATGATTCCTAGCTAAGAATCTATATGCTTCTATTAAGAATTTTACCAGCTTCTTTTTGAATCTGAGATACATTTTCACCCATAGCCTTTTTATCTAAGGGCATAAATCCTCTGTCCTCTATAGCCACTGAAAGGATATGACCCTTTAATGGATTAAATCCGAATGCCTCCAGCTGTTGCTTCTTCCCTCGAATCTTCTGTATTCCTAAATTTTTGATTGCGGAGTGATAAGGGTGTTCCACCAGTCCCTTCCATGCATCCCTGCTCATAATGACAGGGAACTCATGGAAAAGTTTAGTGAATTCCTGAAGACGAGCGGCTGTATTAATGGTATCACCAACAGCGGTATATTCGATCTTAGTCTGAGATCCTATGTTGCCCAGGATAGCCCTCCCTGTATTAAGGCCAATCCCGACGCCCATAGGCTTACCTTCCAAAATGAGCCTTTCGGATAACTCCAGGATCTTACATGCTGCATTAAAAGCCATGATTGCATGGTTTTCTACTTTTTCAGGGGCTCCAAAGATGGCAAAAAATCCGTCTCCTGTATATTTGTTAATATGTCCATTTTCCTTACTAATCGCCAAAGAACATCTCTCAAAATATTCATTCAAAAAGGAGACCACATTCCTTGCGTCCATAGCCTCAGAGCTGGCGGTAAAACCCCTTATATCCAAAAATAGGGCAGTAATAAACGATTCCTCTCCGCGAAAAAGATCTACTTCCTTTGAATCTACGTATTGTTTGATAATGGGTGCAGGCACATATCTCTCAAATAGCTTTCTAAGATTATGCTCTCTTTCCTTGCTTTCCTGGAGTCTCTGGTAGGAGATGGCATTGTGGATACTGATGGCTATCTGAGGCGCTATCCCCATTAAAAGAGAAATGTCACTTTGGCTAAGTGGCCTCTTGGAGGTGAGGTTATCTACAAACATTACCCCCAAAGACTCTCCTTCATAAATAACAGGTGCACAGATGAAGGATCGAGCACCAATCCTTTTGATGAATGACAGGCTCCTCTTAGAGAGGTCTTTTTCTATCTTGGCGATATCATTTACTAAATATGGTTTTTGCTGTTTAAAGGCCTGGATTGCTGGTCCCTTAGATTGAGGATGATCCAGATGAAAATCCGAATTTCTTAAAAGATTTTCAATTTTCGGTTTGTATCCATAACCGACATTGTAACAAAGACGGGTCTTTTCCTTGTTGGCAAGCCATATCCCACCACGGTCAAAATCCAACCGTTCTTCCATAATATCCATGATAGATTTTGGCAAATTCTGGATATCCAAGAGCATTGAGGTAGCCTGACCGATCTCCTGAACAAGCAATGCATTATTGTAGCTGATGTTTATCTGATCTAAAAGAAGCCTGGCCGCGTCTCCCTGGCTTTTAATGTTTTTTGCAAGCTCATCTTTTTCAAGGTGCGCAGAATAAAAAGAGATTCCCATAACAAGCGAAGTAAAAAAAAGAATCGGCACAGGCCAAGAAACGGCAGGGATGAAAAAATAGAGTGTTCCACAGACTAAGATACTAAGAAAAATAAGATAATTGCGTATCCCTCTCCACCTTAATGAAGGTGTCTTTTCCCAGGTGATGATGTAGCGGCAGAGATCCTCACCCCTGTGTATGCAAGTAGGATGTTCAATTTTGGCAAACTTTTCAGTGAACAATTTTGCTACTGATTCAAAGAAGCCTATTCGATTCTCACATTGGTAGGGCTTTTCAACCACTCCAGGGTTAGGAATAGAAGTGACTTCTACCTTTTCAGGCCCAAGTTTTCTGGTCTTAAGAGTAAAAGAGCGACTCAGGCTGGGAGACATTTTTTCCAACATCCAATAGGCAGCTGCCGGGGACATAAATCCCAGTGCATATTGCTTTACAGGACCAGATGCTTTGGAGGAGGCGGCATAGCGCCCAACCTCTCTGGATATATTTGTGTCCCCTGTTTTTTGGCTCAGGATTTCATGAAATCGGTCTACCTGTTGTTGAGTGAACCAGTGACCCTGATCCTCCAGTTCATAGGTAGCTATCCCCGCATAGCTCAGGACTGAATCAATGTCTATATCAGGATAATGCTTCTGAGTATATTCTACATAATTTTTTATAAGCCGACTATTGTAAAGAGGACTATCTATTTTATTATGAATGCCATTACCAGAGGACATTTGATTATTCCTTGCAAGTGAAATAATTTTAACTATGTTATATTATTTATACCTCAATTTATTATATTGAACATAAAAAATATAATATGTCAATAATTTTATAATTTTATAATTTTATAATTTTATATTAATTTTAATTATTATATTTTAAATTTATTCTGGTAATACTATTGATTTAGAAAAATCTTGTAGAAAGTGAAAATAAAAATTGTGAAAGGTGATGACAGGGATCAGAACTTGTAATTATTTAGGCAGGATTTCAAATAAATCTTACTTTAGTTATTGTCATCTCGATGAAAAATTTAAGATTGTTATTTATCTAATTCTGTTCTCACAGCAAGACCTATTTTCTCTAAAATATAGGGCTTCTTAACATAGGAACCTGCACCCAATCTTTGAGCCTCTTTGACACGTTTTGTTTCAGAAAATCCGCTCACAATGATTGCTTTCTGTTCTGGATAGATTTCCAAAATCCTTTTGTATGTCTCAAGTCCATCAATTCCAGGATCCATAATCATATCCAAAATTATTAGATTGGCTTGATTATTTTTCATATATTCAACAGCTTCTTCACCACTTGACACTGACGTGACAGAATAACCCACCTTTTTAAGCATGCTTGATGCAATTTCCCGTTGTTCTTCAACATCATCAACCACTAAAATAGACTCTCCCCTCCCCTTAATATCTTCTAGGGATAAATGTAATTTCTCTTTGGCTAATTCTTCTCTGGTTACCGGAAAATACAAGGCAAATGTTGCTCCTTCTCCTTCTCTGCTTCGAACATCAATATATCCATTATGATCTTTTATCGTCCCCCATACAACTGCCATACCTAATCCTGTTCCGCTTCTTCCCATTACCTTTTTTGTATAAAATGGCTCGAATATCTTTTCTCTATCCTCTAAAGGGATACCTATTCCTGTGTCAGAAACGATAAGAGTCACATAATTTCCTTCCTTTACATCATCATACCCTCTTATGGGAGTATCGATATATCGGTTTTCTGTGGATATGGAAATCGTTCCCCCTTCAGGCATAGCCTCAGCTGCATTCGAGATTAAATTCATAATCGTCTTGGATAGATGAACCGGGGAACCTGAAATATACAACAAATCTGCGCTAAGATCTGTTTCGTGATTAACATCAGGATGAAACTCTCTTAGCTTTCCATATTCTGGAGACTTAAGATAATCAGATACAATGGTGTTGAGGTTCACCACTTCCGTAATAGCAACCCCTCGTCGAGCTAACGTTAACAAATCTTGGACAATGGCAGCAGCTTTTTCTCCCGATTTTTGTATAGTTGAAATCGGTTTTCGGAGAGGACTGTCTTCAGGAAGATCCATTAATAACAACTCGGGATAACTGACAAGACCAGCCAGAATATTATTGAGATCATGGGCAACCCCACCTGCAAGGGTGCCGATAGCCTCCATTTTTTGAGACCTTTGGAGCTGTGCTTCAAGCCTCCGTTTTTCTTGCTCGGCTCGCTTGCGCTCAGTTATATCTATCATAATACCACGAAACCCGATGGGATGACCCTCTGAATCCTTTATAAGAGATACGGAAATCTCTACCTGTACTTTTGTGTCGTCCCTTTTTATGAACTCCCAATCAAATCCTTTATTAGGCCTTCCTGTCTTGTATACTTGGTTGAAGAATTGGTACCCTTTTTTGGCGTTCTCTTTATCCAAATACTGTTTGTTATTCACACCAATCAATTCACTTTTGGCACGTCCAAGGATTTCACACATTGAATCATTAACAAATGTAAAGTTACCTTCAAGGTCAATCTCGTAGTATCCCTCTTCAATGCTTTCAAGAATGCTTCGGTATTTTTCCTCGCTTTCTTGTAGTTTTTTAAAAGAAATGGCATTGATAATACTTATTGCTGTTTGTGAGGCAATCCCCATTAGAAGACTCATATCGCTCTTAGTAAGTGCCCTCTTGGATGTGAGGTTATCTACAAACAATACTCCCAGAGATTCTCCTTCATAAATAACAGGCGCACAGATAAAGGATTGAGCACCACTTCTTTTAACAAAGCCCAGGCTTCTCTTGGAAAGGTCTCTTTCTATCTCAGCAATATCATTTACTAAATAGGGTTTTTGCTGTTTAAAGGCCTGGATTGCTGGTCCCTTAGATCGAGGACGATCCAGATGAAAGTCAGAATCTCTTAAAAAATCCTCTACTCCTGGATCGTATCCATAGCCGACATTGTAACAAAGGCGGGTCTTTTCCTTGTTGGCAAGCCATATCCCACCGCGGTCAAAATCCAACCGTTCTTCCATAATATCCATGATAGATTTGAGTAACTTCTGGATATCCAAAAGCATTGAGGTAGCCTGACCGATCTCCTGGACAAGCAATGCATTGTTGTAGCGAAGGTTTATCTCATCTAAAAGGTCCTTGGCTCCATCGCCCTGAGTTTCAAGGTTCTTAGCCAAATTCTTTTTCTCAAGATGTTCAGAATAAAAAGAAAGTCCTGTGATGAACGAGACAAATAAAAAGATCATAGCTACCCAAGAAGTGAAAGGTATGAAAAGATAGAGTGCCCCACAAACCAAGAGACTAAATACAACGAGATAATTACGTATCCGCCTCCACATAAATGAAGGTGTCTTTTCCCAGGTGATGATGTAGCGGCAGATATCCTCACCCCTGTGTATGCACGTGGGATGTTCTATCTTTGCAAACTTGTTAGCGAATAACTTTGAAAGGGCCTCTAGCAACCCCATCCGGTTCTCACATTGATAGGGCTTCTCAAACACACCAGTATTTGGAGTGACCGAAATCTCTACCCTATTAGGTCCCAACTTTCTGGCCTTGAATGTATGCCCTCTGGTTAAACGGGAAGCAAGGTTTGTCACTAACCAGTAGGCAGCTGCCGGTGTCATGAATCCCAGTGCATATTGCTTTATAGGGCCAGATGCTTTGGAGGAGGCGGCATAGCGCCCAACCTCTCTGGATATATTTGTGTCCCCTGTTTTTTGGCTCAGGATTTCATGAAATCGGTCTACCTGTTGTTGAGTGAACCAGTAACCCTGATCCTCCAGTTCATAGGTAGCTATCCCTGCATAGCTCAGGACTGAATTAATGTCTATATCAGGATAATGCTTCTGAGTATATTCTATATAATTTTTTATAAGCCGACTATTGTAAAGAGGACTATCTATTTTATTATGAATGCCATTACCAGAGGACATTTGATTATTCCTTGCAGGTGAAATAATTTGTCTAGATATGGGCCTAAAAAGGAGTTCCCTGTATGATCAGGAAGGATTATTTTTTTTTACCGATTTCTTACTGTCAGGTTCTCCAGAGATTCCCACACGAAGCATAATCTTTCCATTCCCTTCTAAGGCCTTACGGATAAGTTGCAGTTCTTCAGAAATGGAGGAAATGTTCTTAATCAGTTTTTCAATCACTGGAAGGGAGTTTGCCTCGAGATCTTTTGAATCTTTCGATCCACCAGGCTCAATCAGGGGAGCTCGGTACCAGTGCTTTGCAGCATCTTTATGTCTGTACCAACCTCCTGATTTACCGGTCTCGCCCGGGTGGGTGTCAGGCATTTCTTCGTCATTTTTTTGAGCAGTGATTGTGTCTTTCGCATTAGTTTCTTTTAAGGTTGTCTCAGATAACGAAAGAGAATCAAGAGGGCTACCTAACATATCTTTCTGTGAAGATTGCTCTGCGATCGCCTGAGGCTCTTGTTTTCTCTTAGGAAATTCTACACTTGCACTGACATGCTCCTTAATGCTCAGAGGACTGCTAATAAGTTCTATGCATCCCCTCCAAAACTTTACAACGTCAAAACCTTGGAAATGATCCGTGCCCTTTGCTACTAAGCGTTCAGCTATTTTCTGAAGACATTTAGAGGCGTTTGCTTTAGGGTAGAGTGAAACGAATATCTTCTGTTGTTTAACAGCCTGAATCATTTTACTATCCTGATAGATCAGACCAAGAGGCAGAACATCTATCCTGAGGTTCTTTGCAACAATAGACTTGAATCTTTTGTAGACCAGTTTGGCAATTTGTGAGGTTGTACATTGGTTAACCACAACCCATATGCCACCTTTGAATCCGTTTAAAGAAAGTGTTTTTAACAGTGTGTAGGCGTCGGTTAATGAAGTGTGTTCTGGGGTAATGACAACAATAATCTCTGAGGATGCCAAGCAAAACGAAATCACGGTTTTTGAAATACCTGCAGGCGTATCAACCAACAAAAAATCATAGTGAAGGAGAAAATCGTGATGTGCTGTTTCGGAAAACGATCTGATCAGCCGCATCCGATCAACTTCAATATTAGTCATATCCTCCACCCCTGAACTACCTGGGAAGATATCGATACCCTCATAATCTTTTATGATAAGGTCTTTAAGATTCAATCCATCGAGGATCGCGTCCTTTAGATTGTATGCTGGCTGTAGCCCCAAAAAGGTATTAATATTGGGCAATCCCATATCAGCATCAAAGACGCAGATGCGATAGCCCAGCTTAGAAAGAAGGAGGGCCAAATTGAGGCATATATTTGTTTTGCCTATCCCTACCTTCCCACTTGTAATTGTAATGGTTCTGTTCATGAATCTTTCTGGTTTTTGCAGCTAATAAACGGTCTTTGCAAAATTACGGGCACTCAGATCTCAGCAGACAAGTAAAACGTCATCATGTTGCTTTAAACAAAATGACAGTGTTTTTAGAGGCTTAGAATTGAGGTTAATAGCTATGCACCTTAGATTTCTATTCCTACCAATTTTTACCATGTAGGCTCATTTAAGATCAACTCAAAGCTACTAATATGTATAAAAACTACCTTTTTACCTAGATATATGAAAAAAAGATTCTGTGTGTCAAGTGAAAATTGAACACAATATATAGGTTCTTTTAGGATATTAGGGCATCAAATATTGGGCTACTTTCGAGAGACACTAACTTATAACCAGAGGATGATGAAATGACTTTCTTTAAGCTGCTTAAGGTTGTGCCAATTAGGCCAAATTGAAATAAATTTCAGGATACCATTTCCCTATAGCTAAAATAGATGTGCATTAGACTTTTTTCAGGTCTCAATAGTTTTTTCTCCACAAGGCGAGTTTGATTAGATATAAATAAAGAGGAATGTGAAGCGGCTCCGAAAAGCATGAATGAATAGTCAAACTACACAAGGTAAGAACGGTTTGGCTACATGTTATTTGTAGGTTATCCTGAATCTCTTCTGCATATATTCCATGTATTCATTTCCGTATCGAACATCCAGAACCCATGCCTGATATTGCTTTTCGTACGGCACCCTCTTATTCTGGACATACTCGGTGGGGTAAAACAAAATGGGGACCCTCTCCATATGATAGACACCAGTCAATTGTGCAATAGCTATAGACAGTATATTCCAGGGCAGGTCTTCAGGATTGGTCACGAGGATCTTGATACCGTTTAGAAGTTCAGAGAGATTGAATCCAAGATCTGATTGATCCACAATGAGAACCGCATTCAGTTCCCCATCATGGTTGAGAGAATATGTCCGCCATTTCCGTAAAAACCCGAGTCTATTATAAATTTCTTCCAACGGTTCTTTGACAGGCTCTTTTTTCTCTAAATCTAAGGCATCTAGAAGCAGGCCACCAGAATAATGATTATAAAACCGATGTAGTTCCCACAAGTCACGCCCTGATGATTCTTGGAGCGCCCATCTAATTGGCAATTTAGTGCCGATGGACAAACTTGTATAAGGAAGATAATAGAAGAGATCCATAGAACAACCCCGAGGGTTTTCCAGGTCTCTGGCAAAGCCACCGAAGACTCGATCAGGAAATTTATTCTCTGGGCGGAAATAACTCACCATATACTCTGTTTTTGCAGAAGGAAGACGATGCATATCATTGAGATAATGCATGATTTGCTTTAATACCATGAGACCAGGACGCTTACCTTTCATGGCCTTGGCAGCATGGTGATGAATCATCCAGGCTCTCTCATAGGCCTTCACCATGGCGATATGGCCATATATCCGCCCGTTCTTTTGGTACGTGAAATGTCGTGCGATCTCTGGGTTTTCCTGGTAAAGTTTTTGATAGGTTTTTTTGAAATCCTTCCGATAAGACTGGATTAGACGATACTTCTTGGGGTAAATAAAGCCGGCCTCAAAAAAGAATTCCCACAGGGCATCCATATCTACCTCACTTAAAATATAGGCATGAGGATCCAGTGCATTGGTAAGGACGTGAGTTAAGCGGTTATAAGTATTAATATCCATCTCTAAAATGGCAAGTCCGCATCGGATTCCTTTTTCTTTCTCTTCTAAGCGATAGATCACTTGGGCAGCGCACTCGATCTGTAAGGCACCAGCAAAATCGATTATAAGCTCGGGGATAATCATGCCTAACATCAAAATTCCCTCATCCACCTTCTCATAAACCGAAAACCCTGAGGTGGATATATCTGATACCTCCAGTTGAATTCTCTTTTTTAAGAAAGGATGACTAAAAATGATAGTTGGTGATGGTACCAAGTGTTGGCGAGGGTTACGGGTCTGCCTTTTTTTGAATCTTTTAATCTTTTCATCCGTAGGGATCAATACAATTTCCTTATCATGGAGACCACCTTGTTGACGGATGAAGCGACAAAGACCAGAAAAGAAAATTTGTTTATTGTCTCGTAAATGAATGACAACCAGTGCTTCTGGATTGAACCAATTAAAGGTGCTTGATGACTCGGCTCTCACTTTAACACGAAAGCCGATTGGACTAAAGTCCAGTAATTCTCCTCTAGCGAGAAAACCGCTCTGAATCAACTCCACAACCACATCATGACAGGTATATCTTCTGACCTGCCGTTGACCCACGGCATAGCTTGCATCCGGCAATTGAACGGTAAGATAGTTTCCACTCATCTCATGTAATATGGCAGGCACTAGTATCATTGAACGACCATCATCAATAACAAGATGAAGAAATTGATAGTTCTTCAACTTGAGACCTGAGATATTCTCATCCAACAAGTGGCACGTGAGTTTCCTGCCATGACAGGGATCAAGGTATGCCCGAACAAGAATACTCTCTTTGTATTTAGGATGATTAAAGTGGACAAGGATATATCTATCCATAAAATGGATGTGGTTGAGCGTATTGATCAGGTCTTTTTGATCAACCGGATGAGCGCTTTCGAGAGCATGGATCAAATCCTGATGCTGGAATAGCCAAGGCGGGAGCCAGCGCTCCTCCCCAGGGGCACGTTTGATGGGTGCTACCTTTTTAGGAAGTATTTTTAGTGAGTTATTCCTCTCCATGTAAGCTAACCCAGTTCAATTTAATCTATTAAATCGCCTTTTCTTGCCAACCTCTCTCGGATAAAATATCAGCAGAAATAAGGACGAGAATATCCTCTCGCTTTAATGGGGTTTAGATAGATAATAGTAATTATATTACATTAATTATAAATATAAAGGTTTTTTATAAGCATAAATAATATTATTTGTCAATGATTTTAATTATTTAATTTAATTATTTAATTATTATATTTCAAATATGCTGATAATACTATTTTTATGGCCTACTAATATTTAATTGTACAGCACTTCACTCTTTACTTCTAATTCTGTCTCTCTGATCCTGTGGTAATAGTGGGTATTTTATGATTTGACGTGTGTTAAAAGGCTGCCTTGCTACTGTTTAGTCTTTGCAAAGGCTATTGTATGAAGAGAAATTTGTAGATTAAAAATCAGGCTGGTCTGTCCCATCTGCTATTTCTTTTAAATGGCAGGTGTCATTCATCAGAGATAGGATAAATCTGTTATTTAAATATTCAATCAAATTAATGCACCCTGTATCTTGTTTAATCTCCCAGAAATGTGAGTTGCTGAGGCCCAAAAGTGCACATAGAAGGACCTTGTTTATAACCCTATGAGGAACGATAAGGATTGATTTGCCAGGATTTTTTTTAACAATATTTTTAAAGGCACGAAAAGACCGTTCCTTTGCTTCATCTAAAGTTTCTCCATGGGGGAATCTTATCAAGTCAGGCTTTTTTTCCCATTTGTCATATTGATCACTGTATCGTTTTTTTACTTCATTAAATGTTAAACCCTCCCAGTCACCGTAGTTTATGTCAATCAATCTTTGAACAGGCACTATTTCAAGATGAAAAAATTTTGCAATTGGTTGAGCAGTCTCAATAGAACGCCTGAGTGGACTTGTATAGATAGCGCCAATGTTTTTATTTTTTAAGGCATCCGATAAAGCTTTTGCCTCCCGGTGTCCGGCTTCATTTAACGGAACGTCTATTCTCCCCCTAAATGTTAGCTTTTTGTTCCACTCTGTCTGTCCGTGCCTCACTAAATATACCTTTGTCATTTATGCCTCATAAGATTTTATGATAAAAATGTTAAAATTTACCATGGCACTGTTATTCATAAAATTCAAGGTCTTATTTAGCTTGACAAAATATGCTGCTCCTTTTAGGCTTTCTATCGAAATATGTAAGTATTTGGAATAAACTTTAACTTTTATACTGTTAAAAAAAGAGTCTTCCCATTTATAGGTTTAGGAAAAAAACCAGGGGTTCGATCGGGTTTTAAGGCTTTATCCATCCCCCTGAGACGGACGAACAGGATTTGCTAAAAGGAGGATGTAACATGAATAAAATATCCACAGCCCTTATAAGTGTCACAGATAAGAGTGGTATAGTTGAGTTCGCGAAATCTTTAGAGAGATTAGGGATAGAAATTCTTTCAACTGGGGGTACAGCAAAGGCAATGAGGGATGGAGGAATAAAGGTTTTGGATATATCCGAATATACCGGCTTTCCTGAAATGATGGATGGCCGAGTCAAAACACTTCATCCAAAGGTACATGGTGGATTGCTGGGAAGGAGGGATAACCAACAAGATATTCAGATGATGAACATACATGGTATAAAGAACATAGATCTGGTGCTTGTTAATCTGTATCAATTTGAACTAACAGTCGCAAAAGAGGGATGTACATTAGAAGAGGCTGTTGAGAACATCGATATAGGTGGTCCTAGTATGCTCAGATCAGCTGCAAAGAATTTTAAGCATGTGACTGTTATAGTTGATCCATCAGATTATTCTAAGGTGTTAAAAGAAATTACAGAATTGGGAGGGACGACCTTAAAAACACGATTTGAACTGGCAAAAAAAGTTTTTAATCTCACGTGGCAATACGATAGGGCAATAAGCAATTATCTGGAAGGGGTAAAATTGAGTGTTTAGGTAGCATGAAATATAATTCAGAAAATATCCGACCTGAAACTAACCGATTCAGATTAGTTAAATTTTTTGCCTATACAAGTTTTGTGATCCTCATTATTTCAAGCTTCACCCTATCAATGGTTATTTCACAGCGGGCCACAAAGGTCTTGATGAATACCCATGAGAATCATGCCCTGCTTATAGCAAATAATTTGAACCATCAAGTATTTCACTATTTTACTATCCCTGTTAGATACAGATACGGGGCAATCAGCCTAAGAGAAAAGGAACAATCTGATTTGATGGATAAAATAGTGAGGACTACTATTCACTCCTTTAATATAGAACAGGTCACTATATATGATACGCAGAAAGGCATTATTGCCTATAGTACTAACAAGGATTTGATCGGATTAACTGGCAGAGGGGGTATGGAATATAAAGCTGCCCTTGAGGGAGAACATAGTTCACGTTTGATATCCCGTGAACCTGCCATTTCTGGGTCTTGGTTTATGGATTTTGTAAAGGAAAAAAAGCTTAAGACTTTCATACCCTTTAAGGCAGAACCCCCTTATTACTATATAGGGATATTAGGTGTATTTGAGTTGACCCAAGATCTCACAAAAGAATATGAATCTATATTAAAATTTAGATATCTTATCTTTGGCGTATCTCTTTCGATTATGTTTCTTATATTCCTGGCTCTCTTGCTTGTAGTAAGAAAGGCTGAGCACATCCTTAGAAAAAGGGCACACGAGCAAAAGCTATTAGAAGATCAACTGAATCAAGCGGAGCGTTTAGCTGCGCTTGGTGAAATGGTCGCCGGTGTTTCTCATGAGATAAAGAACCCCTTAGGCATAATCAGGAGTACTGCAGAATTTTTAACAGAGAAATCAGCAGGTAATGAGAGCCAAAAGAAGCTATCTTCTATTATTATTGAGGAGTCAGGGCGCCTCAATGATATTGTAACTGACTTTCTTGACTTTGCCAGACCTCAGGAGCCAAATTTCCAAGATTGTCACCTTGAAGAAATTATCGACAGAAACCTCTCTTTTCTGCAATCCGAATTAGATAAAAAGAATGTCAGAGTAAATAATGGCGATCTGAATAATAGGCCCTATAAAATTGAGGCAGATTCGAGCCTGCTTTATAGGGCATTTCTGAATATTTTTATAAATGCTATTCAGTCAATCTATGATGGCGGTAATATTACTATTAAAATTGGAGAGGAGAAAGAAAATTATAGGGTAGAAATTCGAGATACAGGAGCAGGGATCGGCAAGGAAAATAGCAAAAAGATATTTAATCCCTTTTTTACAACAAAGGAGAAGGGAAGTGGCCTTGGATTGGCTATTGTCAAAAAGATTATAGAAGGGCATAAAGGAAAAGTGTGGATAGAGAGTGAGGAAGGAACGGGAACAAGTGTATTTGTTAAGTTGCCCCGAAAAAATAGATAAAGGGAGTTCGGGAATTGAGGGATTGAGGATTTATATATGGAAACAATCTTAATCATAGACGATGAAAAGAACTATCTTGTTATTCTAGAAGCCTTACTTTCTCCTGAGGGTTACGAGATAATTACAGAAGATAATGCTATCAATGCTCTCCGTTTAATCAGGGAGACGGATCTAGATCTAGTAATTACAGATATGAAAATGCCTGGGATGAATGGGATTGAACTCTTAGAAGAATCAAAGAAAATCAACTCTGAACTTCCCGTTATTATAATGACCGCCTATGGGACTATAGAAATGGCAGTTGAGGCCATGAAAAAGAGGGCCTATGATTATATTACCAAGCCTTTTAGAAATGAAGAATTAAAGCTGACCATCAAGAAAGCCTTAGAAAACTATCGCCTTATCAAAGAAAACAGGCTTCTCAGCGAGGCCCTTTCAGATCGCTATAAATATGGAAACATAATCGGCAAGAGCAAACCTATGCTCAAGATCTATGATATGATCAGCAAAGTTGCCCAGTCCAGGGCATCTGTTATGATCACAGGCCCATCTGGTACCGGTAAGGAACTTATCGCTAAGGCCATTCACTATAATAGCCCAAGGAAAAACAGGCCATTTATCTCTTTAAATTGTGGTGCATTGACTGAAACATTGTTGGAAAGTGAACTTTTTGGCCATGAAAAGGGTGCCTTTACTGGAGCTATTGCCATGAAAAAGGGGCGATTTGAATTGGCTGATGAGGGAACCTTATTTCTGGATGAGGTGGGGGAGATGCCACCTTCTTTACAGGTAAAGCTACTCAGGGTATTACAGGAGATGGAATTTGAAAGGGTGGGTGGAACTAAAACTATTAAGGTGGATGTTAGAATTTTGGCAGCCTCGAATCGTAAATTAAAAGAGGACATAGACAGGGGAATATTTAGGGAGGATCTTTTCTATCGTTTGAATGTGGTTCAGATCGAGGTGCCACCCTTAAAAGATAGGATCGAAGATCTTCCTTTTCTGGCTGCACATTTTATAGAAAAATTCCAGCCATCCAAAAAGAAAAAAATAGAACTAGCTCCTGATGTTTGGAAAGCACTGTACAACTATAGCTGGCCTGGGAATATTAGGGAGTTAGAGAATACAATTGAAAGGGCTGTGGTGATGAGCTCAAGTGAAATGATCACGATGGGAGATCTACCAGAGTATTTTGTGGAAATGGCACCGCTTAATCTGACTCTACCTGAAGCCTTGGAGCAATTAGAAGAAAAACTGATAAGAGGAGCCCTTGAGTACACTTACCAGGTCCAATCGCAAGCCGCTGAGATGCTTGGCATCAGTCGGCGTGTGATGCACTACAAGATGAAAAAATACGGGATGCTAGATTAAATGTCAAAAAATTGTAACAAGAGTTTTAGCTGTCATTTCAATATATTAAACAACTAACATACCTATCAAGAGTGGAATATTGTTACAATATTGTAACAATTACCAATGTTGGAGGCATCGAATTAGAGTGTAGGTTAATAGAAATAGTTACATTATTTCAACTACTTATCTTATACTATAAGGAGATTTTGAAATATGGCAAGAATATTGCTTAATATAATAAAAAAATAACCTCTTTTCTCCTAAAAAACCAACTGCTTACTAGTGGTTGGTTTTTTTATTTAATATCCAAGCCTTCTTAAAGACCTTGTATCACTGCTCCAATTTTTTTCAATCTTAACAAAAAGTTCCAGATATACATGAGATGAAAAGATTCTTTCCATCTCCATCCTTGCATTTCTTCCTATTTTTTTAATCATTCTTCCGTTTTCCCCAATAATTATCCCTTTCTGTGAAAGCTTTTCCACAAATATAGTTGCCATGACAGCAAGCAGATTCTTTTTCGGGTCTTCCTTTATTCTTTCAATCGTTACAGCACAGGAATATGGTAGCTCCTCTCTTGTGTGATAAAATATTTTCTCTCTTACAATTTCGGCTATTAGAAACTCCTCAGACTTATCAGTAACCATATTAGTGGGAAAGAATTGAGGACCTGGGGATATTTTCTTTTTTAACTCCCCTATTAAGGTCTCCAACCCATCACCATAAAGGGCAGATACAGGTAGTATAGAATCAAAACGATGCATTTTGCTATATATCTCAATTATAGGCAGTAGATTTTCTTTTTTAAGCAAATCGATCTTGTTTATAGTAAGAATAGCGGTTTTGTCTGTTTTTCCCAAAATCCTTAATATAATATTTAGGTCACTATTATTAGCAGGTTCCTCAGAGCCGACTACCAGAAGTATTATATCAACCTCCCCCAAAGAACTTTTTGCCGAACCAACCATACTTTTATGGAGCAGAGATCTCGTTTGATGGATGCCAGGAGTGTCGATGAATACCATCTGGCAGTCATTTTCATTATAAATCCCTAAGATCCTATTTCTGGTAGTTTGCGGCTTGGGTGATGTGATGGCTATTTTTTGCCCAAGCAACCTGTTTAAAAGGGTAGATTTGCCAACATTAGGTGGCCCGATTATAGCTATAAAACCAGATAAAAAACTCATGTTAACATCCCGAAATTTCTATAACCTAATGAAATCATATATTTTTTAGTTGTGCTCGATTTATGCCATCCACATGGAATGATGGAATGATGGAGTGTTGGATTATTGGGTAGTTAAAGCGGAAAAATCATATTTATTTTTTTTCCTTCATCTCCTTCTTTTATTTCAAGACAGCTTTATCCATCAATCCAGTACTCCATTGCTCCAATACTCCCTCTTGGCCGGAGGCCAATTAGGGCTAAGCCCCTAAGTTATTCACATTTGCGCACCTAACTGAATTTACAAGAAGGTGGGCTTGCCTCGTAGGTTCAGGGATTCTATACTTTGAACAAGTTTCAAGAACAAATTTTACACAATCGTTTAGCATTACCCCATATCCTGGAGAAACAAAGATAGGCTTGACCTTTGATCGTGTCCGAACTACTGCTCCAATAATCCTATTTTGATGTATGAGATAGGCATAGTTACCTTTACGCTCTCCAACCTGATTATACGTACCCACAAGGGGTGATTTTGCACAGCCAATGGTAGACTTATTTAAAAGGATTCCCAGATGGGAAGCAAGACCAAGGCCCCTTGGGTGTGCGATACCCTGTCCATCACAGAAAATCAGATCTGGTTCTATCTCCATCTTTCTGAGTGCATCAATTAATGCAGGGATTTCCCTGAAGCTTAAAAGACCAGGTATATAAGGAAAGGAGACCTTCTTTTGAGACCATCTCTCTTCTGCCTTGTTTAATGAGGGAAAATCAAGAACAACAACTCCCGCCCACATTATATTAGACCCTTTTGCATAAGAGACATCTAACCCGGCAACATATTTTATTCTTTTATCTATCTTTTTTAAACTAACCTTATCTTTTAAGTCCTTTTGGATTTTGACTGCCTCTTTATATGTCACATCCCAAGGATGTAAATCAGAGATAACCATCCTAAATCTTCTCTAAACTTGTATACCCAAGGTGAAGTAACTTAATGCCTTTATCCTTGAAGATCACCTCTACTTTGTCATCACCCATAAATCTGGCGATTACTCCTATACCAAAGGCTGGATGATTGACCCTATCGCCTTGTTTTAGTGCAGTGGAGTCCGCAGCCGTTAGATCCAAGGGCTTATAAAAAAGTTTTGATCCTAAAAGTGCATTATTAGGAGAGACATCTACACGCTCATGCATAACTCCTGTATACGTGGTGCTGGCGAGTGGGGCCACAGCAGGCGAGTAAGACGATAATAATGAATGGCGCTCAATAACATTATGAGGCAAGGCACTAACAAATGATGAAATGCCTTGATGGTAATTGCTGCTCAACCCTCCAGCGTTACGTATCAGCTCCCTCCCTGGATAGGCCATGATCAGTTTGTCTTTTGCTCGTGTAGCTGCAACATACAACAACCTAAGTTCTTCCTCAAGGCTCTCTCTGTTTGCAAAGGATTTTCCAGGTGGAAAGCGCCCATCCACAAGCCAGATTATAAAAACTACTCTCCACTCTAATCCTTTCGCTGAATGTATGGTAGAAAGAGTTAAGCAATCCCTTTTATCTAAAGGTCTGAGATCTGCTGGACTTGTTGGTGGTTCAAGAGAGAGGTCATCTAAAAATGCTCTCAAGTTTTTATACCTCGATGTCATTGAAATTAACTGTTCTAACTCCTGTTGTCTTCTTGGATAGTCATCGAATCTTTCTTTTAGAAAAGGGCTATAATATGCAACTGCGAGCTCAACACCTTCTTTAGGCATTATCTTTGGTGTAGAAAGGGCGTTCATAAGTTTAGCTAACTTAGTAAGCCCCTCTCTTTCTTTACTAATCCCTGGCCATTCATCTATCCTGTCTGCCACTACATCCTCTTTTTTCATCCAATCTATTATAGCTTGGCTCCTTCCGGGGCCAATATTTTTTAGCAATCGTAAAAGACGGCCCCAGCTAAGAACGTCCTCTTTATTAATTATCACTCTGAGGTGTGCCAAAAGATCTTTGATGTGTGCAGACTCCATAAATTTAAACCCTCCGTATTTGGCAAAGGGAATATTGCGGCGTGTAAGTTCAAGTTCCAATTCAAATGAATGATAGCCAGCCCTAAATAAAACAGCTATATCTCTCAGCTGTTGTCCCTCGTCCAATAGAGCTTCTATAGTCCTGCATACATAAAACGCCTGATCGCGTTCGGTCCCCGTGTCAACAACCAAGGGAATTTCATTGCCTTCCCTTCTGGTAAAGAGGCATTTAGTATACTTCTCCCGTGCTTGATCCATAAGTGCATTGGTCATAGTAAGTATGGACTGAGTGGATCTGTAATTTTCTTCTAGTTTTATTATCTTGGCCTCTGGAAAATGAACTGGAAAGTCAAACATATTTTTAAAATTAGCCCCTCTAAAGGAGTAAATGCTCTGAGAATCATCACCCACGGCCATAACATTCTTATGTAAAGAACCAAGGTAGCGGACAATATCGGACTGAATGGTGTTTGTATCCTGATATTCATCAACCATGATATATTTGTATCTGTTGCCCAACTGATGTCTAATTTCTTCATCTTCTTTTAAAAGGAGTCTAAAAAAAAGGAGAAGATCATCGTAATCCATGAGGCTGTTTTTTCTTTTATATTCTCTATAAAGTGTAAGCAGATGTTCTATCTGTGAAACAACTGGTAGAAATTGAGGATACTCTGTCTCCATAATCTCAGCTAAGGACTTCTCCATATTGGCCGCTTTACTAATAATAGTTGCAATAGTAGACCTTTTCGGCAACCTAATAGATCTTTTTTCTCCATCTACTTCAGGGACAAGGGCATGAGTTGCCTCCTCCATGTCTGATCTATCCATAATTGTAAAAGAGGGACTAAAACCGAGTCGGTGTGCCTCTTGTCTCAACACATACTGGGCAAGGGAATGGAAAGTACCACCAGAAACATCTTTGCATCGTCTATCTGATAGTTTTGCTGCTCTCTCAAGCATCTCCTTGGCTGCCTTTCTTGTAAAGGTTAGAAGAAGAATCTCCCTCGGCGGAATACCTTTTTCTATCAGCCATGCGACCCTGTAGACCAGGGTCCGGGTCTTTCCGCTTCCAGCCCCCGCAATCACAAGAATTGGGCCTTCAGGGGCAGTAACTGCAGACAATTGCGCCTTGTTCAATACTTTCTGGTATGGTATTTTATTAGACATTAATTCTCTCTGGACCTCTCTTCACAATAATAAAGAAGGGTATCATAGTTGCTTGAAAAAAGATACCCATACTCTCTAAGTTAGTTCGCTTCGCTCCCGCCCGCCTCGCCTGAGCGAGAGCGATGGCGGTCAGGCACAATTGGAATATTGGAATACTGGAGTGAGGGAATAATGGGTTCCGGGGAAATGGGACAATGGCTTATTGCTAAGATAACACTCGACAGAGATGTAAAAAATGAGTAAATTCCTTTGAAAAACCAACCCCGTTAAATGCGGGATCTTCGACATTCCAATATTCCATCACTCCATTATTCCATGTGTAAGGCCAAAGCAACAAACCTCAAAATATTTCACTAATTTCAGAAAGTTATAGAAATTCCGAAACTTTACATTACTGTCATGCTCTTATATGCCAAACTATGATAAGGCCTTATAGATTTTCCTGTGTATTAGAACTGGGCTTGAGTAAAAAATTTGATCCGCTTATTCTTGCATGTATACTAAGAGCTCTACATCTTGAGAGGGTAACAAAAAGAGACAGCCTTAAACCATTTTTTACAAACCTTCGGTTTAGAGAGGAGAGATTGTGTTACAAGAAATTCTACGCTGGATAGGAGATGAAACCCTTTTAGATAACCTTGTGGCTGGATTTTCCACTATAGCTTTGTTGATTCTCATAGTTGTGTGTATCGTAATTCTTTCAAAAGGAGCTGACTGGATGATTGATGGAGTGGTTCATCTGGCACGCAGGACTGGTTTGCCAAGAGTAGTCATCGGTGCAACTATCATCTCGCTTGGAACAACTATGCCAGAAGCCTTTGTCTCGGTAATGGCTGCTTGGTTGGGCAATCCAGGCCTGGCCCTGGGCAATGGCGTTGGATCAATTATTGCAAACACTGGCCTAATCTTTGGGCTGACATGCCTTCTGACAACCGTGCCTGTGAACCAATTCATTCTCAATCGAACAGGCTGGGTACAGGTAGGGGCAGTCCACCCTGCTTGTTATAATTTCGCTTATCGTCTTGGCCACTATGCCCGGGCAGCCTGTCCTGAATCGATGGGTTGGCTTTATCTTCCTTCTTTTCCTGGCCGGCTACATGTACATAACCTACGTTTGGGCCAAACAAGGAGGTAGCACGGCTATAGAAGGTGAACAGGTGGATAATTCCGAATTGACGAGCTTGGGAAAATGCTGGTTGATGATAGTTGGGAGCTTGATTTTAATTGTGGTCGGTGCCCGGATACTGGTGCCAAGCGCGGCAGAAATAGGCCACAGAATTGGAGTGAAGACGTCATTGCCGCAACCATGGTAGCCCTTGGCACATCCCTGCCAGAGCTCATGACGGCTATTGCAGCTATACGGAAGGGACATCCCGAAATTACCGTAGGGAATATCGTTGGTGCGAATGTCCTGAATTGCCTTTTTGTTATTGGTGCTGCTGCTGCAGCCAGACCACTTTCGATCCCACCTAACTTTTACTCTTTTCACTTTCCTGCCATGCTCATTATCCTCTATTCCTTTCGATACTTCATATTCAGGAACAGAGATGGTCGTTTCAAGAAAATGCAGGGAGCTTGGCTTTTAGGCGTCTATCTGGTCCACCTTATCCTCCAGTACGTTCTTAACATCGGCACAGTAGGAAGATAAGAAAGCTCAGCAATCTTGCGTATGGAAAATTGTTATAATGAAAATATAAAGATAAAAGTATCGATCCACCTTTTTAGAGGCTTATAGCCCTTATAATGAAGAAAAATGTACCAACTGCAATAAGAAGTAGCAACACTATTGGGATAGAGAAGGCAACAATTATCCTCAAATAATTTGTCTCGTGGGCCTCTTTAAGCCCGATAATTTGAACAATGCTTCTCCAAATCCACCCTATCGGGCTGCCTATAAATGGGAATATAGACCAAATCCTGGTAGCCTGAGAATAGGCCACAACTCTAAAGGTAGCCTCAAATCTGTTGTTCCCAGCTCTGACCAGAAGGAGCAGAAGATGGATGATAAGGCTCGAAATAAAGACACTAATGCCTACTAATATGGGTGAAAGGAAGATAAAGATGAGGAATATAATAGGTGAGCTCAGTGATATAGAAACACCTCCAAAAGGCTTGAGAAGTCCACTGTTAGCCATTAAAAATTCCCAGAAAAATGCAAACATGCTGCTGATAGAACCCACCAGGAGGCCGAATGCCAAGGGTTCTCTCCATCCATCCTTGACAGGCATAGCGGAAAACATGTGTTTTGGGGAAAAGAGTACAGATTTAATTGTTTGCTTTATTCCTTTCCGTAAACCAAGTTCTAGACACCTTTCCCAAGGTGTAGCACTCCTTTTTTCAGTTGCTCTATCTTCTTCTTTTTTCAAATATTCAAACCTATTTCCGCATTGTGGGCATTTTATCCATCTTGCTCCTGGAGGTATCTTTTCAAGTGGGATACTTTTTGTATAATTGCATTGCGGACAGGTTATCTTTACCATCGTTAAACTCCAAAACTTAGATTAGGATAAAAATCGTCAATTTTTTTTATATTTTATTTCTAAAGAAATTAATAGATGTTTTATCTCAATGGAGTAAAAAATACACCCAAAATAAAACAAGCTCAACTCATAACGAGGTATGGTTTTTCTTTTTGATTAAATTATTTGATTGAAGATACCTTCTTTTAAATCAATAAGGCGTAGAGGGATTTTTCTACATAATGCCTTGAAATTTAGAAAAAATTAGAAGGAAAAGGTTGGGATAAAAAATTTAGGAAATATTCTTGATTTTTCTTATTAATACTCTATACTATTCTTAATTTTAAAAAGGGAGGTGATAAACAAAACTGATAAAAACTATAAGATAAGCATAATCAGGCAATAAAAACTTAAAGAGGAGGATTAATCATGGACGAAAAAAGTGAAAGGTCGAGTCTTGAGTTTTTAAAGGACTGGGGTGCGGGATTAACCAACTGGAGTGAAAAGTGGATTCCTGATGCCTTGGTCATTGTGTGGATTCTGACTGTCATTGCCTACGTCATGGCCCTAATCTGGGGCTTTGGGAATGAGGTCAGCTTTGGAGATCGTCTCTACGGAGGCATCGAAGCCTGGGGCAAGGGATTCTGGGCATACCTCAGCTTTGCTATGCAGATGTGCCTGATTATGATGACCGGCTATATCCTAGCCCTTTCTCCGCCGGTGCGCCGGCTGCTTGATGGCCTTGCCGGGCTGCCCAACGAGGATAAACCTGCACAGGCTATCGTGGTCATGGCCCTCTTCTCAACCCTCTCGGCCTGGATTTCCTGGGGGCTTTCCATCATCGGCAGCGCCATTTTGGCACTTTTTATCGTCCGCCGCAACCCGAAAGTGGACTACCGTGTTCTGGTCGCTGCAGCATACCTTGGCCTGGGCTGCACCTGGCATGCGGGACTCACCGGATCGGCTACCCTCATGATGGCCTCCCCTGGCAACACCCTGGTAAAGTCGGCCATAGAGAAGGGCTGGATCGACAGCCCTATCTCCACCGGTACAACCATTTTCCATCCCTTTAACCTTATCCTAGCTCTAGTGATTGTCATTGTTGTTACGTGGCTGATGACCAAGATGCACCCGAGCCCGGAAAACACCTATGTGGTCCAGCCGGAACTCATGGACAGACTAAAACTTTACGAGCCGCCCCAGCGGGCGGAGGCTAAGTCGCCGTCTGACTGGATGAACTGGTGGCCGGGCTTCAACATCATCATAGTGGTAGGCGGAGCTATCGCATTATATACTTACCTGAAGGGCAAGCCCCCGGGGAACTGGCTCACTCTGAACAACGTTATCTACTTCTTCCTCATGCTGGGCATCCTTTTCCACTGGCGACCCTGGTCCTTTCTCAAAGCCACAGAGGAGTCAGGCAAGGCGGTATGGGGCATCGTTATCCAGTTTCCCTTCTATGCAGGTATCTACGGCCTGATAGCCTTCACCCTTCTGGCCAAGGTATTCACCGGATGGTTTGTGGCCATCAGCGCCTCGTCCACATTCTTGATGTTCGCATACTGGTACGGTGGTCTATTGAACTACTTCGTACCTTCGGGCGGCGGTGAGTGGCTCATGACAGCGCCTTATCTTCTCCCGGCTGGAAAGGAACTTGGCCTTCCGGCTTATAAGACCGTCATCGCCTATGCATGGGGCGACATGATGACCGACATGATTCAGCCCTTCTGGGCTATTGCTATGCTTGCAGTAGCTAAGCTCAACTTCCGCGATATCATGGGCTATTTGATGGTCATTTTTGTTATATACTTCATCATAACTTCTATCGCTTTTTTAATCTTGCCAGTACTTTAATTTTTAAAGTCAATAAAAAGCCCTGGAACTTCTTTATAGTTCCAGGGCTTTTCTACCAGAATTTATATAATCATCCAGAGAGGAACACTGTAGCCATAATTTTAGCATCGGTGATGATGTTTTTGATCAAGCAGTATTCATTGGGCTGATGGGCAGTTGGTGATATGGTAGACCACACTGCTGCTGGAAGGCCTGCTTCCCTGAAAAACGCTGCCACTGTGCCACCTCCAATACCCATTGGTTTTGCCTTCAGTCCAGTTACCTTATTTATAGCTTTGGCAAGGGTAGTAACTACCGGGGAATTTATTGGTGTTGGAAGCGCACAATCCTGCCGATGAATTGCCTCAACATCTATTTTGAGATTAAGCTCTCTGGCAAGTTTCTTATTTAGTGCAATAACCTCCTGAATAATTTCATCTACTTTATAGTCTGGTAAAATCCGGCAGTCCAGATAAAAGACATCTCTTCCAGGGATGGTATTAACATTGGGGACATTTGCCTCTATCTTGGTAGGCTCGAATGTCGACTCCTGCGGTTTAAAGAGAGGATTATTGAGATCAAATTTCTCTTTGAGTGTATTCAGCTTTACAATCAATTTAGCTGCCCCGAAGAGACTATTTTTTCCCTTTTCTGGAGTACTGGCATGACACTGGGCACCAGTAATGGTAAATTTCAACCACAGCATTGATTTTTCAGCAATCTCAATCATTGTACCTTTCTCGTTGCCACCGTCAGGAACAATAATCAGGTCGTCCTCTTTAAAGAGATCCCGCCTCTCTTTTAGGATATATTGTAGTCCATATTTGCTGCCCGTTTCTTCATCGGCAACTAAGACAAGGCCAACCTTTTGAGGGAATGCTTGCTTTAAATCCAGAATTCCCTTCACAGCAAAATATGAACTGACTATGCCATGTTGGTTGTCTTCAACACCCCGGCCAATAATTTTATCCCCCTCTACTCTCATCTTGTATGGATCATCTTTCCATAAAGAAAGATCACCTGGTGGTACGATATCCAAATGACTAAGAATCCAGATAGCCCTTCCTTCCTTGCTCCCGTTCCAGGCAGCCAACAGATTTGGCCTGTATCCATTGGCCGCCGTTTCATCAGGGGCAGGAATATCAAATAAAGTATCCGGTTTAAGGAGTAAGAGCTGTTCTTTAATATAGTCAGTCTTTTCATGCTCTCCGCTCCCACCATTTTCTGGTCCTAAGGCAGGCCTTGAGGTAAGTTCTCTCTGCATTTCGATGATCTCAGGTCTGAAACTATCTATTTTTTTATACACTCCTTGAAGCATCTCCATTGCTTATCCTCTAGTTTATCGTGATCGTAAACGTTTAATGGCTAGTATATTTTTAAACTTTTGACTTTAGTTCACTTTTACCCGCCAGATTTATGGCGGGTTAAGCTTTAATCTCTTTCTTAATAACGGACACCCCATTTAGATATGGTCTGAGGGCCTCTGGAATAACTACACTTCCGTCAGGCTGTTGATAACTCTCCAGGATTGCCACAAGAGTCCTTCCAACTGCCAGACCAGAGCCATTAAGGGTGTGGACAAGTTCCGTACCTCTTCCCCCTTTCCTTTTAAACCTGATGTTTGCCCTTCTAGCCTGGAAGTCTGTAAAGTTACTGCAAGAAGATATCTCTCTAAATAGCTGTTGTCCGGGGAGCCAGACCTCAATATCATAGGTTTTAGCAGCAGAAAAGCCAAGATCCCCTGCACAGAGCGAGACCACCCTGTAGGGAAGCTCCAGGCGCTGTAAAATCTCTTCTGCATCGGCAGTTAAGGACTCCAATTCCTGCTCCGACTCTTCAGGACAACAGAACGTAACCAACTCCACCTTGTTAAATTGGTGTTGCCTTATAAGCCCCCTTGTGTCTTTGCCGTATGAACCTGCCTCTGAACGGAAACAAGGAGTGTAAGCGACATACCTGATAGGAAGTTCATCAAAGGATAGAATTTCATCCCTGTGTATATTGGTAACCGGTACTTCCGCTGTAGGGATGAGAAAGAGATCCCACCCATCCACCTTAAATAGATCCTCTCTAAATTTGGGTAATTGACCTGTTCCAGTCATACTATCAGAATTAACAAGGAATGGAGGAAGGGTCTCGATGTAACCATGATGACTTGTATGAATATCAAGCATGAAATTAATCAGCGCCCTCTCAATTGTTGCGCCTAAACCTCTTTGAAGAGAAAACCTGCTCCTGGCAATCTTGGCTGCCCGAGAAAAATCAAGTATATCCAGTTTCTCTCCAATTTCCCAATGGGGAAGAGGGGTAAAATCAAAGTTTCTTATCTCTCCCCACATCCTTAGAACAGGATTATCATCCGCATCCTTACCAATAACTACTGATTCATGTGGTATATTGGGAATAAGCAACAAGAGCTTATTCAACTGATCTATTATTTTGGGTAGATTAGACTCCATCTCCTTTATCTCTTTGGAGACAGTCTTCATCTCAGAGATAAGAAATGATGCATCTTCTCTGTCCTTTTTCATAGCTGCTATCTGGTCAGAAACTTTATTGCGTCGATATCTGAGATCTTCAAGCCTGACCAAGATAGAACGCCTTTTCTTATCCAGATATTGAAATTCGGAAAGATCAAGATCATACCCCCTGTTTTTGAGAGTATCAGTTATCAAATCCAGGTTAGTCCGGATAAATTTTAAATCAAGCATCTCGTCTCCTTAGGTTGTATCGGATTAAACCTTCATTCAATTTTGACACTTAAAACTTAGGCCATTTATCAACTGCTTGTAATACATGCCTTTCTTAGTCTCTCTAAGTCATTGTTCCTTCCCATGGCAATGAGAATATCACCAGTTTGAATCTTTGTTTGGGAGGAAGGATTAAATAGCATTTTACCATCTTTCTGTTTTATTCCAATAATTATAATGTCCATTTCCTGTCTAATGCCAGAGTCAACCAAGGTAAGGCTATTAAGTTGGGAGTTTTCCCCGACCATTATCTCCTCTATGTTGAGTTCAAAGCTGTGATCGTGAATTGTTGACTCAATAAAATCGCTGACTGTAGGCCTAAGAATAGCTTGGGCCATTCTTCTACCTCCGAGCCTGTAGGGCAACATCACCTCATTTGCACCTGCTCGTATAAGCTTTTTCTCAGTGGCTTCATCCTCTGCCCTTGAAAGGATATAGAGTAGAGGATTTAATCCACGTGCAGTAAGGGAAATATAGACATTTTGTGGATCAGATGATACAACTGCTACCAATCCCTTGGCCTTCTCTATTCCAGCCTCTACCAAGACTTCCTCTTCCGTAGCATCAGCATCAAGATAAAGAAGTTCATCGTGCTCTAATAGCCGTCTTACCTGTTAATCCTTTTCAATTACTATCAGAGGAAGTGATTTACGTGTAAGCTCTTTACAGATAATTCTGCCAATCCTGCCATAACCACAGATAATATAATGATTTTTAAGGGATCTTATCTTTTTGCTCAATTTTTTTCTCCCAAAGATTGATCTGATCTCACTTTCTACCAAGGTCTCGGCTACCAACCCAACTATGTAGGCTATAATAGAGACGCCAAAAAGTATAAGAAGGATTGTAAATATACGACCAGCAGGGCCTATATTGCGCACCTCACCATAGCCAACTGTAGAAAGGGTAATAATAGTCATATATATGGAATCTAAAAAATTCCAACCCTCTATGGTCATATAACCAAAGATTCCGGAAAAGAGCACCACGAAAATGATGAGGATAGGAAAAAGTAGCTTTTTTTGTACACGCATCTATTTGGTATCTAAAAATGCTTTCTGGATGAGATTATATGAAAACACAAATCCCCTGGAGCATTGAACAGGGGGTGTCCAAAATTTTGTTGGATATAGGCATAAAGGTTGTTGGGGAGTTACCTCTGAAAAAGAAAAGCCTGGCCCTCTTTGATATTACCTAAAATACTGAACCCCATTAGACTTAAACAGGGTACGCCCTTTATAGCTGGCTTACAGAATATACACATTTGAGCGATATATACAGCCCTGTTTAGAGTTTCTACCAGGGTTTATTTTTCAGCAGGAAAAGAACTTACTGACTCTACAGTAAATTCGCTTATATCTTCAGGTAAGTCGCCAAAAGTAATCATAAAGGGAATAGAAGAGTTTGGAAGAATATTTGTATTTACGTTATCTTTGCCAAATTTATTCATTAAGCGATTATTTATCTCCACCATAGATAGGGATAATAGTTCCTTATCACTAAATGTGTTACCAGCATAGGCAATCTTGCTTTTAACCACCTTTCCTTTGGAATCAAGAATATTTGATCTAACCCTGATAAAGCTCCTTTTATCTGGGTAATTATTTGTTATTGAACCTTTCACTACGAATAATTTACCTGCCTTCTCAGAGTCTACAAAAGAGCCCTTTAAATCAGCAGGATCCCTGTTAATAGAGAGTCTTTTGTTTCCCATATCAAAAACCTGTTCTTTAGGCAGGGATTTTTTAAATGAAGGAAAGTATTCAAAGAGGAGGTCTGGTTTAAACACATACAGGGCAGCTGCAGCCCCAACAAGGATGAGCACTATTAAAAAAATTGTGATCCATACTGCTGATCTGCGCCGTTTTTTAATAATAGGCTGAGGTTTGGCTGGTTTTTTTATCTCTTCTCCTCTTTCCCACTCCTCTCGGGCGAGGATTTTTTCCTCAACTTTTGCTGCCCTATCCATTGCCTCATCAATATCTACCTCTACCCTTTCCTCTTCCTGCTCTCTTAAAAAGCCTGAGTCTATTTGAGATATATCTTCAAAAGAAATTGCTTCTATTCCTTCCTCTTCCTCTCCCTGACCGATTCCCTCCAAAGCCTCTGTGACAATTGTTTTATCAACATCTGGTATTATATCTTCTTCTTTATCGGTCTCTTCTTGGGGTATTATCTCTGCCTCTTCTATTTCCTCAGTTTTGAATCCTTCAACCTCAGGCTCCTCTTTAGGCGGGAAGGCGGTAAATATATGTTTACAAATAGAGCATCTCACCTTTGAACCACTTTCTTTCAGAAGACCTTCGTCAAGATTAAATTTCGTGTGGCATCTTTCACATTCGATTATCATTTTTATTCTCCTTAAATTAATCCTTTATCTCTAAGCCAAGGATATAAGGTAGATATCGAAATTTTTCATTATAATCCAGGCCATAGCCAACCATGAAACCTTCCTTAATCTCAAAGCCCCAATAGTCTATCTCTATTTTTTTCTCCCTCCGCTCAAGCTTGTTGATTAAGGCACAGATCTTAATAGATTCTGGTTCTCTCTCCTTAATATGTGCAACCAAAAAGGACAATGTTGATCCTGTATCAATAATATCCTCAACAATTATTACTGGTTTCCCTTTAACCGGTAATTCAATGTCCTTTGTTAATGTAATTTTACCACTTGATACATCTCTTGATCCGTAACTGGCTAACCGAACAAAATCTATTTTTAATGGTATGGAAATCTCCCTGACCAGGTCAGAAAAAAAAATAAAGACGCCATTTAATACGCCTATCAGAACGGGTTCCCGATCCTGGTATGCGTTAGTGATGTCCTGGGCAATCTTTTTAACTTGCTGACGAATCTCTTGCTCTGGAATTTTATTTACTATTCTATAACGGTTAATCAAAACATTTTCTTATACTTAACGTGTAATTATTTAAAATGCATATTGAAAATTCAAGCAAATGTCAACTAATATTCATACTATTCATTAGGTTGCTACATATAAA